>Ga0181612_114028_pt1 | contig 12590 bp, 3 predicted proteins | sample HoacroProtozoa21_FD_119630 | JGI IMG/M metagenome (GOLD analysis project Ga0181612, IMG submission 119630) | Hoatzin crop microbial communities from Cojedes, Venezuel. Combined Assembly of Gp0051906, Gp0051904, Gp0051908 | reverse complement strand
TGGTGGAGTCTCCTTCTCTGGAGATATTCAAGACCCACCTGGACAAGGTCCTCTGCAACCTACTGTAGGTGACCCTGCTTCGGCAGGAGGGTTGGACTGGGTGACCCACAGAGGTCCCTTCCAACCCCTACCATTCTGTGATTCTGGGATTCTGCGACTTCTGGTCTTCCACTCCCCTGACTTACGTTAACACCACATTCAGCTGTTGTGGCCATTTCCCTGTATGGCCTTACTTTCTTCACAAATATTTCAGCTGCAACCCACAGGCAACAACCCACCCCAGTGCAACAACTGCGAGTCAAAGATTCAGAAAGCCACAGATATTCCTTCTCTGACTACACTGCACAAATTATCCAAAAGGCACGCTTGTTAAGTGGCTGACATTCCAGTTTCATCTCTTCCCACCACAGTCTACAGTGCCAAAAACACAAAACTCGGTTTTCCTCAGAGACTACCTGGTTACATTCACGATGTGAAAAAGAACACTGCAGTTTGGGGCAGGACAGAGGGTGGGAGATGCTGAGAACGTGAAAGTCTTTCCAGTAAAACTAGAAGAAACAAAAAGTCAGCCTTTCGGGCATCATTTGGACGATGACACTCCACGTCCTGGAGCACACATCCGTGACTCTGCCAGTGGATCTGTTAGTTCATAGAACTTCTCCCCTGTACTTGAGGAAAGCACAGATTCAGACTTCTACCACTACCACGCTCACCAAGAAGCCACAAGACTGGTTTGTGGGTGACACAAGCAGTAGCTCGTGGTGAATTCTCCCTAGTTCTTAGGACCTACCATGGTATTCAGAGTATACTTTAACAACAACAACAAAAAAATCATTTTCATCACAATTATTAGATCAAGAAATGGGAAAAGAGTCAACAGCATCACTCCTATTCCATTTTAGGCAGCTATTTATTCAAGCAGCTGTTTCAATGGTCAAGGCAAATTGCCATGATGATGGTGTTGACAGTGTTTGCTGACAGCAGCAGCTCCAGCCTGGTCCAGCCCTGCCCACCCATACAGCCCTCGGCAAGAACATCGTATCACCAGCACTGGAGACAGAGCTTTCCCCCACTTCCCTCCACACCACCAGCTTTCCCCTCATCTGGGATAAACACCAAACTCCACAGCCCGCGTCAGTTGTGGGGGGTACTGAAAGACCCAAACCAGTGTGCCATCCTACGTCACATTATCAGAAAGGCTTGAAGAATTTTGCCAGGAAGAAATGTTATTTCTTCCATTATGCAGATGAGCTTTCTCCTGGGTTCTGGGCACAAAACCAGGCTGTGGTACCCCATACATGTTAAACCCAGGACCCCAAAGTGAACAGCCTCCAACTCTCCATCAACTGAGAAACTGCATGGCATTCCCCCACCATACTTTCCTCTCCAAGAACAACTGTGTATTACTTGATGTGGATTCTTCCAGCAAGTTGAAGATACTATGGTATTTGTCACAGATTACTTTATTTTTCTTCTTTATTTTGCATGGTCTTTGCAGACATAGCACGTTATAAATACAACATTTGTAAAAACTCAACAGCTGAACCAATACGCCATTTCAAAAGTGCATCTCAAACATATATTTCTGACTTTTTCACATTTTTACGCAACTGATCAATACACTGAATCTAACAAAACCAGTGCTTTTAAGTCTTGTAGGGGGCAGGGGGGGAAAAGGGGGAGCAGCAGAATGTATTCTTCCAGATGTGAATTTTCCAAAAGTGTCTGTTAAAAAACATGCTGCATCGGTATCTGGTTAGTATAGAGAAGGATGTACATATGTATATACATGTATATATATTTATAGGCTCGCAGATAGAGCAAAGAACTCTAAGACCACATTAAGATGAAGGTGATCTAATGACCCAGCTGGCATAGTTTGCAGAATCCGTCACGAAAAAGGCGATTTGTTCTCCAGCACCAGAACCACAGTTTGGAGCAACACTTCAAAGCGTTATTGGCCAGACAGCAGGTAGCACATTTCCCTCCCCTGGTGACCAGAACTCATGCTTTAACGTTTAACCATGTTCTAAACATAAAGGCACGGTTAATGGAGGAAGAGAAGAAGTGATCATTGTTCCTTCATAGATGTGTACAGATTGGGACTGCAGGACCTCGGGCCACCTCAACTAGATCAGTGATAAAAGGGACAATGTCAGACAAGCAACTGGGGAAACTCGCCTCCTGCTTTCCCTGAACAAAGGTTCATCTTATGATCAGACAAGGCAACAAAACCAGCGATCATTCAGCTGAAACAATAGATTTACAGGCTCATGGTTCATGCTTTGGCAATAGAATGCTAACAAATGATCACCAAAATTAATACAAGATTAAGACAAGAAAAATACCTTTTCACAGTGTCATCTAAAATCCTGTCATGTCATGTCCAGCTAGGCAGAAAAAACTCAAGTGGTGAGAGTCCACTTGTTAAATCAGTATTTCCTAAACAACCAGACTTTCAGAATAAATGAATCTTATCTAACATGAACATAACTGACTGTTCCCTTCCCAGACACTGGGGATCCACAAAATTTGTCTCTGGATTTAAATTGCTCAGCTTAAAGAACTTGGCTAGAAGTTACTCACATTTAATCAAGCAATATGGATGCAGGCTCACTAATACGTAGAAAAATAGGAAAAACCAAAGCTGTTTAGTTCAAATTTTAGTCTGTATTTAAAGCAGTGGGAGAAGATTGTAGGCATGCCTTCCAACTACACATTTCTGTTGGATAGCAAAAAAACAACAAAATTTAAAATACTATCTTTCCAAACACAGGGATTTCACAAGTCTCCAGACACACACTCACATAAGATGCAGAGGTATCCTGGTTAAGAAAGTCAAAACCTCTTTTTTGTACACTATCCCCCAACTCACTCTGAACTGACCTGAGTGATGACACATTGGAAAAAAAAAAAGGCACAAAGCAAAAACTTAATGCTACAGGATGAGCTTTGCTGTCTAACGATTTGCACATCTATTGTTAGATATACTCCTCTCAGATGTGCACCGTACACAGGAAGATATTCAAGTGTTTTCAGTCAACAAAAAACCGAGCAATTCCACAGGCCTACAAATGAAAAGAGAAGAAAGCCTTAAAGAGGAGAAAATTTGCTCGTGTGCAGTTCCCATTCACATTTCTGACAAGTGAAGTGGAACTCTGAAGGTAAAAAATGCGTGTGCAATAACAAGATTATATATAAACCAGAGTAATCAACATTGCACGATGATTTTGCAAGCTCAGTGCTGCTATCGTATGCTGTCCAAATAATGCACTTCTGGGTACAGAGTGTTAATAAGCAGAGCCAAGAGATTATTGCCATCTCGAAGACAATGTTCTGGATGCTTGATGAACTGAGAAGCCTGGGAGAGCTGCTCTTGATAATCCACATACTGTTTGTTTGATGCCATAGCTTCAAGAGCATTCAGTGCCTATAGATATAAGGGAAAATTCTGTTAGCTGTGTGTACTTTGGTCCATAACAAACCAGTTCATGAGCCACCACATGCACAATTCCACTATACGATCCTTATCTGCCAGAGAACCCAGAGTATTAGGAACAAAACGTTCGTAAAATGCAACCACATAATGGCATTTCAAGTCAATCCGTATTTTTCAAGCTGTTCCTTCCCCGAGACCAATGCAACTGTTCTACCAAGGCTTGCTAGGATTCTTTTACCCAAATACTGTCAAATATTTACTCCATGAACTCGAGAAAAGGTTTTAGATAACCAACACCAAAATACAAACTGCAACATACTTAAGTATTCATTTCAGGCTGTTCTTCTGAACATTTTTGACTTCCATAAAAGTATTATCTTGCTCCCATTAAAAATATTGTAGAGATGATGTTAAGTTGGAAATCATATGTAAAAGAGCCTAGGCAGAGCCTATGTTGGCAGTACCAGCCAGGGCAAATGCTGGAAATCCGTCGGAACAAGTTTCATTCGTTTCTTAGAGAAGAAAAACAAGTTGTACCAAGCAAGTTACTTTGCTTTGGTTTCTAATCAATTCGTCCTTCCTCTCCTCATGCACTTACTGAAACAACAACAGGGTCAGTGCACATGCTAAAGAAGGAATGTCTACTTGTCATAGGGCTTTTAAGCCCTGATCTCACATAAACAAATGCTAGCCTGAATGTAGCCCCGCCTTATCACTGAAAAGCAGGGCAATCACAGCAGCATTGTTTTTTCCCCTGTTTGTTTTAAACTCTGTCTACCTGCTGTGTTCCAAAGTATCGGAACTCAGGGTTTACAGACCTTTTCAGTGTACAAGATTAGAAACCGATGCCTTGGTATTATACACAGAAGGCGATATGAACAGTTGTACCTAGGACCACTTCAGGTTAGGGCTCAGACACACAGTCCTCCTCTGTCTCTGGCAGATTCCAAGGTAGTGCTGTGATGCACAGCAATACCACACACAAGTCTGCGATGCACTCCCCCTCCCCGAGAAGGCAAATGAGAACAACAAGCTATTTCTAAAAGTCAGAATTTAGAGCCAGGTGTAAAGCAGCAAAAAAAACAAAAAAATATTTGATGGCATTCAGCACCAAACAAAATCAACAAGTTGAGAGCAGGATTTAGCTTGAGAGCAAGGATGCAGAGGGCATGTCAAGCAGCCAGCAACTGGCACACGCTACCTGCTGTGCCTTCTGGGACAGCGTCGGCTCTGACCCCGCTTTCAGGCGGACTTGACTCTCTGCAGGAATCTGCACCAAGAGGAAGGCAGACAAACTGCGGGCAACCACCCGAAACCTTGCACAGGGAACAGGACAGAGAGAGAAGGTGGTATCAGATTCACATGTCCTCAGCAGCACATAAACTGGAAGTTCTATCCCATGAGATATCTCTTGCATGAGCAACACAGTAAAGACTTTAGAGGATCTTTTTCAATGCATTAGAAAAAAATAAATTACTTCAATATATACACAATAGGGTAATCATACATACTAAAGGATAATATAACACCACACCTACGAAATGTTACATCTGCTCCAAGCTCAGCTGAAGCCTCGAGGTCACAAACAACACGCTGCTTCATTTCACAGCCTTTGAAATATTCTTATCACTCAAATCAAAGGATCAGTTAAACAAGACTAAGATTTCAGGGCAATTTCAACAGGATTGCATCCCAGAAGGTCTTTATAGACACAAGATTACATTCAGGTGCTGTGCTGAACTGGTGTTTCACAAATATTTACATTTCTTGCCATTCTTTGCACAGTGAACTTGATTTTAATACCTAACAACGAAACTTAGTGTCTCTCTTTAGAGGGGTAAAGCGAATAATGAGCAAACATGTACTTCTCCAAGTTTCTCTTAACATTTCCAACACCTCAAGGTTAAGACTGAAAAGGCAACGTGCATGTGATCTTACAAAATTCTTGAGAGGTCAACTGGAACAGTTTTCTGTCTACAGAACAGGTGGAAGTATTTTCCTCTAATAAAGAGTCTCCCTACAATCTTTGCTGGAGATGGACATCGAGCGAGAATCACTACTGAGTTTTCTTTCCTTTCCCACCCCAATCTTTGCAGAAGTTCATATTCACTCCTTAACCAGATTAAAACACTCACTACATTTTTTTCCCCGTGATAGACCCAAACAACTTCATAGATTTGGGGACAGCCTGGATTCAGAGCATCTTTTTGACATTGCACTGTTCAGTCTGGATCCAGGCTGCAGTTGTATTAGCATAATGACTCAAACCAATTAACTTACTGCACCTTCAACCCTTACCTGGGTGACAAAGGAGACCTCCTGCCTAGCCCAATAGCACCAAGTATTCCAGAAGTCAGTCTCTCCTCAGCCAGCTGACTCTGCCTGCCCTGGATTGACAGCAGTGTCCGAACAACAGATTCAATCAGAATGGTGTCGTCTTGCTCCATCTGAATCAAGGATAACTGCATGGCTTTATGCCACCAAAGAAACAGCTTTGCCTCTTCCTTCGCTGAGCTTTAGATAAGATTTAAAGAATAAAACAACACAAAAATACAAATTTTTAAAAAAGTGTCAGATGCACAGGTTAAGAAGTTTCTATCTCTCCCCATTAGGCCCATGAAGAATTCACATGGTTAAAGACAACTAATCTTACTATACAATAACTATACTACCCCACCAGTTACTATGCTGCTGTAACTGCTGTCATTATGGATTTAATGCAGACATCAGCTGGCAGGTTTTAAGGGCCTGTAAGAGGACAAAGAACAATGCTTCCTTTTAAGCTTTACAATTGAGAATAAATGATATTGCAGCCAGAAGTGGATTTGAACTCGTCTAAGACTTAATATAAAAGGAATGAAGCTGTATCTCTACTCTTTTTTTTTTTAATTTACTTACCAATAAAACACATTTTAGGAAGCACTAGCTGTCGTTTCCACGACAATTTAGACTTTTAATATCATCTTCTAGAAAAGGAAACGTTGAAGTTTTTTTGTTGAGCAAAGCACAAAACAAAGTTCCCCCTATGATATTTTTAATCTTTCCCCAAATAGTTTGCAGCTTAATCCAAGAAGCTCAGATTTTCCACATAAAGCATCAGCACGAGTTTCCTGCATCAGACTACCCTCACGCTGCTCCGCCCAGTCATCTCCCATCCCAGGCACCCTCAGCTTTGCTATTTAGAGCAAGGTTTAATTTGCTGTGTATGGTGGCTTTGTTGTCTCCTTCACACTCTGGCAATCAAATTAGTATGGTACCTACACCAGTGAAAGTATTCTTTGAATTTCAAGAAAGAGTGGGAATATACATTTTACCAAAATGTTCTTTCACAGCAAATATCAACATTATTACGGAAAAATATTCACCACATTTGCCAAATTCTGGCAATTTCAGCAACAAATGCCAATACAGCTGTTACATACTTTAACTACAAAGTATTATCATTTCATCCCCAGAGCTATCCATCCTTTCCCCAAAGAACGCTGTTATCTAGTAAGCTGTTTTACAGGGATGCAGGCCCCCAACTCTGGGCACTCCACCAGATTCACGGGGTTCAGATTTGGTTCAGAGCTGCTGAACAGCCCCCTTTGCACAGCTCTGAACACCAGGTCTCCCAGTGTCCAACTGAGTATTTAGCACGTAACTCATCCCACCTAGTGGACATTCCAGAAAGTGTGATTTAGGCTTTGCTTAAAGTCATTTTAATAGAGTGCAGATCCAGGCTGCCATTAAAATCAAGCTTCTCTGACTCAAAACAGATGAAAACTGCACCAGAAGCATTGAGGTAAATAAAATTCCCTCTTCTGTTTAACCACAACAACTGTTTGTATTAGCACTGGGGCTGGGCAGACTCCATAACAGTGGATATAGAACCACTGGTCGTTTCACCCAGCAGCCTGGTGAAATCAATTTAATTAACCTGGCCACCTAATTATACCAGCTATACAACCACAGCCTTATTTAAAAGTCCAGGCAGATTCAGAAGCCTCAAGCTTCATACCTCGGGTACACTTGCTCCAGCCACTTGCTGATGGTTAGCAGGATCTTCATCTCATTGGTAAGAGTTTGGTCAGTGTTCAGGCATTGCAGCAGGTAAACATACAGGGTCAAATAGCTTCCCAAAGACAGGCACTCCTGCAGGAAATCTTCCATGGTTAGCTCAGGAACTTGAAGGGAGGCCAGTATAGGGCCCCAGCCTAAATCCTGGTGGTAAGGACTATCTATAAAGAAAACAAAAGGACAGAACAAAGAGTATGTGAGTAAGCAGCACTTGGTAAAACCTTAGAACTGGAACTACTTCACTGTATTCGTTTAAATTACAGAATTTGGGTCATTTTAGCTGTTTTCCAGGTGATCAATTTGTCACGCAACTCTGACAGAGAGAAAAGAAAAAATCCACTATCAAAGAGCATCTCCTTGAGGTCGAGGCAAGATATTTTCCCAGCACTGTCACGCTTAAATTTGAAAATTTTAGCAATGGAATTTTAAATATCTCCTTCAAATGTACTAAAATCTGATCACATAGAAGGTGGAAGAAACCAATATCTAGTTGCACAAGGATTACTGGAAAAGAAACCCCCACCCCAAAAAAAACCACACCACACAACAGAATTACAGAGTTTTACCAACTAAAAGCTTTTTGGTTTTTTTGTCTTAAATTAGCCTACAGAATGCTACAGGAGGGGGCATAAATATCTATTTTGTTCTCTTGGGATGATTCTTTTTTAAAGAATCCTCTCCTTTAGCTGGAAAAACAGCAACCATTAGAGAGCAAATCAGTCTTCAGAGACAGATACAGCTCTTAAGAGTATAAATGATTAGAGCAACTGAAAAACCCAAACCACAGTGGCCTATCTTTTTTGCATCTAGATACTACAGCACGTACACGTGAGACAGCTGGGAGCCATCAGACACACAGAAAGGAACTCTGATTACGGAAACGTGATTAAAACCCAGTTCCAGTACTGGGCAGCGTGAAGCTATAAGGATTCCAAACGATTTGTATTTAATGGGCGTCCAAGTCTGACCAAAGTTTTTGGGACAAGCAGCAGAAGACGAGGGGCTCCTACCTCCATTGAAATAAGCAGTGATACAGGCTTCTGTCGTCTCTGCCATGTGTCGCACCGAGGCCAGGCTCTGACACGCTGCTGTGAGAAGAGGCATTGCTAGCAACCCGTGCACTTTTCTTTCAATCCACTTTCGTAAGCTCCCCCGTAGCGACTCGGCTGTCGTAACGCTAGAATTGTTCATCATCATCAGCGTTTCTGTAAAGAGGCTGCTGAGGGCCATGTGACGTGTTTGCAGATCTATATCTGCAAGTCAGAAATACGAAAACCATTTCAGTAAACAGACACTAGAACCCAAATTCAGCTTCCCCACTGAACCCTTTCTGTAGATACTGGGAAAAGGCTCTTGCTCATTACACACCTCAGTTCCCTGCCTGTACTTATGAAGCTGCAATGAGACACTCATTCCTCACAGCCTCTCCCCCTAATGAGACAGTTCATCATTCATTAAACAGAGAGACAGATGATAAGACTGTACAGCAGAGTACGTTGCAGCCCATCTTTCACCTAGGGTCTTGTGCCATGACTACAGTGCAAATAAATGGAATGATACAGCACATCCACACTCTCCAAGAAAACGAGGGCGTTAAAACACAGTTTAAAGCACAGCTTAGAGTGAAACAACCAAGATTTTGGACGATTCAATTTGAAATATGACCGAGATGAGACCTGAAGTGTTGCAGCCCTCTCGTGCATTACCTGTTAATCCCAGTGTTCAGCCCCAGAATATTTTCTTTTTAAACCATTCTTGGCATTGACTGAACATGTTCTCATAGGCTGTCTGTAACCGTACCCCCAAAGCACAAGCGTTTCCTGCACTTGGCTCTACTAACTGCAGAGTAGACCTTTTAACATATTGACGAAGAGAAACCACCATTGTTATAAGTTTTCAAGCAACATCAGGCATTCTAGAAGGAAAAATTTCAACTGGTTAAGAAGAAAAGTTGTGCAGAAAGAGTGACTAATCACTGGAAAAACACTGTGCAAAGAGGCTGAGACCTCTGCGCTTGTAGGTATTTGGAAGCTCACCGGCCAAGGCCCTGAACAACCTGATTTAACGTTGAAGTTAGACCTGGTTTGGGGAGGAGGCTGGACTACAGGTCTCCAGAAGTCCCTTCCAAACTGAGCTATTCTGTCTGTATCTACCTATTAGGAGAAAAAAAGAAAAATAAAACAAAACGCCCCAAAAGTCACCTGTCATGGCACAGCTGCCTAGTAATGTAAATATCATAAATATCTCTTACCACAGACCAACCAAGAAAGATGAAGCTAAATCTGACACATGCCACTACCTCCCGGTCACTTAGCATCAGCGATCCTCCTGCACTCCACAGCCTGGTTAAGCAGCACAGACCATCCTCTTTCAGCTCTAACACACACAAGCGTGCACAGGGGTTCATGAAACGGAGTCGCTCCTCTTGCACCAGAGCTCTTCCCTCCTCCAAAACTTCTCAGCTATGAGGAGTGTTGGCAGTAACACTTTCTGCTCACCCTTGTTAGCACACAAGTGTTGGTCACGGTCAGGCAGAGACACAGCTCCTGACAAGTGTTTCGGTACAGTACAGCAAGAAGATTGATCTCACCTGAAGTTTGAGTTTGACAGAGGAAGCTCAGGATGGTACTAGTACTAAAACTGAGATCAATATAAATGCTGTGGCTGTGGACACACCGTAATACTAGCGTGCATCAGTGTAATTCTCCTACTTCAATATAGTCAGTTTTCCCAACTGTACAACAGTTTAGAATCCTGTCTTAAAGCCCAGTCCTTCAGGACCAAAAGAGTGTATTTGTGTCATCCTTCCTTTTTTAAAAGATGCAAAAGCCAAATAAGAGTAAAAAAAAAATATTAAAAAACTAGACAGCAAAGAAAAGAATCCCTCAAACCCCCATGTATTTGTCAGTTTCACTCACAGTATAACCCCTGTTTTGTCTGCTGGTCCTGTCACTCTTGACATTCGTGTTTTTGTTTTGTGCTAATATACCGCCCATACATACACCTCAACGCAGCATGCCTTGCTGCCCATGAGGGAGACATTACAGTAATGCAAGTAATTACGTAGTGACAGATGTTCAACAATGCACATAGTACGATAAAGGACCTTCACAGTTTAAAAGTAATTTGCCATTTCTCTAACACAAACCTGGTGGATTAAAGATGACTACATCATCTAGCAACTTGGACATTTCTTGTTCCAAAACTGCAAAAGTAATCTTTCCACTTTGTTCTAAGGTGCTGAGAAATTGAACCACCTGGTGAATGTAGGCTCGGCACTTCAGTGTTGCATCCTGTTAACCAAAATTAAAATCAATTAGAAAAAAAATCCTGCCTAGAACTCTTTCCACACTCTATAATACACAAAAGCAGAACATTGCAAATGACAAGAACTGCTCAGAGGTACCACAGAACCAGTTCAACTTACTAGGTGGATGTGACTATCTGAAGATGCACCAAAGCCTGCTGAGATTTTCAGGAGCTTCACTATCAGTTCAGCTGCAGTATCCTTAGCAATGATCACAGAGGGAGGGTAGTGACTGTTGCAGTAGCTGATGACGCTTTGGTAAGACGAAATGCCCACAAGCTGCCAAGGAAGGGAGCTGGTCTGTCCAAGCAGATTTATGAGTGGTGATTCCTGAAGATTTGAAGACATCAGTCTAAGCTCCACCTTCTTCGCTGTTTTAAATTAATATTCACAGTACTCAATATTGGAACGAAGCCCAGACTCTAAAATTTGAAGGAGATGGAGCAGAAACCCCACAGAAACAGATGACCACTGGAAGTCGGGCTGAAAATCAACTCCTCATTCAAGCAGCAAGCCAATGTATGTATGTCATCTCCAGCACACACCTAACAGTACTCGGGCTGCTGCAGCAGCTCTAATCAAGCACAAAAGTCAGTGAGAGACATTAAGACTTGACACGTAAACACATAAAGACAGCTAGAAAGAAATGGTGACCCTGCAAGGTAAAGTCACTTCATCAGAGGTTTAAAAAAGGTATTAAAAAAATTATATTACAAAAATGATCAAAGTTGACAGTAGATCCAGGGACAGAAGCCAGGTCTCTCAATTTTCCATTCAGTGACTCATCTCCAAACCCGGAGGACTCCTCAAGCACTTCTCATAAATACCATGCTGAACAGTGCAGCAGCCTGCAGCGTCCAACTCGCACAGGCAGTGCAGATGGAAAAGTCACTCTGCCTACAAGCAGCTGAGAGTCTAGCCTCAGCTACCACCACCCTTCTCTCAAGGGTTCGTATAGATCTGCAGCCCAAAAGGGGCCTCCCTGGACATCGAGCAGCACCACATTTCTACACAGACAGAACGAACAAATACTGGAATTTTGCCAACTGCCAACACAACTAAAGACTGTAAGGATCCAGAACTAACCCAAATTAGACTACAACAACAAGAATGCGACACTGGTGCATCAAGTACTTCTCAAGTTGCTCATGCACTGGAACACAGGGCTGAGAAAGTTTGAGATTTAGGTCAAGGTGTCACAGGAGCCTTCTGGGAGGTAAAACACAGGTGACAGCAGTCAGTTAAACACACTGCTGGAGGCTAGGAGGAAATTCCTGAGGCTGACTCATACAACGTACACACAGGTATCTTTTGAAGCTTGAGAAGCTTCTGATAAGCAGATTCATTCAGGTCAAAGCACGTTAATGCCAGTATTTTTCCTAAGCTAGGATACAGTGTTGATCAAAGGCTGCTGGTGACAGCTTGACACAACATCACATAATGCCTCAGAGGAAATGAAAAGCAGAAGTTGCTGCAAGTGACAGAAAGCTGCTAGATGTGAAACGGGACTTCTTGAAGAGTCCTCCAGAAGCAATGGACTGAATCAGACTGTGACAGACTTACCCACACAGAGCTCTTAGCAAAAGCAACGTTTGAAAAGTTCATCCTAAGACTCAGTGTTTCTCTTTCCTATTACAACAATTCAGAAACAGTGGCATGTAGCCATAAATGGGAAAAGCGCTGAGAATCAGAGATTATGAAATACCCCTTCAGAGCAAGGGAACAAGAAAACTCAACCTAAGATTCAACAGATGAAGTAAACTGCCCCCAGGAACTCATCAGTGA
>Ga0181612_105529_pt1 | contig 12590 bp, 11 predicted proteins | sample HoacroProtozoa21_FD_119630 | JGI IMG/M metagenome (GOLD analysis project Ga0181612, IMG submission 119630) | Hoatzin crop microbial communities from Cojedes, Venezuel. Combined Assembly of Gp0051906, Gp0051904, Gp0051908 | reverse complement strand
CCTCAGAGGGAAGAAGTTCTTCCTCACGTTCAGCTGGAACTTCCTCTGCTTCAGTTTGTGCCCATTGCCCCTTGTCCTGTCGCTGGGCACCACTGGGAAGAGTCTGGCCTCGTCCTCCTGACACCCCCCCTGCAGATACTTATAAACATTTATTAGGTCCCCTCTCAGCCTTCTCTTCTCCAGGCTGAACAAGCCCAGCTCCCTCAGCCTTTCCTCATAGGGGAGATGCTCCAGTCCCCTCATCATCCTCGTAGCCCTCCGCTGGACTCTCTCCAGCAGCTCCTCATCTTTCTTGAACTGGGCAGCCCAGAACTGGACACAGTACTGCAGAAGGGGCCTCGCTAGGGCAGAGTTGAAGGGAAGGAGAACCTCCCTCGACCTGCTGGCCACACTCCTCCTAATGCACCCCAGGATCCCATTGGCCTTCTTGGCAACAAGGGCCTGCTGCTGGTTAAAATACCTCTGCCCCGCCGATCTTTTTATGTGTTTTGCCCTCGACACAAGGGCCTCTGAAGCGCTGAGAGACCTGGCTGCTTTGTGCCGGGCACCTGGCATGTGGACGTTGTGCCAGCCCTGGGGAAGCTGGGGCTGCCTCTGGCAGGCAGGGCAGGGGAGCCGAGCCCAGGCCCCGCCGCCAGCCCGCCTGCTCTCAGTGTTGTGGCGCGTGGGCCAGTGGTCCTCGTGGCGAGTGAGAGGGGGTTTTAGCCTATTTGTAAACAGAAAACAGCTGAAAATGTCTTGAAGTCAAACTTTTCAGTAGGCAGTTTGTGAAATTTCTTGTGATTTGTGAACAAAAGAGGCTTAGAGATGAGATTTTGTTGAGAAGAAAAAAAACCAAACCAACAACTGGTAATCATTGGTAAGAAAATTTATGGAGCTTCTTGCATGGGTTTTGTGCTGTGTCTTCTGTGGTTCATGTTATGCTTCTGTTTCTGAAGATCTGTGTGGCTCGAATGAAGAAAAGCTGAAGCCCAGTGCCCCAGGCGACGTGGTGTGTTGCAGTGACCAAAACGATAACCTGGAAGTGAAGCCCCATTCGTACTTGGAAGCCATTTGCAGTGGACTGGAAGAGGCGGTGGCTGGGAGCTCCTGTGCCGATGGAGAGCAGCTGTGTCCGTACGCTGCGGCGGGAGCGTGCCACTTCGGAGATCGCTGCCTGTACCTCCACGGGGACGTGTGTGAGATCTGCGGGCTGCAAGTGCTTCACCCTTTCGACCAAGAGCAGCGGAAGGCTCACGAGATGGTAAGGTTCATGTGAAAGCGGTGTGAGATTTGCTTTGCTTAGTGCAAGGTTTGCTTGGTTTGCTCTGAGATCCAGAGGTGGTTTTGTGGAAGAGCCTGTTGTTCCCAAGAGCTCTTATTTTGTTGTCTAGCGACCCTGTGATTCTGAGAGCGTCTGCTCAAGGATCTCCGTTGGGAGGGGTGATGCGGATAGACAACCTTTCGCAGCAGCTTCTGGTTTTTTCCCCATTTTGTCCTTACGGGAAACCTCCCTGCAGCCTTCTCCCAAAGCACCCTGCAGCTCTGCCCGGACAACGCCTTCTGTAGCCGGCGCGACGTCCCCACTGATGTGCCGTGGGGGAGAGGAGCAGCGGGCGGGTGGGCTGCTGCTGCGTCCCGAGGGATCGCCCTGCCGAGATGCCTCTGCCAGCATTGCTGCTTCGCCGTGGCTGCTTTTGGGGCAGGGCCAGGGAGTGACAGGCTGAGCCGAGGACAAAGATTTTGGAGTGGAACGTGAAGTCGGGTGGCCGGAGGGTCTGGGTGAGGAACTGGTTGTGTGAAGATGCGCTGAAGGAGCTGCTCTTTTCTCTGCCTGGCTACCAGCTGTACGCTGGGGCTGGTCGGGAGCAGTAGCTCTCACAGCTGAGGAGGAGGAAGACCAGTGGCGTTAGTGGTTACTGAATCATCAGCCTCTCCAGAGTCTGGGCTAGAATCCAAGGGGTTAAAACCACAGGTTTTGTGCAGCCGGCAGAAACTTGCAAAACGCCGTGCTGTGGGAGTTCGCGCTTCTGCCGGGAGCTCGTCGGTACCTGGCACGGTGTCCTGTCAGCGCTGCTGCCGTGTGCCCTGCCCCCGGAGCAGAGGCGTGTGCTGGGTGAGAAGGTGCAGTAGTGGGAGTGTTGTTATTGCTGGGGAATTGTTCTGCGACCTTTTTTTTATTATTATAATTTAAAGTATTTTAAATTTATTTTACTTGTCAAGTCCTGAGAACTTTGAAAAGTAAGAGGTAAGTGTGGACTGGTTGCTGGTTGTCACTGCGGGACGCTGTGGTGAGCGAGAAGCGCTGTCGGAAAGCCTGTACTGAGAGGTGAATTCCTTAACCAGGGTAAAGCTGAAGTCCCGGTGACAGAGTGTGGCCTCAACGCTGAGCACAGCGACATCTGGGGTGTGGCACCCGTTCCAGACCCGGAATTAGATGGTTTTAGGGGTATGCAAGCACCTCCTTGTGCAATACCTGTGCCATGACAGTGAGGGAGGAGGGTGTAAGTGAGGAGTGTTGGGGCAGCCTTAGGTCTGGCACTCCTGAAGCTGCAGAGAACGCCGAGGGCTGCAACAGGGGATTGAATTCAATGTTCTTAAATGGTGACACTAAAGGGCAGGAATGACGCTGTTAAGGAGCTGTTTTTCCTGGAGCAGGTCGCTTTCCTAGACGCTGCCGTTCCCCGGGGACGGGCTGACACAGACGCAGTAACCACTGATGTCTCTCCCGTCACAGATGTGCATGGCGACGTTTGAGCACAACATGGAGAAGGCCTTCGCCTTTCAGGCGAGTCAGGACAAAGTGTGCAGTATCTGCATGGAAGTGGTGTACGAGAAACCGTCGGCCTCCGAGAGGAGGTTTGGGATCCTTTCCAACTGCAACCACACGTACTGCTTGTCCTGCATCCGGCAGTGGAGGTGTGCCAAGCAGTTCGAGAATCCCATCATCAAGTAAGTCGGTGTTCACCAGAGTCTGTTCCCTGGGGCCTGCGTCAGGGCGGCGCGCGCTCTGCCAGGCGTTGCCTCGATACAGAAATAAAACCAGTGGTTAGGGATTCGGTAGCTGTAGATATCAACCCAGCTGTCAGTAAGTTCTGAGCTCAGAAAATCCCGTTCCGAGCGCTGGGAAATTCCAGGACGTTGGAGCGTGTCCAGGAGAACCACCTTCGAGAGCAGCAGGACGCAGCGGGCGTGCCTGGGTGGCAGTGTGCTGACGCGGGGGTGCTTTGGCAGTTCACTGCGGTCCCGTACGGCAGGGGCTGGGCCCTCTCTCCCTGCCTCGGTGGCGGGGCAGGGGGCACACGGGTGGGCTCTGCAACAGCTGAGACCGGGCCCTTCACAGCAACCCGCGTGCCAAACCAGCCACTACTTTTTTTCTACGTCTGTGCTTAATGACTGGATGTTTCTCTCGCTTACAGCTTACTCAGGCTAAATGTCCCACTAATCACATGTTTATCTGTATCTGAGTAAACACCTTCATCTTCTAGCTCTATAAAAAATATATTCCAAACACGCTCCTCCTCAGAGGAGAGAATTTAAAGCATCCAGTGAGGGCAATTTCCTTTTTTGAGCATCTCTTTGAAAACTCTCTCAACTTCCAAGCATGCTGAGGAAAAGGTGGGAAGTGTTTTCGGTCTTCTGCCAAAATAATAGACTTTTCTGCCTAACTTTGGTTATCAGCTCCATTGCAGTGAACGTTAGCCCATTAGCACGTAACCTGAATCGCAGTCCAGCTTCTGCTGGCCAGGTGCTGAGGTATTCTGCCTACAGCAGGGACTGTGAGGGGGTTTTTTTCAGAAGCAGTGCCCTGGAATCCATTTTGAGTATGGATTTAATACTAATACGAATTCTTCAAACATGTTTTTTACACTTCTCCGTAATGGTGAACGTACTGGTCACTGCAGAGGTAATCTAACGGAGGGGCCTGGCCTCGCTCAGAAAGCACTGCCTGCCGGGAGGCTGTTCTGCGGGGCTCGCAGGGCAGGGTAACAAAGCCTTTCCTGGGGTTGGCGAGGTACCTAGAGTTACGTATTTGATCCTTGATCCTAGCTGCTCGTGTAGAAATCCATCTTGTAAAACCACCGAGTGGGCAGCTCGTCCCTGCTGGCAGAGGTCAGATGGCGTTGCAGCAGGCGCAGGGACCTTCCTGTGCCTCTGTGCAGCCGGTTTGGCTTTCCGCTGCACAGGAGCTGCAGCACCCGCGTGAACGCCTGCGCTGTTTCTGCAGACCGGGGTGAGCAGATGCAGTTTACACCTGCGCACTGAGGAAACACCCGATGCTTTTGTTCAGGCCTAGAAACAAATGCAAGGCAGCATTTGGATTATTTCAGCTGAAACGGGCCACACGTGCGGGTGTGCTGCAGGAAGGCGCGGGGAGGTCTCGGCAGCCTCGGCGTGACGAGCCCTCTCCCTTCCCTCGGCAGGCTGCCGGCTGCGGCAAATGTGTTGCGGCGGAAAGTAACGGAGCCTTGCTGTTTTGTCTTGATCCACCAAGGTCTTGCCCGGAGTGCCGTGTGATATCCGAGTTTGTCATTCCCAGTGCCTACTGGGTAGAAGACCAGGAGAAGAAAAACGAGCTGATTGAAGCCTTTAAGCAGGGAGTGGGGTAAGTTCAGTGACCAGAAACCCTGTTCACATTGTCCAAGGGCAGATACACCGGGACTCAGTCGAAGTGCCTGTATTTTTAGACTTTGTGTCATCACAAACCATTCTACAGAGAACTCTTCATCTCTGAGAACACTTTAACTTTGTGACTGCCACAAAAGGGTCTGTCACGTAATTATAGATCAGAAATTATTCAAACGCATGCTCTGAAATTTCGAAGCTGTTTCAGTTCACTTGCCAGAATTGGCTTCATGTGGTTTCTGTTGATCCCTTAGACATAATTGCCTGGAACGTTGGCAGTTAACAAGGAAAACAAATAGGGAAGGAAAATGTAATGGTTTCTTGAAGTACAGGATAAAAATTCACGGGGTTTTTGTAATCCCTACTGGAAAGGGGAAACACTCCACGGCTGCGTTCCCTTTACTGTCTAGTCACGATTTGCTTGGGGCACGGGGAGCGGGCTGCTGACGGGCGGTGCTGCAGCAGCTCTGCAAAGCTGTGCTTGCCTGGGACGCGGGAGGGTGACGTGGTTCCCGGAACAGTGAGACACCGTCACTTGTCTCCTCGCTCGCTCTTTGCCAGGTGAACAAGCAGAGCTGTGCTTGACCCGCGTGAGCAGCGAGGTTTTTGCTGAAGGTGGTGCAGCTTTGCTCTGTGGCATGCACCAGCCTTTACACAGGGCCTCAGGAGTGCAGAAGGCCACAAGCCTTGCTTCAGCCCGTGCACAGCTGTTGCCACCAGCTTTTCAGCTGCTTGAGGAGCTTCACGTCGCCAAAGTCCTGTTACCACACAGCAGACGAACTGTTGAAAGCGGCACTGCTCCGTTAAATGTTTAATCCAGCAGCTTGCCTTGTTTTGCCTTACAGTCAGGCAAAATATTGGAATAAAACTAATCACTGTGAGGTTCTTCAGATACGGTTTGTTTTCAGTACCCTATTGCTGTTTTGGTTTTTCATTTGAATGCATGAGGACTTTGAATTGAGGGTAGGGAGTCGCGCTCAAAATCCTCAGCGTGGCGCGGTTTGCAGATGGCCGTGTTCCCAGGCGGGCGGGCTCTGAGCTGTCAGGCAGCGCTGGAACTCGGGTTTGGCGCCCGTCAACCTGCTGCACAGAAGAGACTGCAAAAAGGGGTTTTGCTTACGTGCTCAGCTAAGACTGAGGTGTTGTGTTGTAGAGAAAAACGTCGTTGGTACAGAAATTGTACAGAGAGATCTCTTGGCAGGCAGTTTAACTTGAGGATTCAGCATTGCAGGGAATACAAAATGCCAATAAAGTGGAGTCAAAGCGAAGCACGGGGTCATGCCAGCACAAATCCATTCCGATTTATGTGCCAGCACAGGACAAAAACAGCCAGACCTAGAAACCTGGAAGCCCCAGACCACCCGAGCTGCAAACTGAGTCGCATTCGTTCCACTTTGAACGCACTGCCGGGTTTTGGTTATTTGGTGGGGTGTGGTGGTGTTGCTGAGCTTTTCTCTCCCCTTGGCTGCGATCTGACAGACTGCATCTGTGTCTGAGGAACCCGTTTCACCACTGTTTGCATATGAAGTTTACAAAGTTCAGTTGTGTTTTCTCTGTGGTCTCCTCTTCAGCCGTTTTTCATTGTCGAGCAGTCCAGCCGCGTCCCCCGCCCCGAGCCCCGCTGTGCCGCCTCCGTGAGCAACACCTCTGTAAGGATTTGCTACACGGCTACAACAGCGTGGTTGAACGGCAAAGCTGGCGGAAACGTAAATTAACAAAGTACTGTCACAGAACTTCCAAAGGAGATGAGGAGAGCAACTGGTTCATAAAAGTGCAGTGGTAGAAAACACAGGGGAGGAATGTTGCTAGAAAAATGGCAGCAGATTTGTTCATGATGATGCAAATGCGTGCGCAGGATCAACGACATTGTTTGAACAGCCTTCACTTTCCACATCTTAAGACAGTTTCATTTTTTTGACTGATGCTGCTGTTTGTTTATACATGTGCCTTTGCTTTTGCTGAGCTTTCCCAGCTATTGTGGCTGCTGTGAGTTAGGGAGTGGAACGGGGGCCTGCAGCTCCTGCTGTGGCAACAGGAGCAGGACTTTGCCTCCCTGCCTGCGGACAAGACAAGCAGCCACTGACAGCAAACTGTATCCCCCTCCTTACTAGCTGAAGGCAGTAACTCTCTTTTCTAATTAAATCAGGAAAAAACCCTGCAAGTACTTTGAACAAGGGAAAGGAACTTGCCCGTTTGGAGGGAAGTGTCTTTACCTTCATGCTTATCCAGACGGGACGCGAGCTGAACCTGAAAAGCCACGGAAGCAGCTGAGCTCCGAGGGGACTGTGCGGGTAAGGGAGTGCTCCAGCCAAGGGTAATTAAAACCGTGTTTTGAATGTAAAGTGTGCTACTGAAGTACGTTGCGTACCGTGCATGGCCTTGGAGAAGTGAAGAAAGCACCCCTCCATTTTCCTTGAGGCAAAGGTTTGTTATTAGGGAAAGGAGAAGGCACCTTTCCTTTCACAGCAAAAAATTTATTATTGTTTTATCTTTTGAACCAGTCCTTCTCGTGGCAAACCTTTCTTCGAAGGAATTCTGCCATTAAAGCTTCCACTGACAGTATTAACAACTCCCTCTCGTGCCTGGGGGTAGCTGGCAGTAAGACCAGCTGAAAAGGGTGAAGCCTGCTTGAAAACTCCTGAGGGCTCGGCCACCCCCAGCTGGCCAAGGCCGGCTGCCCTTCCCCTGCGGCTCCTCAGCACTGGCTGCCATGACCCGGCCCTGCTCCTGCTGTAACGCTCTCAGAGTCTGAATGTGACAGCAGATGTTGCTGAGAGGGGTGGCAGGTCCTGGTGCAAACCCAGCTTCTGAATCTCAGCTTCTGACTATTTTTAATGACGAGGTCAGATGGACCCGGGAAGGTGGAACTGTGGCAAGCGCTGGTTCTCGCTCACTCAGAGTCTGTTCTGTTCCAGTTCTTCAATTCTGTTCGGCTGTGGGACTTCATTGAAGACAGGGAGAGCAGGACTGTGAGCAGCGCAGAGGAGGACGTGACGGAACTCGGAGAACTGTTCATGCACCTTTCCGGGGCCGAGGAGGATCCTGCTACTTCTCAGTGAAGAGAACCACAGGTGCTTCCCTCTGTAGCAATCCAGCTATTTATTTAGCCATGCTTTTACTCTCTGCAGCACAGTTAGGATGAATGTGCCCTGTGGTTTACTCGTGCAGTCCTAGTAAAGTTTTCAGATAGTTTTGTATGGCAACAAAAATACTAAAATATATTTCAAGCATGGAAAAAATCCCTGAATCCCAAGAGGGTCTTCTCCCTCTTTGGCCTGACGTGTGCTGTCTTGTGAGCTGAGTCGTAGTGTGAACACAGCTCCTCTTTCCCATTTAAAGCTTAAGCTGTTCAAAACTGTTGCTAAATCTGGTTTGGGGGTGGGTTTTTTTGTTTTCCAACCCCCCCACCAAATCAACTAAATGTCTGTCTCCAAAACCCCACTGCGAAAAATGGTCAGCGTAGCTTTTTCTTCCTTAGAAAGGAGATTTAAGACCGAATCCATTGTACCTCAAAGAAGTACCCGGAGTTCAGAATAAAGCTTACTGTGTTCTTACAATGAGCGCTGCAGCAGCGGGGCCGGGACGCGGCCTGGCTCTCGCGGACGGTGCCAGCTCCTGCCCCTGTTTCAGACCAGCGGGAGGCAAACACAGCTCTCCGGGTTAACGCCTTCGGGCAGAGCAGCACGAGTCACAGCATACAGCTGAGTTAAACTTACAGCACAAATCGGATTTTGCAAGCTGTATAACGAGAGTAAGTAGTTACTTTCAGTAGTCATTGCAACAGTAATAGTTACATTTTTATTTTGTTCAGTTTCATTAGTTCAAATGTATTTAACTGGAAGGGAAACCTTGATTCAGTTACATGAAGTAGACAAAATTAAATGAAGTAACTAAGCAATTCTCTGATCTCCTTATGCCAGTGATCTTACAGTTTACAACTACACAAGTCACCTGTCACAAAAGCAGCAATTAGTTTTAGCTGCTGCTTTCCCTAATGGCCGCCTGTAGCTGCTGGGGCTCCCATCTCAGAGTACCTTGAGCACAGCACCAGAGCTGCAGCCCCGTCTCCAGGTCACTCCCCTGCCCGCTGCTGGCAGGCAGCCCGACAGAGCTCAGACCCTGCCCCGGCTCCTTCCCCGTCTTCGGAGGGCACGGGCGCCAGTGGCCCCGCTGCCTTTGTCAGACGAAGGCCCGTGCTGGGGGGGAGGTGTTAAGGCAAGTCTCTTCTGAGCTAACGGAACCGGTACTGACTTTCAGTTTTGTTAAAAATTTAACTCCTGTTTGTGTTGCAAAAGCAATTTGATTGTGAAACATGGTACAAGAAGGTGATTCCACCAAGTCCTTTGTACTAACTTGGCAGCTAAACCAGAAGTCAGTAAAACGGAAACAGCTGCTGAGTAAGGCAGCAGTGAAACACGTGAGTACGAGCAGGGTTTGCTCAATCCCAGTCCGCACTACTCGACTACTTCAAATAAGTAGAGGGCTGCTTTAACCCCTGGCGTGAGGACAGGACTGCACACCCTGGACAGGGCGCCTGTCCATTTAAAGACTTGAGCGTTGCAGAAAGCTGGACGGTGGAGATGACAGATTATTTGTATTGTGACACAGAGCACATTTAGAGATACTCGTGCAAAAAAAGTAACAGCAGCATGGCAAAGAGGGCTCTGCTTTGGTGATTAAACACTAGGATCTGGGTCAGCGTCGTGAAGCAAACAGCAGGAACCTTCATCCGGGACGCAGACATTTTCAAATGACACCAAGTGAGAGACTCCAGGATTACCCGCTTCATCTGTCAGCTGGCATTTCTGGGTGAAAGGTGAAGCCCAGAGACGTTCTGGATGGAAATACTGCATCTCTGTGAGGGTTCCCAGAGGAGAGGGAGAACGCCCGCCTCTGCTGCAGGCCAGCAGTTCCCACAGACTGAACGTGCAAATCTCCCTCTCTGTTCTGACCTAGGAAAGGTAACTTTTCCACAATTATTTCCCCCCCTATTTTTTAGCAGTGCTTACTGCAAAGTCAGCCCTTAGCTTGTCAGTATCTGTAACTGCTTCACTGTCAGCTGCTTTTTAGAACTGGCAGAGGGAGGCACCAGCAAAGCTTCAATAAGCCGTATTAGTGTAATTCTTCATCGCTGATTAAAAGGGCAAAGGAAGATACAGCATCACTAAGAGAGATGTAGTACCGTGAGATGAAGGTACAAGAGCACTTGCCCAGGCACACTTTCTACCCCAGAACACTCAGCCAGCCCTCAGCCTCCCTGCTGAAGCTTGTTTCTAGCTGGTCTTGCAGGTTAATTTTCCCCCCACTGCCCCTGAAATATTTTCAGTAATAAAATATACCAAAAAAAAGTGTCAGTGGAGAGGATGTTCTTTGCCTTAAAGAAGACATTCCTGATTTACTTTGCCCCAAGAAGACATACACCAGGGAACATCAGTCTGAAATTAGAAAGATAAATTTGTTTTTCGAAGCGACCTAAGGACAACATACAAAAGTTTTAATTTAAGGGCAGTAAGACTTCAAAACTCAGACCTCTTAAGTTCTTCACTTTGCAGCTTTCATCTAATTTTGACATCAATTGCTGGTCAAAATAACCCTATTTACCAACACTATTTTTATTTTTCAAGAGACACGTAACTCCTAATTTTTAAAACAGCTTAATGTTTTCTTCTTGGAAATCAGAGCTAAAGTAAAAAAAGCTTACTGTTTCTGCTTCCCTCCCCCCTTTTCTTAAAGTTTTCCTTGTCATAATGAAGGTAAAATCAGAGAGAAATGATGTTTAGAGAGGGCTGCAGCTAAAGTACCAAGAATATTATTAAAAATAATGTGGAACTACATGGAACATTTTCCTTCAACCCTCAATTTACTTTTTAGCAAGCAAATTTTATGGTCATGCTCAGTGACCCCCGAAGGATTGATACTCCACCCTCATAACGCTGTATGATGTTCTGACTACAAGCGGGCTAGGTACTACTTTTTAAGTACGTGTCTGGCTTCTGTCCTTCCAGTTCCCCTGCTCCCTTTCGTAAGCGCGTAGCGGGGTTTTGCCTGCTGCCGGCGAGACCCCGAAATGGCTGCCTGGACGCTGGAGGCCGTTCAGCGCTGCACGGGTGAGCTGTCAGCGTTCCCCGCAGCGGTGCTTCGGCAGCGGCCCGGCCTGAGCTGGCAGTGGGCACAGGCCACTGCGCAGAGCTCGGCGCTCTGTTCTGCCACGAGCCCCGTGCCTTACCTGTACGCGCAGGGACAGACACCGCAGCCCCAGCTTCCATTCCCAGAACGGAGACCGGCTTCCACGCTTTCCCTAAGAAACATATTTAAACAGAATGCTACTTAAAAAATCAGTTCTTAGATTAAACCACCTGTTTTTTGTCACCTGGGGATTTCAGCCAAGACAAAACACTCACTTCTACCTAAGTAAGTAGCAGGGTCACAGAAGATAAAATGCACAGCAAAAACAGTGCAGTTCAGGAGCGTGACAGTACGCGAGCGTGGGCATCCCGCTAAGCAGATGCTGCCCAAGGATCACTGCAGTAGGATAAGAACCATCTTGTAATGGAAGCAACTGGAAACCTAAAAGTGATCGTATCAAGTGTGTTGTACTTCAGCTGCTATTACCTGTGCTAGTAACTTTTTAAACATTATTCAGAATGTCATTTTCCAGGTTTTTCAAATCTAGATGTACATGTCACAACTATGGATTGCTACATTAAAGGATGACATTGAATCTCAAACCTAAAATTTAATTTATTTTATTAAAATAAGATAATCAGAGGAACCTCGGCTTACAATAAATGCATTTTCTCAGGAGCAATAAAAACAAAATTAAAACCCAAATCAGCAAGAAAAACTGTATATGCTCAGTTTCCTCTTGATAGTGCATCTCTTGGACGACAGCTTCAGATGGGATGAAGACTATGCTCATTTTGCAGAAGTATACGGGTAATGTTAATTAGACTTTTCTCAGCCACAAAAGCCTGTCTCTCTGCACTCACCACCTCACTGGGCTGCAAGAAACAAGTCAATAGTACCAAAGTAAGCTGCTGAAGTTACTGAAGATGACCGTAGCAAGGCTGGCTAGCTTCCTTCTCTGAGCAGTACAGTTCAGAATATATTCCATTCTTTTGCAAGAGTTTTTCTTCTATGTGCAAAACTATTGCAAAACTATTTTGTGTTGAATTAGCATTTTGACTTATTTCATTGGCTTGATGAAAGCTCTTAGGCAGGAGCTGATTTCCAGAAAGTTTTTTTTCCTCTCCCCTCAGTCTTGTTTGCACATACCCATTGCAGGCAGAACTCCCCCAGCCTGACGTGGCATGGGGCAGCCACGGAGCACCACAAGGCATCCTCTTTCCTCAAATGCTGGGGCAAGCCACCCTTGCTGTAAAGAATACCAGTTCAGATTCAAAACAGATTCAAAATCAATCCAGAAACACTGCCAAAGAAACATCCATCGCTTCTGTGTCTGGGAAAAATAAGGCTCAAGTGCATCTATTAAAAAAATAGTAATAGATCTCTTGATTTATAGTCTGTTAACTATCCCAGTAAAAGAAACTGTAGAAAAAGGCAATGTGGAGCTGTGTCCCTGCAGGATAACAACTGCAGAAATCCTTAGCAGCTTGTTCTTAAAACTGGGACGCAGATAATCCTGCTGGCACTGATCCTGTACACTGAGGCATTAAAAGCACAACTTCTGTTACTTCTGTTCCTTTCCCATCACTGGGGAGAACACGGGAGGGGGTGTGCGATCCTAAAACACAGGCAGTCTCGTGGATGTTAACGTGCATGAATTTATGTCCTCTGTGTGGGCGGCACGATGCAGAGACGGTTCAGAAGCACTCCGGTTGATTTTGGGTAAAGAATGTTGCAACAATTCAATGGATGACAGTATCTGAGGGAACACACAAAATGAAAAGAAGACTTGTTAGATGAGCAGCTCTTTCTGTTTCAGTCTTAAACCTTCAGTTACTGTGGCTCTGAGCGCATCTCTG
>Ga0181612_145316_pt1 | contig 12591 bp, 12 predicted proteins | sample HoacroProtozoa21_FD_119630 | JGI IMG/M metagenome (GOLD analysis project Ga0181612, IMG submission 119630) | Hoatzin crop microbial communities from Cojedes, Venezuel. Combined Assembly of Gp0051906, Gp0051904, Gp0051908 | reverse complement strand
GGGCAACCTGGTCCAGTGTTCTGTATTAGATGTCTGACAGATTCTGTGTGTCTAAAATCAATCCAGAAGACTCAGGGCAAGTGTCTACTGCGCTTGCACAGTTAATCGGCAGAGGCCAGAAGTGCCCCATTTTTTTTTTTTTTTCATATCTTCTGACCAGCAACAGTAATAGTGGTTCGTGCAACAGTTAATTCCCTGGAATGCGGTACAACACGCAGCTCTTTCTTAAGCTCATGTTATTTTGTTGTGAATAATCAGTAAAAGGGACTAAAATTCTATTCTCAGTATGTTTCAAGCCATTAAAAGGACATAGAGTGCCTGTCACTTTGCTCAGCATGAATATACTTACACACACATATATATATATGTATGTGCCTTTTTTATGCATCAGTAGTTGTGCAGGGTTTTGTGGTGTTACCGTGACAGATTGCTTGGTGCAAATCACTCCGAATCAGAGAGTCTGCTGACTGTATACCCATGTTTTTGGGGTCAAACTCTGAAGAGCTTACCTTGACTTGCTGAAAAAGTCTTGTCTGGCTTCTCCATTCTGATGCTCAAAATATTAATAAAGTGATGCAAAAGCCATTTAAACCATCAGTGGCTTCTCTCTGTTGGGTAAATATGAGATCTGTTCCGCACCATGAGTATCTTCAGAGATTCTCTTTACCACTCCTTCCGTGACATGGGACTAAGCCTTCTGCTTCGTTAATCGGTCCCTCATTTTTCAGCTATCCTGCCTTCTTTTTCCACCCACCCTCATCCCCATGCAGTACAGGATTTACTTCAGGTGAATCCATGCCTGAAGTTATACAGGATGAATCCAAACCTTGCAGCTCTTCATCTCCAACCAAGTCTAAAAGGAAAAAGAGATGGAAACGTTTAGATGGAATAACAGTTGCTGCTGTGTATATGTGGAATTCTTTGTATTTGCAGACCCAAGAAGTCTGGGTACATGGCTAAATTTTTAGATAAAATTATTTTCATTGCATCCAACCAGTGTCAACTGTTTTGAATGCATATTGGATTGTAGTGTTTACTGAAAAACTCTGGAAACGGGTTAGCTACAAGTAGATACTTAGATTCCCTCCTCTCTTCTCCCCAGGGATTATTTAGTACTTAGTGTCTCAGAAGCTTAATAGAATCTTCCTTACCATAAATTTTAATAGGGTGGTACTGTAAAATGTCAAAACGCCAATATGTATTTTCTAAATATTTAACAAGATTCTCTTGCTCAATTATTTAGATCCCATCCAGAGTTCCCTTGAAACAAATTTAAAGTTTTACATGGATTTAACCAAAGTACACTGCAAACTGTACAAATGTGTTTGTGTACTGACACCACTGAATGTAGAAAAAATTTCAGACAAACTTCCAAATTAAAATTCAAGGAATTTTTCGTGTGCTAAATCAGATAAAAGTACTAGAAATTACAAAGAGGAACGGGAAATGTTTTATTAATGTTTTGGCTTTTCTTTATCAATAATGTTTTACTTGTTTTGTTTTTTCTTCTGTCAATCATTATTCTGTATATATTTTTCTTTTGTGGCTTTGTTGACAGCTTTTAAAATTAAAAAGGAGAATTTAATCTGGGCCTGTGTATACTGGGAATTTTAGGTCACAGACTTTAATCTCAGAATATGTTACCCTTTGCAAGTAATTTGTTTATGTGGGGGGAAAACTGATGACTTTCTCTAACAGAAAGAGCAGCAGAATAAGACTGGAAGGAGAAAGCAGACAGATGTTTAGGTCTTCTCCACAGGCGGATAAGAGTTTAAGCAGCATGAGGACTAGGAAGAATGTAGCTTTTTCTCCTGCAAAGCCCCAACCTGTCTGTAGGAGCGCTGGCATTGCTTCCTGCCCCTGTCCACCTGTTGCACGCTGGCCCTGAGCACCCCGAAATCTGCTGTTCCACCAGCTCTGGGCCTTCCTTGGCTGGCTCTGTGCTGCTTTGCTGCTCTGCAGCTGCAGAGGAGGAGAGCTCCGATTAGGACCGTCCAGTTAATGGATCTGGGGCCATACTCGTTTTTGCTGATTTTACCTGGCATGTTAAACAACCATCCGGTTGTAATAGCAAAAGGGTTCTGTAAGCCTTAGTTTTCTCCAAGAACAACACTAATAGCTGATGGTTTGGAAGTTGTTACTTCCATCCTTCCCCAAGGTAATAAAATCTACCAAAATCTGTTGCTAATCCTGTGAGTTTTGCATTAATTACATAAACAAACACTGGATTGATTGACTGCCCTTATTTATTTGATAATCAGCAATGAGGGATAGGGTTATCATGTGCTAATGAGACTCTGTGGTGTTACATGATGTGTCATATAGATCAGTTCCCTGATTTCCAGAATAAAAATCACCAGAAGCCTCATCCCGTGCTCCCCGCTTCGGGGCTTTGCTGCAACATAATGTCCCTGGCTTTGATTTTGGGGTCCTGCTCCCCGCGTTATAGTATACTCATTTATAGAGATAGCATACTACATATACAAGCATGTTTATATTCCTCCTTTTTTCAACACAGAAGGAATATTGGGCCGTTCAGTTTGTATCCTATTTACTTTAAATTTTCAATTGTAATTTTTCCTGGAGTCGTACCACAGAAAGCTCTCCTCACCAAAGAGATCACAAGAGTGTTGAGTCAGATTTTAAAATAGCAAGCAACAAAATCCTATCTAAATTTCTCTTTGCTTGGATTCTCTTTCCTTATAATCCCAGTCATTCTGCTTTATTTTGGATGCCAGTCAGATTAATATACCTGCAAAAAGCAGAATTTCCTCCAATGTGGTTTTCTTTTGAGGTACTGCCGAAGTCCAAAATGTCCCCATTCAGCTCCTCTGATCTCCAAGCCACTCTTGGTGTTGGAAGGTTTCAGCAATGCCTTCTGCACCACCTCTCTGCATGACCAGCCAGAGCACTGCTTTACTCCTCTGCCATACAGTCCACAAATTAAGTGGTAAATTCAGCTTAATAGGAAAGAGTAATACAAGACCTGAGAAATACATTGCGCTTGATTTTTTTTAGTGTTTTAAAGGGCAAGTTTTGCACTAGATTAGTTCAGTATTCATAACCTGAAGCTTGAGGTTTACTTATTTATTATGTACTTTCTTATTTATTCACCTGTTTTATTTTTAAAAGGAACATTAAAAGAAAGCACTAAGTCAGCACCTATCAACAAACATTTTTAAACTTTCGTAACAAGTACATTTGCCTTCTCTAGCAACCTGGCCCTTAAAAAAATTGGTGGAAGATACATATTCCTTGAACACCAGCAAGTCTGGGCTCTCTCCAGCACTGGATGGGAGAACTGCAGTGGGGCACATTCCTTCCCCTCCTCCACTCAAAGCCAATCCTGTCCAGGGGAGCCCCTTAGATCTCCTTGCTGCCACAGCAAGCCATAAACAGAGAGTTTCCTTGTGAGACTTGCTCCCAGTGACCAGGGCCAGTTACAAGGCAGGTCTGTGCGGTCACATCGTGAAACCTGACTTTGAGATGGAAAAGGCCTGAATATTCCTGCCACCATTATTCCTTCTGCTGCTTTCTAAGGTGGAGGCAAATAAGGCCCAGATCCTCGCTATTTTTACTTTCTTCGCTGCACTCCATTGCAGCTCTCAAGAGCAGAGTTTAATGGCAATCTTTATAACCCTTGTCAAAACTCATAATTTTAAAACAATAGGAGAATTATCAGGGGAATATGTGTCTGGCATGGGGCAATTTTACTTCCTAGCTAGAAGGAGAATCCAGGACACTTAGAAATATAAACCAATTTCTCCCGGTTATTTTTCACTCTAAGACAGTAAGGCAGCTTGTAAAGCCCATCAAATGCCTGATGTGAGCTCTAATGAGTTTTAACTTTGCTTTTTTCACAAAAAGCTTTGCCGACTTCCTGTGCTCATTGAAAAATGTGGTATTTACTGATACACCGATTGTTTCAAAACCACTCTAAAATCCCTGTGGACACAAACACTGCTAATATTCATGTGCTAGCATGCGAATCTTCCTAGAAATGCAGGTTTTGGCTCAATTTTTTGCTTCCTACTATATTCAAGAGGTGAGTTAATCTGTGACTGCATCAACATGAGGCTACCATCATGAGGATGTCGTTTTTTCTTAGTGGCCCACGGTTTCCCAATGTCCTCATAGAATTCCGATGCGAGGAAATTGCATTATTCCCCTTGATCAGCTATTCTAGAACGAGAGATGGACCCAAGCACAATGGCAAGCGTTTAACATGCTGGCAGACTGATTTAGTACTTACTGACAACATGGGTACACACTATAATCTTGTTTCAAGACGCTGTCTGGAATGATGCTGTCAAAATAGTGTTTAGAAAGTCACTCTTCCAGCAGTTGCAGTGACAAACCTGAGGATTAAACTAACCTACAGTATGATAAGTTTCTTTCCAAAGAGCTGAATGCAGGAGCTATCAGCGTAAGCTGTGTCCACGTCCTTTTTCATTCTATAGGTAATGGTGAAGTGGGTTTTACATATCATTGATAAATAACATGCAATAACGAATGCTGAATGTAAAGTAGAAACATCCCAAACATATGTAGAAAAGGCTGTTGCCAGGAGCCTGGTTTAGAGGAGGAAAGTCAACTCTCGTCCTCCTGGAAGACAACGCTTGCAGCATGTTACGTACATGCAGAAGTGCATTGTCTAGAGACAGATAAAATCAGCCTAGAAGGAAGGTGAATCCCTGTGAGGGGTGGAGAGAGATGCTAGAGGAGCGCTTGGACTGTGTGTGTGTTCATACATGTGACTGCTGCTCAGGTGATTATTAATAAACACAGATTGCGCTTTGCTTTCTGGAGGAGTTACTTGCTCAAAGTGAGAGGGGATCTTCCTCTGGCTGAAAGGAAGTTATGGAGGTATGTTCGGGCCAAGTCACAATGTGGATTGAGGTAGTGATGGAAAGAAGAAAAAGTATTTATCCCAAATGCCTTTAATTCCCCTTTGTGTTGAGAGATACTTTTAACACCTGTAGATGATCATCATTCCAATTGGTACCTGAGGAGATGGTTCTTTTCTCTGACAAGCATGAGGAACTTTGCCCCATCTGTTTTTCTCCACAGCAAGCCTGATAATGACTATTTCTAGATTGCAGAGGGCTCATCATGAGCTCGTATCTCAAGCATGACAGATCAGTTCACTTAGGTTTTAAGCCACACTATCTTTCAGTGTCCCAGCATTATTTACATAGCTTTAATGGTAGATTTAAGTTCCAGCACAGTAGAATGCCAATTTATTTATTTTAGTTTTATCGTCATGAACTTCTCATTCCCTGCAGAAATTCCTGCGTTTTGGCCATCTGGCCGTTTGTCTGCATCTTCACCTCACTCTGCTAGACTAGAGATGGAGAAGAGGAGCAAACACCTGAACCAAGCCATACTGAGCAGAGTTTTTTGTAATGTCCAAATAGGCCAGTGGCCAACTGAGCCCCCCTATATGCATACCTACGTGGGTGGTGCATATATATATGAGCAAGTCTTACACAGTCCTGGCAAGCTTCTCTCCTCTTCAACCTGTTGCCCGTCTATTTTGGGCGCACCAACACATGCCATCGAGCCATGACCTCTCTCTTTTACTGGAGGTAGTATGGAGGCAGGCTATGCAGAGATGTGGACATCGCAGCGCACACCTTGTAAATGTACGTCAGCTCGGGTTGGATCCTCGGGGATATGTACGCTTTCTTTTTTTGTTTTCTGTGCTCTTACGTAGGCATTACTGACCAGAAGAGGAAAGGTTGCTGTGGAGGAATAAATAAAACTCTCAGCTCTCTGTTTCTGGAGTCTTGGCTGTGTCATGCAAGAACATATGCAGGAATTGGACACACTTCCTCAGGAGGTGTCGCTCTGAATGTGCACAGGACAGACTTTCCCCAGTAAAACTGGGCTGGGATGTTGTTCCCTCTAAGACCCAGACTTCTGCCTTGCTGGACTCGCTGTTTGCTTGCAGGAGGAGCGGGGGAACCAAATTCAGACCCAGTTCACTGTAGTATTAACTAATTCATCTTAGATGCTATAATTCTGTGCCTTGGCAGGGTGACTTAGTCCTGTGCTCGCTGGGGCTGCTCTCCGTGTCTCCAGCTGTCACAAACCCACTCTCAGGATCATGTGTTTAATCCTCGGTGTTATGACAGCGAACGGGGAAAAATTCCAGAGTAAACTGAGCAGCGGAGCACTGTGCTGTAGGATCAGAAATCTAGCGCTTTGCCCCCAGTTCAGTGTACCTACGTTGCATTAATAATTGAATATAACTTAAAATAACACATAGGACAGACCACTAGAGAGTGTGCGTGGTGCGGCTTGTTGCTGGGCTGGCTCCTGCGCAGGCTGCCGTGGTGTAACGGAGCCTGTTTGCTCGGGGCCGGTACCCAACCCCGCTGCCAGGGATCAGCTCAAGCTGTAGGACACTAGGACACCCCTTGGGTTGGGAACGGGGCGAAGCACCCTCGCACCTCCTGGGAACCCCACGTCCGCTCCCGTGGAGGAGGTGGCACTTACCTGCTGTTCAGAGGGCCTGAGGAGGTTTAATTTAGTGATTATTATAATTTGGGGCCTGGAGTTGTGTAATCCTTTATTAATATAGAGCATTTAATAAAATTCAGGAGTTTGAACTTTAAAAATGCTAATGTATAAAGCATCAATTAAAACAACAAGTATAGCATTAAAAATTTCTTCAGCTGGGGGATCTACTTTTCTATTCTTTATACTTGTATCAGGGATCACTTCTCTACTTGCAAATTATTCATGTTAAATACCTTATTTATTACTAAAACGCTGTGATTCTGTTATTTTTCCTTGTGAGAGGGAGAGATTTTTTTCTAGTCAGCAAGAAATGAGAGCTATATGGTGTTTTTTCAAAGAATTATAGAGAGTAAAGAAAACGGGAGAAAAACCAAGACCATAATAACCAGTAAGAAAGCCAGCTATGAGGCTTACCGTTACTAATAAAATATTACCTCGTAATATAAAAGTGCATGTGTGTCTTTCAGGTCAAATCCAGCACACTCTTTGCACTTTATTAGTTCCTTTGATGTTAAAGGGACTAGCTGTTGAAAATAAGGTAATTGTAATTTGCTGTTTCCAGAAGCTCCATCAATTCTGTATGTCCTTGGGCAAGTTTGGTATTTTGAGACATCTGGAAGACCAGTAAGCAACCTGTATTTTCCCTGCTGGTCAGTCTGAGTCTATAACCTATGCAAACTATCTCCACGGACTCCTGTTGCATATCTGTTCTGCTCTGTTGCTATTTACCTCTGCCTACTTGTAATATTATAGATTTATTCTGGATGTGAGTGCAACTTGCAAGACAAGATATTGATTCAGAATACCTGGTAATAGAACAGTAATTGCTTTGCTTTAAAATTAAGTGACCATACTCATTTTAGAATCTATGGTATTTCATCATTTCTAGTAGTATCTCCTGGTATGAAATAGCAGAGACTCCACACTCAGTTACCCACACAGAAACAATAGTCCGTGTTGTATTTCACAAACAAATGAGGGTCAGGAAAGCTCATTACTTACCAGAAATGCGTCTGATTTGAAGAAATGTTCCCTTTCTAAGGAGGAAAGCAAAATAACATGTACCTTTTGAATTATTTGTAGATACTTATGTATGTATTAACAGAAACTATTTTTACTTTCGTTCACAGAAGTATGCTTCAATTTTATGCTAAACTAATAAAGTAACTTGGAGTAAGGTATACTCTATAGTTTTTTATTAATACAAATGCAATACAAAAACAATAGTCTTCAGTAAATAATAGGTTTTTCTCTCCATTATCATATTTAATAAGTAGAGAAAAAAAAAAAAGTGCTGTTTCCAGTACTGACTTACTGTCTTCTGTTGGAAATGGGGTCTGATGCATTTTTCTGCTTTCAAAGATTAAATTCCCCATGGCTCATAAACTGCATATTTTCTGAATTGTGAATGAATTTGCATTTTTTAAAACATCTGTTTATGAATATCTACTATTTACGAAGTTTTAATCAGGAGAGTGAAATTTTAAATGAAGACTACTGGAGGGAACAGATTTTTACCTTCTGGTCATTATTGCCACAATTTATTCTTCTCAGTACTTTATCTCCATTTTAAGTCCATTTCCTTTCTCATTTTTATGTTTTTTCACCTCTTCCCAGAGGCATGAGAAATGAAGAATGAAGCTACTGTTTTACCTGGTAAACAAGGCCTTGTGTGAGAGGGGATCAGAGGAGGGGTTTACTGAGGGGTTTTGCTTTCAAAGAGATGAACTCAGTCTTTCATAGAGTTGGAGGAACACGGGAACCTGATGTGACTGCTAGACACAACACAGGCTTGTACTGAGTAAGGAATTGCCACCAACGCTGTAGCAGTTTACAATAAATTTGGTCAGAGTCCTGCTGGCTGGTTCAGAACCTCCAAACGAGAAAAAACATATCTGATGGCCATACAGAGCTTTGGAAAAACCTAATAATTGAGCTTGTCATTCAAAGCAAGAAACAATAACTGAGCAGCTTTAAATTTTTTTTTCTTCTCCAGCTCCTCAGCAGAGCTGAGCAGGACTTTACAAAAGATGCCCGGAGCCAACTGTGCACAAACAAGTGGAAAATCTCATTAGATTTTAACACCTTGAAGGAGCTGCACTTTTTGCAGTACAACCATTTTCTTTTCAGACCCTCCAGCATCTTAATCAATTAAGCGCCACAGCCCTGACACTGATTTGTACAAAGGTTACTTTAAAGTGTTTTTGCAGTGCAGAAAATATATCTTTAAAGTTTATGTTAAGGGATTTTTGTCTACATGAAAATCAGTCCCAGTGTTACCATGTGACACTTCCTTCATCTGCTGCACATTTTTCAATTCTGCAGACACTGGACCTGGGATTTCTGGAAGTGACGGTAAGAAAAACAAGGGGGAAAAGTCTTTGGCTTGTTTTGTCCCTGGTGGGAGGAAAAATGTCTTTGTCTTAATCCTTCTCTCCTCCTCCTCACCCCCCCGTAAGTTTTCTAATACTGGCTAATCAGCATAAGGTAAAATATTATCATGGCCAAGTGGCTGGAAATTTAGTATGTTGCTTAGTTGAGAAAAATACGCTCCTGCTCTGTCCTCATTGCAAAAAAAAAGGTGGATGCTTTAAGTTGGCTAATTCAAGATGGGTGACTTGGATAGAAAGCTTAAAGAAAATTCTACAAAAGACAGATGCGGTCAAATCTCTGTTATATTCTTTTCACACAAAGGCAAATGGGATAATCCTCATCTCTGCTTGTCTTGTACATTGTTATAACTCACTCAGGTGAGTACCACTGCTGCAGAAACCTCTCCATTTGTCCTAATTAAGACAGCCTGTACAAAATGTTATTAGGTGGACCAAAGCGTAGCATCTATTCACAGTGCTCTCTAACCCTATTACATACCTTGAGTCATTTAGCTACCAATTAACTTGGAGTAAAACACTTGAGAAAGGCAAGACCTTTGTGGTTGTGAAGAAGTAAGGTGCTGTAATGCCGAGCTATTACATTATCATAGGATTTTGGCTGAACAAAAATAACCCAAAAAGAGTGAAACTTCTGTGCTGTTTATTTTTACATCATACTGTATGGCTTTTATGCAATACTTGTCATGATAGTTGTTGAATACCCTTTGGTAGTTCACTGAGTGACACTAACATCAAAGTTGTGTGATTTTCTCTTTCTTTTTTTTGTGGTCAGAGCGGTGTGTGAAATGTTTTGCTTTCTTTTTAGATATTCTTGTTTCTCAACTTCTAGAAAAAGTAGCCTTAAAAGAGTGTGTATTTTAGTCAGAGTAGAAAGAAAGGAAGAATTTTGATTCGTCTTTCCACATGTGAGAACTTATTTCAAGGTGGTGGACTTTTGTCCCAGTAGGTTTCAATTTAAAAAGTAATTGAGAATTAGAGGTGGTCCAGAATTTCCTTCCATGATGATAGTGTAATGGGAAACGTACATTCCCAGATTCTGTTTTTTCCAATGAGGAAATTTGACTAGAATTTAAGCATTTCACCTGCTTCATACAGCTAAAGCATTTGGTTTCTGTTGATTATGCATTTACTTGCATCCACCTGGATGCTGGGCAGATGTAACCTGGGAATTAAAACTGAAAGGAATACTTTATTCCTTTTTCTTATTCAGTGGACCGAAATCTTAACACAAACTTTTAAAACTATGTCTGCTGGCTTCCAGCGGCACGGGCCCCTTTCTGAACTGCGCAGAGTGCTGCGGGGCTGCGGCAGATGAGGGCAGATGTTCCCCCAGAGCCACTGCCCTCTGCCACTGCGGAGCGTCACGGGCTGCATGGTGCTTTGGAAGGAGACGAACAGCGAACCCTGCAGAAAATGTTCATTTCTTCGGGTTTTGTTCCTGATCTAAGAAAGAAATATTGAAATATTGGCGTTTTTGTTGGAAATGGGGAAGTCGGGATTTTGTGTAGCTCACAAGGAGCGGAACAGCAGTCAGACCATGACCGCTGCTACGAGAGGGGTCGTTACTGGTAGCTGTTGGCTCCCATCCACTTCACAGGCTGTGCCATTTGTCTGCAGAAAAGAATTACTGGAAAAACTCAGTACCGTTACCACTCTCATATTTCCTCTTCCTCATGTTCTGTATTTCTTGGTGTGAGCATCGGTAAGTTGCCTGCCTGCCTTTTTTTTCTGGTTGCTGCAGCTGTGATAGCAGAAAGCCCCAGGCTAAGCATTGCTAAAAGCAAGAACGCTATTAAGGCCGCTCCAGGAGTAGACAAGCACCCAATGTGGCATGTCTACATGTTATCCCCTCCTCAGACTTTCTGTTGTTTTTTCTGCTTCTTCTGGAGCAGAGTTTCCCTCTTGGCAGCCTTCCTCTGCAGTCTAACACACCACCTTTCAGCTCCTCTTGTCCGAGGCAACGGGGAGCCCTGTCAGCGCTGGCAGAATCAAGCATTTCTGGAGAAAGAAAGAAACACCCTTGTCAACGGAAAGAAGATCTAGAGGGAGAAATAATTTGAGATAGTGGTGGAAAGAGGAGGAGGAGCATGAAGAGGAAAGATAAAGGTAGAAGAAGAGACAGGATCAAAAGGGAGGGGAGATGAAAAGCAAGAGCGGAACTGTGGGGGAGAACAAGGGAGGTACTGCAGCAGCACCAAGAGCTTAGAGACTCTAAAAAACGCCAAGAGCGGTGGTATGCTCGGAAATCAACTGTTTCTTAGCCGTGTGTAGAACAGTATGTCCAAACTTAGTTTTAGCATCTACATAGTGGCAAAGCAACCACCTTATCCATTATTTTAATGCAAAGTGTCAAGGTTGACAGTGAGACTTTGCCCTAAACAATGGCAGGTGTCTTGTCTCCTTTGGGGAAAAAAAGGCTACGTTTTCCTTTGCTAGGTCTCTACTTGCGTCCTGAAGCTACTCTGTGCCTTGCAGGAATAATGCAGAACCAGATGTACAAGCTGTCACACACCACCTGCAGTCAATTCCTGCCTGCTCACATTTGCCCAAGAAAAGATAAATATTCCTTTGAAAGCAACAGGCAGATTGGGTATCTGCCTTTTTGTATTACCTTTAAGATTAAGATGATAAGTGGTGTTTCATTTTTTGCCTTTTAAGGTGCCATTTAACTTTCCCAAGCAGCTGGTTAGACATTAGGAATGGGAGAATAGGAGGGTGCTTTTTTGTCTTATCTCTGTGATTTGTTGTTGAACTCTCAAACCGTTGGATTCAGCCACCTGAAACCCTCACTCATCTCACCAGCACTAAAGAGAAAAGTGCTTCTGGATTTGATTTATTCTAGAAATACATATTTTTTTATTATGAAGCACAAATTTACTATAATGGCTTTCAAATCCCTAAGGAGAAACTTTTCCAGCCTGATTCACATATTGATAATGTAATACAATATATTTTCCCTTATGGCTTTGAAATGCAGATCTCAAAAGCTCAACTTAGAAAATCTGTTGGAAACTTGTAAGTTACTCTGTGGAGGTGATTTATGTAAGGTGATGAGACATGCCTGCAGACCACCCCGTCTGTATCGGCTGGAAGACAGCACCTCAATATTAGCAATGCTGAAGCAGAGTACATCTAATACTTAGTTTTATAAATGTTTCATTCCTTTTTTGAGCAGCATTTGTTTTATATCCGCTTCCCTAAGGTGACTGGCATGGCACTGTGTGATTCATCACAACATGACATGACAAGAAAAACACCTCAAAGATACAATAATGTTATCAGAAAAAGAATGGCCTCTTTGGCATTAAGAACATTTAAGGACATGGTCTATAGATGTAAATGGGCCCCGATGGAATGCACCCATGAGTGCTGAGGGAGCTGGCGGATGTCATTGCTGAGCCACTCTCCATAATCTTTGAGAGGTCCTGGAGGACAGGAGAGGTGCCCGAGGACTGGAGAAGGGACAACGTCACTCCAATCTTCAAAAAGGACAAGAAGGAGGACACAGGGAACTACAGGCTGGTCAGCCTCACCTCCATCCCGGGAAAGGTGATGGAGCAGCTTATCCTGGAGGCCATCAACAAGCAAGTCGAAGAAAAGAAGGTTATCAGGAGTAGTCAGCATGGATTCACCAAGGGGAAATCATGCCTGACCAATCTAATAGCTTTCTACG
>Ga0181612_180781_pt1 | contig 12592 bp, 8 predicted proteins | sample HoacroProtozoa21_FD_119630 | JGI IMG/M metagenome (GOLD analysis project Ga0181612, IMG submission 119630) | Hoatzin crop microbial communities from Cojedes, Venezuel. Combined Assembly of Gp0051906, Gp0051904, Gp0051908 | reverse complement strand
TCAGACCAGTCCTTGCTATAAAACTACTACCAACTATGCGTGATTTTAAAAAATTATGCCCTGTGAGACTTCAGCTATTAATCATTCAAGACAGAGACAATGTCAGCTTTCGCTGTGGATGGGTCCCGGGCAGCCCTGGCCTGGCTGGGGCAGCTGTGCCCTCTGCCCGCTGGAGATGCTGAGGGACTCCCACTCCACCCTCAAACCCGAGAGGCTCCCAGAATATTACCTGTTAACAGAAAACACAACTTCAGTAAACTAACCTGAGCACTTTGTTATAGGTGTGAGCAATGCAGTTATGAAGCAGATGAGGTACTGACCTTAAGTAACTGGTAGCTTAGGGGATTTTTAATCAATTTATTAAATATTTTAAATACATTATAGGAGGTAGGCAGTTTCCTGGGGAATTGTGGGGGGAATGACACTTTGCATTATAACAAAATGGTGAAACAGATCCTTTTGTTTTGTTTTTTTTTTAAAAATCCCGATCTAGTTATTCTTCATGAAGCACAAATACAATTGAAAAAAAATGTATGTATTTTCCAGCATCCTTTTTTTCATCACAAGACATAAACAGATAAATTCTCACTAGTGACAACATGCAAGTGGCTTATCAGGCATAGGAGTAACTTGCTTTTAACACTGTACAGTCCAAGAGAAGGAGTGCTCTGTCCCAAAGGTGTAACAAGTTAACTCAAACAAAAATAGAGATGATTCATGTGGCACGATGAACAGTCTCGTGAAAACTATACTAGGAGGAGGGAACACATTGGCCAGATCACCAGCAGACAGGAGAATCATGAATGCTAGGGTAACTTTAGAAGGACAAATACTGAAATTCAATCCAACCAAGCAGTACTGGCATGCAAACTAGCGGGGCTAAACCTTACCAAAACAAATTACAAGAATGTCTCTAAAATGATTACCTTTATGAAATGGTGATCAGCACGAGGAATGGTTGAATCTCTGGGCTTGGTAAGGATATACTGATTGTTCTGGGAATCAATAAGCATACTAAGACCTAAGTCATCCTCCACTTCTCTTTTTGAAGCATTTCTTTTGGAGTTGGCTTCATCTTCCTCCACCCTTAAAACTGCTTCAAAGTTCACACCTCTTACCTGTAAAACAAAGAAAGCAAATAAAAAAAAAAAAAAAGGGTGAGGTGTCAATGAAGCATACAGCGAAAAGGGAAAGGTTATCAGCTGTGCTTGAAGTTGCTCCAGAATTTGTTGACGCTGACTAAAGATACTGCACTTACTTCTTAAAGGAGTTTTTCAGTCTCTTTATCAAAACTTGATGTCCATAACTGAAAAGGCTATAATTTGCTTTGTATTTTTTTTAAAAAAGGGGTTTTCCAGACCAAAAGATACAGGGTTTCAAAGCTGTAAAATTCCAATTGAGTGTTTTCCATTGCATCTAATCTGAAACACGTTTTTTAAAAAAAGCTTTATCACATTTAGAACACAAAAAGTTGGATTGAAATGTAACATTTTATTCCCTCAAACAAAAATAATTAGACATTACAAAGTGATATTCCATTTATTCAGTTTGCAAAAATCTGAAATAATGATCCCATTCAAAGAAAAAGTCACTGTCCTGTAAATTTGAAGGAGAGAGGAGAAGTGTTTCTACCTAGTGCTGTATTCAGTGCCTGTAATTACTAAGTGGAAGACACAAGGATGATGTCATTATTCACAGTATTTTAAATAATGCAGATTTTAACCAATAATCAGAAACCATTAAAGTTGATGCTTCTTTTAGACTGCAGTAAAGAGAGTAGGCTGTTGTCATTCCGATGACTGACTACAAAACATTCAACTTTGCTGGAGGACCGTATTTTGCCCAAGCAACTCCCCAGTTTAATGAAGAAACGCATTCACATAAACCATCTATAAAACAGCCTCCTATTTTTCTTTGCTGATTCCCCAGCACGTTTCCCCCAAACTGTTCAGATATATATTGCATTTTGAATATTTCATATTTAACCTGCAATTTTTATCCTTTGCTTCCACTCCTCACATTGGGGTGAGTGTGTATAATCAAATAAAAACTTTTATCTTGGAAATGACCTCTTTCCCTGCTTTTGGACATCATGCAATATGACAGGCCTCTAAAGAACTGGAATTCACTAAGAATCAGACAGAGGGGGGGAAAAAAAAAAGAATTTGAAACAAATTATGAAGTTTGCAGAATTATTCAGAAGCATAAAATAGCTGCTTCAGACATCTGCATTGCCAGCTGTTGGAGTCAGAGGCCGATGGCCGGTTTTTTTTATGCATTATGTCTTTTCACCCTTTTTTGCCAAAAACCTGTCCTTTTATATATAATTTGCCTTTACGTCCCTAAGCTCCCCACTTACCAGGCTATTTTGCATTCCAGAATGAGGTGTCCCTTGCCAAGTCTACGAGATCAAACCATGTTTTCACATGAGAGAAAACAAGAGCAGCTGCACGCCACGTACACGCAAACTATTCTCATACTATTGCAGCAAAGAAGAAAGGCTTCCAGAGGAGGCTGACAGGGGACCTTATTGCTCTCTACAACTACCTGAAAGGAGCAGGTGTTCGTCCCTTCTCCCAACTCGATAGGACAATAGGCAATAGCCTCAAGTTGCGTCAGGGGAGGTTTAGACTGAATATCAGGAAAAATTTCTTTACTAAAAGAGCGGTCAGGCATTGGAACAGGCTGCCCAGGAAGGTCGTCGAGTCCCCATCCCTGGAGGTGTTTAAAAAACGTGTAGATGTGGCACTTCGGGATATGGTTTAGTAGGCACGGTGGTATTGGGCAGATGGTTGGACTTGATGATCTTGGAGATCTTTTGCAACCTACGATTCTAACCAGAATACACAATAAGTGCCCAATCCTACTGTTTTTCTGTCATCTTTGCTCCTGACCTCCTCTCCCATGCCCTCGTATCTCTCCAGGGATACTAAAATAGACCTTAGAGCTTACTGTTATGTGTTGGCTCTGCATAAAACACACTTTACACTGACTTTCACACCAGAATTATTTCACTGTTCAGTGCAGTGTCCCCATCTTGCAGATGACTAGTACTTTGCCTAAAAACCAAAATGCTAGGAAGCCAACATCTGTTCTAGTGTCTTCTTGGGAATTTACTGTTATGGCATCAGTGATAATATTTACTAAGAAAAATTATAAAATACATCAGCAGTGAACATCTACTTTGAAGTTCTGGAACTCCAAATTCATACAGAGTTTGTTATATGTTCCTTTGTACTTGGTAGCTTGTGTATATGGAATCTAACTAAATTTCTCTGCATCAAAATTAAAAATGTATCAAAGATCATGTAAAAGCAATGCAATTGGATAAATACATTCCTCATCTAGTGGAGTTCACAGTCGAGGTCAGAAACAATGTTAGGAAAAAAGGGAAGATGTTTATGAGATTAAGAGAATTATGAAAAAAAATCTTTATTTTCTGCGTTATATATAAATTATACATTGTGTGGACATTACAGTGCATTTTTACTTTTACAAAAGAAAAGTGAACTGACAAAAGACAGACTACGCTAGAAGAGCAAGAGTAGATGGCACAGGTTCAGATGAGCTTTCAAATACTAATAAATTTGAGGGAAAACAGGTATTTTCAGGATTTTATTTCCTAAATCAGCAATTCCTGAAAGCAGGTTGCACATAACAGAATACAATGCGCAAATACTCTTGTCTTGCATTAAGTGGGTTAGCTCAGATTATTTTTTTTTGTTTTCATTTTTACCTACTACACTTGTCTCTCTGATCATATTTTCATAGAAGCTTTTGTATCTTTATTAGATTACTGATGATTCTATTAGAGCTTCTTTGTTCTAATGTTCCCGCGTTCCAGCTTAAGAGAAAACACGCTAGATGTTTCTTGCAAAGATGGAGATGCGAACAGCCCTCCAAGGCCCACGCGCTGGCATTTTGCCAGTTAGCAGGTGCAGCAGAGGTAACCCCATTCCGGGTCTCTTCCAAACATGCCGCTGTATCCCAGGGGAACAGGAGAGGGCCCCCCATCAACCACAGCCCTTCCTCGCTGTTGGTCCTGCCAGGGGGATACCCACCGGGTACAACAGTTGCGATACGGCATATATGAAATAAAGAGCTGAGAAATAAAGAACTCACTTTATCTCAGTGGAGTGCAATTGCAAAAAATGGCTTGGCTGTCTACTACAGAGCAACCGTTTTTCCTCCTCAGCACAAGTCAAGAGCTATATTCGCCTCAGAAGTCAACCCACAAATCAACAAAAGCCTTTCACGAGCAAAAGCCGAATAACATTGCAACCCATATTTATGCAAACAGGACCAATTTAGAGAGCCAGTCTCTGAGGATAGCACAATGGAAACACCAGAATGTACTCCCAGTTCCAAATACACACAGCCTTACCTGAAGGATACTGTCCATCATGCAACACAAACAATTAACACTGCCAACAGGCGAAGGTACGAAAAGCAGAGGAAGTCAGAAGTGAAAGAAAGGAACACCACATTTCAAGTCCTTACCTTGAACAATATATCTTTTCCCAGACTGTGAAAACTAACTGCAAGGATTCTTGTTCTCCCATAACTTTCTCAACAAAACAAAAAGAGAAAAAAATGGAAACTATGCTTAACGTGGTAACTCCACATTCTGCAAAGTCTAAATGTCACGGTCCCCACCACCACCACTGAGATGTCCTAACTCTCAAGGGCTGTATCAGTGAGACAGACTAGACTTGCCGCTGTCAAAGTGCCAGCTGCAGGGAGGACTTCCACATTAAAAACACAGAAATCACTAGCAAAAAGGAACAATTATTCCTGTTTGCTCACTCCTAACAAAGAATCATTCTATCACTAAATACTTTCTTCTGTTGAAAGGGAAGCAAAAACAAATGTAGAGCCAAAAGGGCTTGGTTTCGGTTTTTTTTAATAGTCACTACAATCCTAACAACTATTTAACACAAGAGAAACACCCCTACAGTGCAAACATGAACTAAAAAATAAATGTACACCAATGAAAAGACTGCGTCTAAAACATCACTTACAGATTTGTTGTCATCAAAGGCATGCTCTTCTATTTCCTCTTCCAATCTATCAGCTGCCTTCCTGACATCTTCTAGAATTTCATCAAGCATTGACAGGCTTTTGTTTTGATGCTGCATGTTCTTAAGGGCTTCAACTTGATGTTTTTCTGCTGCTAAGAGTTCAACGTATTCCATTTCTTCCTGTTGAATTTTACAACACACAGATAAAGTGCTGGCCAGGCCTTCAAGCAGAAAAACATTTGACAGTAATGTACACTTCTTTTGACACAAAACATCTTACGAGTGGAATTGCAAAAGCAATATACACTTTATAATGGTATTTGAAGATTGCTTTCTCTTGTGCCAATTTTTGTTGCGAGAAGCAGGCAAGAAAGACAACCACCAAATGAGATAGCCAATAATCGCCTTTTCTAATCCATTAAATGGTAGAGCTGTCTCAAGGTTACGACCCAGAAAAATACAAGAAACTTTGAGGAACTCTAGGAAATGTTTCAGAGCCATGTAAAGTTTAGAGCTCAGTGCTTTACCAGGTAAGTATAACAACCTTGAAAGCATAGCTTTACTAGCTACAACAAACAAATTGGAAGGAAAAACACAATGAATCTTAGTATTATAGGCCATTTTATAAACATGGGAAGAGGTCTGTTTATGGTTTTCAAAAATTACAATAACTGTGGTAACAGCTACAAAAAAATAAAAGCAGTTGGGAGAGAGTACAGATGAGCAGTCAAGCACTCTAGCTGAGGTTCCTGTTTATGCCTCCCAAGAAGCATTTTTCCTATCAGAAGTAAAATACTTTGTCCATCTTTTTGGTTTGGGCCTTCTATGAACTTGCACTAATGACTTCTGAAATCCATTTCTAGGCTTCACAAGTAGAAAAAGAAAAAATGCTGATGTAGTTTGATACGGTGTAAAAATATTTGAGTAGCTTCCCTGATAAAACTTGTGATGTTCCTTTTCCCTTTGGATATTTCAGGTTCAAAAAGAGAACTATAAGAAGTTTATTTACTGATCAAGACTGGACTTAACACTGCCTCTTCTACATGGTTACTAAGACAATAACCAAACATAATACTTTGTGTATTGACAGAGTATAATTTAAGTTTTTGGGGGAAAAAAGGTAAGATGCTTCACTTCACATGACTACATTCTTTTAAAGGTGCACAGGTTGAGAGAGAGCACCGCTATGAATAAGGAAACATACGCAATGCCAGGCTTCTTCCTTTCAGTTAGATGCAGGATGCTGAGAATATTCAGATGAGAGAGACCCTAAATCTGTTCTTTAAGAAAGCCAATATTATTACCAAGGAAAAAAAACAGACCAGGCAAAAAATACAGGCAATCTCTAGGTCAAACTGAATTCCCATAAAACACAAGTTTCTGTCTCCATTTTAGATGCCCTGCCACACCCAGTTAGAAATCAGACAGAACATAGGTCTTCCTTAGGTTGTGTGTTTTATCTGCCTACCCCACACAGATATCTTGGATAACCTGGGCATCTAAAATGGTCCTAAACTCCTATGTTTAAATAACTGGAGCATCCCCTCCTCCACATGTTTGTGGATGGGCATTTTTCCCCTTGAACCCTGCAAGAACATGCATGTAATTTAATCAATTCCTTGAAACTAACACAAGAGTATGTTCGGTGCAGCCTGTAACTGTAGCTTAACCCTTTTAAAATCCTGACAGTCAGATGAATACTTCTGGTTGTGATGAAACCACAGAATTGCTGGCTCTTGCCTGTTGATGTTTAGAATTACCATAGTTACATTGGCATGATGAAATTACCCAGTTCCTAACATAACTGGAGTCGGGAAAAATGTAACTATTAATGTGCTTGGCCCAGTGTCAACTGCTTTCGTTCTTACACAACACAAGCAAGACTCTCATGCAGCCTCAAGTAAAAATGTTTCCTATCTGTTGTTCTCCGCTAGCAGACATTGCTTGGAAGATGTAAAAAACAGGCCCCATATGAGCTGCAAATTCTTTCCTCAGTCAGCAGGAACTTGGAACGAAAGATGGAACAGATAAGGGTTAGATTCTTTCCCCTCAAAAATGGAACAGGTTTTGGGTGGAGAGAGCTGATCAGTCCCTTGTGCCAGCTGAGACAAACTGGCTGAACAGTTAGAGGTAAACTCCAGAAAAAAAAAGGCTCCAATTTGCAAGCAGTTAACTTACCCTGAGTAGAAGAGCTTTGAAAAATCTGAGTTTAACTGTAAGTTGCTTTAACTAATGAAGACAAAGATTTTTGTGCTCTGCTAAAGTGGCATCTCTGTTTTCACCTACAGAGCAGAGTCACGGCAGCAGAGTGGGACCATCGCAGAGAATGGTGTCCATGATAAGGACAAGCCATCTCAAACACCCTGCTACATGTTAAGAAGAAGCGCATCACAGTATAAAACACTGTTCTGCAACTCATGCTGGGATTGGAGACACCTGATCACAAGGTACATACCAAACAATCTTTTAAGCAGGGTAATACAGGTAAGCATTGTGCTCTAAGCAGGAGACTGGAACACCGAGAAACACATGAGCAAAATGAAGTGAAATTAAGCAAGACTTTGGGGCAATGCTGGTTAAGAATGCAGTGTTGCTGTTGCCCTCCACTGTTTAATCAGGGATGAAAAAAGCACATTTAGAAGAGGATGCATCTTTGCACTACTTGTGAGTTATTTTTTCCATCAATATCTGATCCAAGAAATTAGAAGCTGATTTTGTTGTAAGATTTTGTTGCTTTTTCCTGAACCTCCACACAGTTTCCTGGAGCAAAGGAAGGCTGAAGCTATCTTCAGTGCGTCTTCCTTCCTCCCCCCACGAATGATTCCACTATACCTTTTCCCCAGCAGCAGAACCAGCAAGAAATGCATCAAACATACATACATATCCCAACACTAAAGACCTCCAAACACTTCAACTCAACAGAAATAAAATTAAGGGAAGAGTCCAACATGCTCTACAGTCATTTGTATTTTCCATTCAATCACTGTTTAAAAAATGGAAAGGAGGTCTTATGAATACACTAACAAAATAATAGTCATAGTAAAATGAAACTGGAACAAAATTGGACCTAATGGGTGTCTTCTGAAGTAAGAAGGCCAAAAAAAGTGTATCCCATGTAATTCTCATCTTTTTGGCATGCATTTCCCCACTATCCTTTGTTTCACTTTATATAACAATTGCAAAGTAAGAACAACAAATATTCTGTTTAAATAATCATGTGCATGACATAAGAAGGAAGCGTGTAAAAAAACTGCTCATTCAAGTAAGTATCTTGATACGATAATACAAAGAAAAAGCCTACACTGTCCACCTCTGCAGAAGTAAAACTTTGAAAGGACACACATCATTATACACACAGGCCTCCTTTTATGAGAAAAATGAAGCGGCATCAGTCTCAGGTTCAAGGATAGATTACTTCAGCATTTTACAGTGACGTTGCCAAGAAGTAAGTAAATGAGCAAGAAGATTCTGGACAGCTTCATTGCTGCTATTTTAAGAGCATGGAGAAAAAAAAAAAAAAGGTGAAAAATCAAGTCATTTTCATGACAATTGCTACCACTTCTATGCAGCAGAGGCTGGCACTACTGTTAAGCGCCAGTATCAAGTCATATTGAGCACTGCATTGGAAGACAACTAGATCCAAGCTACTCCCTACCCAAATTTGTCACAATTCAGTCTTTGTTTTCACTGCACAGGCACCTCCAGTTGCCCAAGTCTGCATCTCAACTTCAACTGCTACCAGCCTTCCTTGCCACAGTTCACTGCACACCTTTCTTGCACACAATCTCTTGCCATCTTCACCTGTTAAGATCTGCACACCTCTCACACAAATGCCCTTCAGAGATTCTCCCAGCTCAGATGCTATATCCCAATTACATTTTTTTTCCTTCTCTTCCTCCCTTGCACAAGTGAAGCCTTTTCTTTTAACAGACAGAAAACAAAATTCCTCATATTTTCATTCCTCCAGTGGTTGAGGGATAGAGCAAGGAAAAGAGCAATCTGAATACCAAATCAATTAAGTGACATTTTCTCTCAATGGGAGACTTTCAGTACACAGTCTGAGAACTATCAGTCCAGTAGACAGTGGCAGATTGTGCACACCCTAACAGCTCTGCTTTGACATGGAAACTCAAATTTTCCAGGAAGTACCTGTGCCCAACTGTTAGTCATCTGTGCTTTTCTTGGTAAAGTTATCTCAGCCAGCTCTTTCTTGGAAGCGCTGTTTTTCAAACCTGCACTTCTTAGGCCAGGAGTACTATACTGAGATTAAAAACCTAGTCATTGCATTATTTCAAGTGTCCACGTTACCCACTTCTATACGAATATGGAAATAAAAGGCAAGTAGTCCTTGTGTTTAAATAGTAGATTTCGGTTCAGCAATTCTAATTTAAAACAGAAAAAACAGTTAGTATTTTGCCAGTTTATGGCATTATTTCCACTCCGATAATCCCACTGGCTTATCTAGTGCAACTGTGCTATGTGCACTGACTCACTTCTTGTATTCCTTTCCCTTTAACATAGTATTAGCCATAAGTCTTATGATTATGCTTAGTTTTGTTTTGAAATAAGAACTATTGACTGCTAGTAAGTTTTAAGCTCTACACCAGAATTACTTGTAATTTTACTAATGAGAACAAATGCTTCATTCAAAATCGATTATATACAGCAAAACATGGCGAGTTTCATGTAGATCCACTTTTTTATTAAAACAGATTGAAACCATGCCAGAATAAGATCACAAGTAGAATATTAATACTCTAGTAATAAACACGGGGGAAACTAACCTTAATTGCAGCTTCTCTCAAGGCTTCCAGTCTCTGTCTGCTGCTTTCTTTCATATTTACAACATCTTTGTAATCACCCTGTAGAGCTCTCTGGAGGCCATGGATTGCTTGAAAGACCGAGTTTTCACTTTCATTTAACTCCTTTTGGAAAATTTCAAAGGTATGCACCTGAAAAAGTTTCTCTTCATCTGACAGTCCTGCATCCTTCTCAACTGCTCTTATAGCATTTTTTAGTTTGTTGAGAACAACGTTCTTTTGGCGAAGAAGACCAGACAGTTTTCTGCAGCTCTCCAACACCCACTGCTTCCTCTGAGCGATAACAGCTCCTTTCCCACGGTGCAGCTTTATTGCATGCTTCACTACATCTTCATGTTCTGCAGGATTCGCTAACTGGCCACAAGGCAGTGAAACCAACGTCCACAGGGAAATAAATCCAGTCGCCTTCATTCTTCACGTTTTATTGCTGTTGGGAGAAACTGGTAATCCAGAACTGCTCAAAGCTTTCTGCTACTTGGTTTCTGCATCTCCAGCACGCATACCATCCTGCAAGATAGTACCAATCAGTCATCAAACATGATAATGTTGGGCCATTAGGTCAAACAAATGCAGAAAAAAACCTAAGACTGCACCCTACACTACAACCTTCAACAGAACGTATATGGTCTCCTTCAGTCAACAGTTACCAAAACCAAGAAACAGCCCAAGGTTATTGACAGATTTTTGTTTTCCCCTCAACTATTCTCTAAAGATCATCTTGTTTTAAAAAGACTGAATGGAAAGCGTAGTCATTTCACACAGTGGTCACCTGCACTTGTTACATGAGAGAGAAGCCATTAAAAATATTAAGCCACAATGCCATAGGCTGTACTTCAACCTAGCACTAGAACTCGTTATTCTTACCTATCAGTAAACCTCTTGGTTTTTTCCAAACCTATCCTAAAAAATTGTATCAGAACCATTTGTTATCTATACAGCCTCAGAAGCGTTAACACACAAATATACAAAACGTAATGAAAAAATTTTAACTGAAACAGATTACATTATAAATCATACTTTGTGAAAGAAACATTTCCACAGCAAACAAATGACAGCAAAACTTCCTGGACTTCTGAGCACTACTAGTTTGGACCAAAGATATTCACCTGAAAGGCCGCATGGCCTTGAGGCATTTTACTTCAAGGCTAATTATTGATCCTCATGATTTTAAAATAGAGTTATAAGAACATTAAAAGTAAGATCAACTCATTCATAAGTTCATTTCCCAGAAGCTACTTGAAGATCTGTATTTAAACTGCTGTATTTGCTTTTAACACCAAGCAGGATAGAATTTCAAAACTAGGAACGAATTTCCTTCCCTCAGATCCTACAGGAAAACACTGACCTTGTTGTCAAGTAACAAAGTTACATTTTCTTAAAAAAAAAAAACCCAACAAACAAACACAAAAATCCCGCAAAACACCCACACACCACAAAGCTATACCTAGTAATGTATAATTTGTTTTGTACATACATTTACCACTGAAGTATGACATTCTAACAACATGCAACACACATTATGTGTTAGCAGATCATCAATAGGGCAGGTATTTGCGTAAAACTTTAGCTGCAATCTTGAGCTCTGGGCCAACAGCCTTAGTCAGGAGCTAACATATGGACATAGTCATCTGGTAGCAGTCTGCCTAAGAGAGAACCTTCTTTCCCTGTAATGTAGTAGCAGCCACAATCACAAGCATCCAAACCAGCCATCGTCAATATATAGACTAGGAAATGATGGCAAGCACAGCCATGCACTACCTTCGTTTTTAAAATGCCCTCCCATCTCTGTCTCAGAGAGAACTGAGGAAACCCATCTGTGTGTTGGTTTACTTCTTTTCAATGCATGAATACAAGCCAAAGTGTTTAGCTATCAATAGTTGACTATGGGCTATGGTTTAACAATGTGAAGAGCTAAAACATTTAAAATTAAGAACAGAAAGTGTAATCAAAGTAGCAAAAGCGTATCTCCATCACTCTAGTTTCAATAAAACAATAAAGTAGAAATATTTCAGAACTTTGATAAAGCTATGGGGTTTACTATTTTTAAGAGATAAGGGAAAAATAACAATACCCCCGACCTGGCAAAATTCTAGAGTCTATTTAAGGAAATATTTCTTCATGTATACAAAGTAATACTCTTCCTGTTCAACATGTTTGGGGGAGAGATTTTGCTGAAGGTATCACAACCTATTCCTGCAAGAAAGGGGGAGAAGAAAACACCTAGTGTACGTTGAGGCTTCCATTCACAGGGAGGCGAGCAAAACACCACGCTGCACATGAAGACACGTAACTAAATTCTGAGCAGATTCATACAAGTAGGTTCGCCCACTGCTGCACCGTGTAAACTCACCGCCATGGCACAGACACGGTACCGGTTCTGTTCCAGTAACGGTGTTTTTTCAGCTGGTTGGCAAAAACTCTTTAGAAAAGTGGCACCTGGGGCAGCGCTCAGAAGCTCTCGATGACATCACGTATAAAAATATACGACGTGCTTCAGAGCGCAAACGAAGAGAGGGAAAAAAATCAAACCAACCCCACCACGCTCCTCTCCATGCACCATTAAGTACCAGACTAGAAGGAACTCCTGCCGTTGGGAGCCCTTTTTCAGCACGGCTTGTTTTCTGCAGAATGGCAGCTCACCTTCCCGGTTCCTCCTTCCCGGGCCACCATTCCGTAGCACCGGATTCCACCCGGCTGCTCTTCGACCCTGCCGCCAGCCCTGCCCCCCTCTTCCGAAACCCCTGCGGGTCC
>Ga0181612_121429_pt1 | contig 12592 bp, 6 predicted proteins | sample HoacroProtozoa21_FD_119630 | JGI IMG/M metagenome (GOLD analysis project Ga0181612, IMG submission 119630) | Hoatzin crop microbial communities from Cojedes, Venezuel. Combined Assembly of Gp0051906, Gp0051904, Gp0051908 | reverse complement strand
AGCAACCTGGTCTAGCTGAGGATGTCCCTGCTCACTGCAGGGGGGTTGGGCTAGATGACCTCTAAAGGTCCCTTCCAACGCAAAGCATTCTATGATTCTGTGATTCTATGAAAATAGAAGTGAGAAACAATGGAAGATAATAGCTACAAGTTGTGAGTGTTCAACAGTGTTTGAATTATTACTCAGTCTCCAAATCCTGTAAACTACCTTAGTTTAAAGTGTTAGCTCATGAGTGAAATTAGCAAGTTGTGACTCATAAAATCTTACTGAAATGCACTTTTTTTTGTATAAGAGACTCCCTACTTAGGAGGGGTACTTCTAAGGGAGGGATACAACTCAAAGGGATAGATCCTTTTCTGGCTTCTGTATTGTGCAACGCAATTCATTAAATATTTCAGAGAAAATGTACATAATATATTGATAGGGAGGGGATGTTGTTAGGGGATTGTTTGTACTTAACCAGCACCTTGTCATTTGTAGTTTGCCTCACTTCACTGAGAATCAGAGTATTCATCCTCCAAAGGAGCAGAGTCAGGTTAAAACGTAATCACTTCCTGCTCTGAAGCTCCGTACCTGTTCACACTGAAACTGGTGCAATGCAAAAAAAAAAAGAACACATTTATATTCTTTATGCAGTCTTTCTACTTGTATTAATAGAGATTTCGTGACCATTTTAAGATTTAATTTCTTACATGCAAAGGTATGAAGTAATTTCATCATTTCTTGACTAATCACGTTTTCTAATCTGTGTTTCTCATGCTTAAATATGAGCAGAACGTTAAGGCATATTTCTCTCAGGCCACATGGAGCTCCCCGGTCTATTTTCATAAGTAATTTTTTTTGCAATCTTACCTAAAATACCACAAAAATTCAGAACATTCAAGACATTTTAAATCAATTACAGTAATACCACTGTGGAAAAAGAGAGCATTTTCTTTTCTCTACCTCCTGTGTTAAAGTACTTTTGTTTTCTGAAGCACCTTTTTTATTCTTGATCTACATTCTTAAAATACAGGGTGACTTTAACTACTTTCTCAGTTTCCTCAGATGGAGGATGAGCAAAGTTTTCGATGCTAGATATGTTGAAATGCCCTTATAATTTTATGTGATGTGCTTGCACATCATTTTTCCTTCATCCCTAGCAGTGTAAGTTTCCACTGTGCAATAGTAAGAACTTTGAAAGAAATATGTTCTTTTAAAATGTCCAAAAAGGGAAAAAAAATTGATGGATATTAGGAAATTCAGTCTTTGAAAGGAGACTTTTTCAACAATTAAATTTAGGCCTGGAATCAACTGAATGCATTCAGCTTCATTCTGCATCAGCTTTGAAGAATGCTGTCAGATATTTCGTGCTAGGGATATTGGGTTAGAAATGAGATTTGAATTTGCTTTTTTCGTATGGTGACAAAAAATAAATTATCTGCATTGCCTTTTGACTCTTAAAATGATAATTGTATACATCTGCACATAGGTTATTATTGAAAGTTTTCTTTCCCGCATGAAGTATATTGCAATAACAAATACTGGCTCAAAGTGAACAAGGAACATTTTTTTCTTCATTTATTTTTCTTGTAGTATACACAACGTTTTTTTGGTCTCGTGTTATTTACTTAAACTTAGGAATAGGCTTGAGGTTATTGTTTCAACCATTTCTTTCTTCATTTACAAGTCATTCTTACTTCATTAACACAATGCAAATATTGAACTGCGGGGGTTTTTTCAGTATGTAGCAACCGACTAAACTCAAAATCTCAAGTACAAAGAATGATGGATTAATTATCCAGGTTTAGATTCCAGTCCTGCAGTTTCTTGGCAGCCTACAGATAGCCTGCTGCATTCATGTGGAGCATCATTGTCTTCAAGAATATGTGGGATCAAGACTTCAACTCCAATTCTGCAGGGAGTGCCTAATCATATGAATAGGTTTAATTATATAGAAATAGGAATATTCCCATTAGTAACCTTTCACAGGATCAGGTTTTCAAGATGTGGATAGTGATACAATTAGCTGTAGTTAAATCCTCTTGCAATTGTTTCTATTTTACAATGTTAGCAATTCAGGATTTTCTTTAATAACAAAATATGGATAATAGGAGAATATCTATAAATCAAATGATGTAATTGTACATTTTTAATCTTTCAAAGATGGGTGTGGTAGATTAATTTTCTGTCAGAGCTGAGTGGTGCATTTTAAATATCAAAGCTTCCAATAGATAACCATTTGGTAGTATGAAACAAACAATGGTCTTTTGGCTCCAAATTCTAGACTGCTCATCCTAATATGATCAGTCTCAAACTGGGGAAAAAAAAAGGAATACGGTGCCCTACATGTGATATTAAACATTATTATCTAATTTATTTGGTGGTAATTTAGAACACTGCTACAAGGTTGGGGGCACAAAATAAATGACATTTAAAACTTACAAACATAAAATAACGATTATTAAAATGATAATTTGAGAAACTTAAAGGATGTTCTACTACTACACATTTTCTTGCATCTGTGCTCACACATGAAAATATAGTTCAACAGAACTTTTCACCCCTGAAATCTTATAGAATGACCGGGACAAGTGTTTACTTCAACAGAACTGGCACTTGTTCAGCATCTTTTATGGCTTTCACATTTCCTTTTCACGTGGCATTCTTGCAGCATAGATGGGTACTCGTGCAACCTGCTGGACTCTGAGCAATTAGGAGCAATCTCTGCCACTCTTGGGACCTTCCTGCTGCCATACTTCTTTGGTCTGAGTGTGTAATAAGGTCATGGAAATAAAAAGAAGGTGACTAGTGGTGCTTAAGGTTTGGAAAGATGAGTGCCACCACTGCACTTCCCAGATAGGTAAAGCATACAACATATTTTGTAGAGCTAGGTGCTTTGTCCTTGCCACTGCTCAGCCATTTTCATTAACTGCAAGCTTTAATGAGTGTGCATAGCCATGAGGCTGGCAGCTTGCTTGCAGAAGGATAATCCGAGTAATCAAGATTAGCTTTCTAGCAATGGCTCCTGACTCTTGCCAGTGAAGGAATTTGTGTTGATGAATCTTCCAATATCGTTGCTGTTCATATGTCACTGTCTTCAAGTTTTGGGGTGTGGCAAATAATCAAATGCTCCCCAGATTCTAAAGCAGCCTTCTGGGACAATTTAAAAATAAGGAATTGAAAAGTGTTAGCAGTTTTATTTGATGAGGAATAAATCAGTGATAAAAAGTCTTTTTACCCTTTCTTTTGAATTTCTGCTAGGTATGCCAATGCAGGACATGGGCTTTATTCTGCCTGCATGCAGATAATATTTTGGTTAATTGATTAATTGGAATGAAACCTTGAATTTCCTGTTGTGGAAATTTTTCAAGTAGCTATTGCCATTTTACAAATTAATGTTATGATATCTGGCATTCATGTTAAATGTTATTAAGTGAAACCTACTGCCTCTGTATTTCTCTACCCCTACTTTCCTACCAAGTAAATCACTGCCATCATCAGTAAAAAAGAAAGTGTTTGTCCACTGCTCTTTCGCTTAAAATGGTTGTAATGGACACAACATTCATCAGTGCCTAGACCCAGTGGAAAACTGATAATTTATTTTCACAGAGGCTTATAAATCTGGGGGAAACTGCTGTAGAGAAAGACAAGTTAAATAACTTTCTCATGGCTGGACTTGTCACCCACTTGCTGAGTGCTGACTGAAATCTGTATGAGTTGGATTTGCTAAAAGTGACTAGATTTGAATTGTACTTTTTTCAGCTCAGCTTTCCACAGTTTCTGCACAGGTGTAGCTTATTTTGTTTAAATAAGTCTGAGAAGTTACAGAATCCAAGCGCTTCTCAGTGAGGCTGTCATCCAAAGCTATGATTGTAGCTCTTCTTGGCATAACTGCACTGACTTTAATCTTCTGTTTTGTAGATATGGAGTGTATTTATGAAGTTAGCTAACCTAGATAGCTGAAGCACCAGCAGCAGTGAACTGTGACAGCCTGGACTTGCTGTACCAGGATAAATCCTGGGATTGCTACTTCTGTTCAGATCCCTGCATCTACATTCTTATCAGTGCCTCAGTCCAGTGACTCTGCTGTGCCTGCTCATGAGACGTGCACCCTTTCTCTTTTTCTCAGCTTTGATGGCTTTACAGAAGTTTGCAGGAGTAAAATGTAATACAAAATTTGTGATTTAAAGTAAAACAGTATACATGTCTGAAGTCTTGCTCTTTGGTTAGTAGCTACCATTTCAGTGTAGCACTTAACATTACAAAACAAACATAAACCTGTGATTTAATTATGAGATGCTGCAAAAAAATACATCTACTTTATGTTTCTGTCTGAAAAGCATTTATGAGGGTGAAAGCGACTGGTACAAATGGTGTGGAATATGCCTTGCCCTGCCAGCATTATGGAGTTGGTGGAAATAAGAAACTATTACACAAACAGAAGCTCTACATTTTCTAGAGTGAGTGGTAAATGAATATGGTACAAAGCCTCTTGTCCCAAGCCCAAAAGACTTGTCTTATTTTGATGTGTCTAATACATGTTGACAGCTGTATTTTCTTGATAATATGTTAAAATTGGAGCCAGGCAAAGCTTTTATTAAAACTGAAGTTTGGCTCTAGTTCTGTATTCATTCTTGACTTCCTTGGCATATTGCACTGTCTGAGACCATCCACACCAAACCTTTTGTAATTGTCAGCAAATTCTGCAATAAGGAACTTGGCATTGGTGTACTGGCACCTCCCCTTCTTGGCAGAACTGGCCTTCAGAGCAATTCAGATCTCCCTCTTTTCTTCAGTTCCATTCAGTAAATATCAACATATATAATTTGCTGTGTCAGCAATTCAAATTTTTAACTAATGTTTTTCAGTTTGTTTTTCCTCATTTTCATCCGTCCTTTGTATTGGACCAGTTCCTTTACTTTGTCCTTACTTCCAGCTTCCCCTACTGTGCTTTCCATGCACATCTCTTTCCCACTGAGATTGTATGCAAATATTAGAGCTCTAAGTCACACTTTTGTCAGCAGGATGTGCCGCACTCTGTAGGCACATTCAGTTCAAATAAAAAGCCCATTGGCAATACAATAAATCAAGTGATTAGCAAGAAGCAAAATGCCAACCTCTGGCTTTTTTCTGTCCCTAAAGCTCGTGGTGCACTGTAGCAAACGGAATTTTCTGCCAAGAGAGAGGCAGAAGTCAATGGTGTATCCTGAGACATGAGCACTGTAATACTGCACTTGTGTGGACAACTTGGAGAAACCTGTGGATTTTCTTGTTTCTGACTGTGAAAAAGCTGCCAATATCAAACAAAACCAGTTAATGAGGGCCGGAAAACGTATAGCAGAAAACTGTGTCTATGGTAAACTGAACAGCGGAATGCGTAGTAACCAGAATTATGCACTTAGTAGCTATTTAGCTGTAGAGAGTTGTGCTGCCCAGGTTAGAGGTTGTGCAGGAGAAAATGCAAGAAACGTGGCTGGAGGTAGGATGTAGTTTGTTTTTCCTGATCTTGTCTCCAGCACCTTGTACTGGTCATGTTGGCCAATGACTAGCCAAATTTCTGTAGTTTTTAGACAATTCTATTGCATGGGCCAGCTTTTGTGCTTATACATTTGCTTTTGATCATTCACCCAAAAGACAGTAATGTCCATTTGTAAGTGTATGCATTCTAAATGGGATCATATTATATTTAAAAACTAACGAACATACAGGTTAGAAATGCATTGTATGTTTACAAACACTTGTATTCCATATATGTCCAGTGACAGCAGTATTTCCTTCACATTCTTCTCCTTTGCATCTTTTAAAACAGTAAACAAAAAAGAAGGCCAAAATTAGAAGGAAAATTGAGATATTTTTAAAATCTCACGAACTGAATTGTAAGGAAAAAGGCAAAAAGTATTTAATGTGTGTGTAAGAGAAATTGTTTTATAAAGGTATTAAAGGCATACACATTGGAACATTTCCTTAGACCTTCAGTGCACTTTGCTGTTTTTCTGTTTTAGTTAATGGTTATTAAAATAATTTCGCTTTTCTTTTTCAACTTTATATACATCTTGGGGCATCGCATGCATTAAAATGTGCATGGATATACTTCCTGTGAGAAGGACTTGTAAGTGATATTCTAATTCAGTGGTATTTGTGTAACCTGATTCCTCCTCTATATGTCCTTAGTATTCTAGTCTAGAGCTAATCTGAAATACAAAACTGGATAGCATAAAGAATCTGGCCTACAGTCAACAAAACCCTTTTCTGCTGAGAAGTGAAAGATAAAGGAAAAGATGTAATTACTGTAATGGTGTGTTAGACCTTTAGATTCATGCTGCAATCAGTGATTCCTGTGGTGCTCTGCTGCAATCATGGTTTAGTGCTGACTAGAAAGACAAGACAAGTAAAGACTGTAAAACACTCCAGCAGCTCTTGATCTAAGTGCCTATAGGAGAGTCACACCTCTCAGTTGCAGATGGTAGTGCTGACTCCAAACTTGAGGACAGCAGAGTCGATTGTCTTGGAAGGAGAATCTCGGAATATTTTTCACGTGTAAAAATTAAATACATAAAATCTGCCTAAGTTAGTCCCTCCTCTCCCAAGATACAACAGTAAACTGTAGATTATTTTTAATCTTGTAAAACTGTTCAGTCTGCCGTAGACACATACAATTATATACATATGAGCATCAGAGAATATATATATTTATTTGGCCTTTAGTAATCACATAATCAAAGAGACAATTTCTCTTGTGTTAGAGATATGATTGCCAGAGCTGTTATATTTCAAGTGCTGTCAGATCAATGCCAAAATCATTCCAAATACTTTCAGGATTTCTGCCTTTCTTACTTCTTGCTTTATTCTCAAAGTCAAGCTTGAGAACATGTATACAGCATTGGTAAATACTTTTATTTTTATTCTGAATTTGAATGATTGTTGGATTATGGATTTAAAATAAGTATTTCCAGATGATGCTGATGGAAATATACAATCATTTTGTAGCCATTCTGTATAAACGGTATTGGCCCTAATCCTGAAACTCTTACTGACGCAATTAATCCTTATATCTGTGAGCTATGTCACTGAAGTCAACTGTAACTTTTGCTTGAGTAATAGTTGCAGAATCAGCCTCAGTCATTTAAATCATGATTATCCCTGGGAAACAGCTGCAGATTAGCTCTGGTAATCATTTTTTTGTAGACATCACAGAGATTAAAAGCAGATGTTTTGCAGAAGTACTTAAGCATACCTTCCATGGTCTGCAAATGTCCTAATCCATGGAAATTTTACTAGTTTCACTTTGAAAATGAGTTCACAGCATTATTTGTCAATTTGGCCAAACCATATACATACATTGTGAAAGGGTTCGGCTGGTCAGAAGGATATCCTAGCCTAATGGTAAACCAAAGGTATGTTTCATTCACTTTGCATCTTTGTTAGCACTTAGAAGGATTTGCAAATAAAAAGTAAATTAGTAGGTTGTTGATATGACTGATGTCTGTCAAAGGATCATTTTCTCCTTTTTTGATATGCTGCAGTAAAAAAAAAAAAAAAAGGTTTCATTTACTTCTAATCATTAGATGACAAAACCCATTTCTGGGTTTGGTGATTCCCAAGGCTGAGCAACAGAAGCGGTAACGGGAGAGCGTTAAAGACCAGCTATAAAGGCAGAGATAAATTCAAAGTGATAGTGTTACACTACATCCATATGCCAGGCAAGTTATTTAGCTTGACTTAAGAAATACTGATGCTATAGTTCACACTGTTACTACTTCATAGCCTCATGACACAATGTGTCACTTACTGCATGACCAAAACCATTTGACAAGATACAATATCCTCAGTTAAAAATAGCTGTATTCATGAGAAGAATTTTATTTCTGTGAGTAGTATGCATTTCTATTGTGTTTAATTTTTCTGGACTCTATTTTCATAATAATTCAGCTAATTTATGGCTAAATTCCACACCGTAACTTTTCCTTATATTCCATAAATTATGTCATAATGCAACACAAAGATTGCAGCCTTTTGGAGAGAGAAATTCTCTCCATCTTCCAGTAAAACCTTTAATGTAAATGACTGAAACCAAGCACGCAGCTGTTATGAAGGAAGTATTAATCTGGTTTACTTTCTCTTCTTTTAGTTAGAAGCCAAAGATCATATAAAAATACTAGATATGTTTCAAGGAGTTTTTAGTAATGTATCTATGTTCACAAAAAATAGGTGCAATCAGAAGATAAACTACATGATGTATACACAAGTAAGGAGGGATTTCTGAAGCCTGCCCTTTATAGTCACAGCAGAGTTACAACATTTCAGTAGATAGTAGCAAGCCTCTTAATCCTCTGTGTGCTTCTCCCGGACAGCAGTATCACATATTCACTCATGTACAAATCCTGCGTATTATGCTGGCCAGCATTCTTAATTCTATAAAAAGGTAGAAGTGATCCCTCTCACTGTTTATTCAAAGCAGGTGATGAATATACTATTTAACATTTAAATTCCCCAGTAGTATTGAGGGCCCAAAGCTAGGTTTATAAATGCAGCTGCTCACAATCTAAGTGTTCCAAAGACGACAACTGAACGATATAAAGAAGCATGTTAGGGTGGGACGCTGAGTAAGGAGAAGAACAAACACTGCTGGTTGTCCACAGATTTTAGCAATTGTAGGACCAGTGATTATGGCTTGCAATCTGGTTAGGCATGGTTAAGTTCATCTGTATTTATTACAGGCAATAAAGGATTCTGAGGAGAAAGTTTAAGGAAGATAAAATGATGAGCAATGAAATGGAAAAAAAAATTTAAAATACTTGTAAGAAGACTAGGTGTTTGAGGTAGTTACTAGTGGTGCAAATGTGGAAAAGTGACCTTTCAACTGACAACCCTGTAGGCTGGATAGATATTAATGATGAGAGGCCTTTAAATGAAAACAGAAGAAAAATAAGGGAGAAGCAGCTCTAGGTTAAAAGTTCTCTTTCCTCATCAAGATAGGATTTCCAGGAAGCAAGACTGTAGCCATTGTGTCTAAGATGAGATTGAGTAGTGAAGTTGTGCAGTGACCCAGGCTCAGTCAATTGTTTTGGCTTTGTAGGCAGAGGTGAAAAGGCTTTATTTTAGAAATTGTGCAACATATTCATGGTAGTGTGTTCATCACATCAATCACATATGTGAGTATTTTTATTGCTGTTAGAATTTTGTGTGATGATAACAAAGTATCAGAGGCAGTAATTTTCTTGTCCTGCCTAAGCAGACTATATCAGAAAAAAGAAAACGAGGTTTTCCTTTATTCCTTATTATCGTGTGAAAGATGATCTTCTTTCTTTAGGCACAGAGCCTCTATTTCAATTACCTTTCCTAAAATACTCCTTTTCAATGCTCTGCTACCAATTTAAAGAAATAATATTAATCTCACAATCTGTAGAAAATATTTTACAGAAATTGTTTTAAGGTAGTTTCAGGATCCACAAGTGAAAATGGAAGAAAACGAATACTGTCTAGAGATTCAGTCTCTACAGAGACTGTAGGATTGACAGATATAGCTTTCCATCACTGTCAAATCTATGAAATTAGCAGACTTTCAGCATTCCTGAAAATGCTTATGTCTTCCAAATTTACAACACTATTTTTTTTTAATTGTGTTTAGGCATTTGGGTTTATGATGATGACAGCTGTTTTTTGTAAAATTCTGCTTAGAATAGGAAATACAATATTCTTATCATTAGGGTGTTTCTTAGGGAATCACAGGAGAGATAAAATTCATAAAATAAAGATGGTGAAATGTACTTCACTATTAAAAATTAGAAAGAGCTATTTAGATAAACATGTAATGTTGAGTAAAGGTCTGGAGAGTAAAGACAACTTATTGAAGAGGCAAAAGGAAGCAGGGACAGGGAAATGAGAAGTCATAGGGATAGTGGAACTTCAGGGAAAAGTTAAACTTTTGTTTTTAGCCTTGTTTTTCTCCAAATCCCAAGGATATGAGATACTTTAGGCTCTGTAGACTGAGTAAATTTTGTTCTGGAGCACAGTGGGAATTTCGTCCACTGACAGCGAAGTTGTCTTACTGTTAAATGTACGTTAATAGCTGTATTTTTTCTTTACTTGGAAGACTGATTTTTTTTCTGTAGTAGAGCATCCTGCTTAGAATAGGAGGCTGGACTTGCAGCATTCCAAGAGATCCCTTCCAACCTTGCTGGTACTGTGAACTATTCTGTGAAAACCATCTTCTGTAGATATTCTAATAATCTGGGCTCACACCAATGAAAGAAATGTGATCTCTAGAATTCACAACATGATCAGCCTTAAGTGGGTAGTGTGAGGGCATCTTTTGTATTAGTGTTTTAATGTTAAGATCTGGGAAGCTAGAATTTTATACAAGTAGTTCACATCACAATGTTCGTGAGAGGAATTAATTGTGAGGTTTTTTTTTCCTTTTTTTTTTGTGTTTTGTTTTCCCTGCAGCTGGGCCTCTGGAACTTCCTCTTTTTGAGCTGATCCCATCACAAAGACAAGTGGTTTTTCATGGAGACCGCTTGCCATTTCAGTGTACTGCAACATACGTTGACAATACCACCCAAGTACATTGGTACCATGCTGGTCGTCTGATGGAAACAGATGAAGAGAGTGGCATATTTGTAGAGGACAGCATCATTCATGACTGCTGCTTAATTACACGGTAATGTATACTTCTTGTAATAGTCAGACTTGTAGGCAAGGTGAACAGATGCAATACTTGCAATAAGCTGCACTAAAAGATGCATCAGGATTTGTTTTGTTTGAAGCAATTCAATTGCATGCTTGAATTGGAACACACACAGGTATAGGTTTTTCATGGCTATGAATGGCTGTGGTTCCAAATCGTGTTTCTTGTGTCAAGGTTTCTAGATTTGAGCAACTATGGATTTGAAGCGTATAAAAACAGAGTTTCTTACACAGTAAACTGTGAAGAGAAACTGAACTTAGAATAGCTTCAGTAGCATAAAAGAGTGACTTACAGCCAAACTGCTTCCTGACGCCATCTAGAAGACTGATCTACTGTAGTGAACTACCTATGAAGAACTGTCAATTTAAAAGGCTTGGTTTAATTTATTGTAGGCTCAAATATACTGGTTCGTGTATTCTTTAGCTAAGTAATCCCATATTTGTTTCTTATGAAAATTTTTCTCAGTTTTCTATGACTTTTACCATCGGTGTGCCTCTGTGTGCTTGAGAGGCAGAGATCTAAAGAAACGCTTGCTCATGTGAAAAACACAAGAGGACTGAAATAGAACAGGCTTCTATAAAAGAAGTAACAACTAATATTTGGCAGTGACCGTATCGTTCCAGTTTTGCTTCAGTTTTCCCTTGTAAATCTTATTTAATAAATTATTATAAATATCTGTGTTTATTTTTGTTTTTCATCATAGAGTATAGGCTTGTCACTAAACGCTGTGTAGCTGTTACACACATACTTTTGTCCTCTGCCCATTTCCATCACTGATCAAAAAAAGAGTATGATTCTGTGTCTATGTTCGGCCTTTCTCTGTGTAGGAGATGGACTGAAAATAGCTATGCTAATTAGCTCTGGATCATCATTAACATCTTTTCACTCAACCAGTTTCTATTAATATAAGTGACTTGAAATGCTTCTTGAACTATCAAAGGAAAGTTGTGAAGGGAGTCAAATTAATTCATCTCCACTGTGGCCTTTCGGCTGTATTGATTTTAATTTCATCTGCTCACTGATTATTTGACCCCTTTTGGAGTCCTATAGATCTAGAGGTGTGGATCTGACCTATTCAAACAGCTACTGGCTTTCTTCTTATAGCAATGTGTATGGCTGTAGCAGATAATGAAAAAGCCTATTAGACAAATTAGTATGGTAATGCCAAGCGAATAAGCTATTTTATAACCGCCACATCACTTAAATTAAAGCAAGTTCTTCTTATTTCCATGATATAAAAATTAAAAGATATGCTGTTAATCTCATTGTATTTTTCAACTAAACTATATTTTGCACTGTTTAAGCAATTTTTAGAGCACAGTAATAAACTGAAAGAAATTGTTTAAAAATGTTAAGATTTTCAAAATAGCTATCCTTTTTAAAAAGCTAGTTTAGAAGTAGCTTAACTGAATTTTACCTTATATTGCTTAAGGTTTGCCAGACTATAAAATAAAAATCATTGTCTACCATAGTAATATTTTAATAAGGATGGTTGATCTGCTACCTACCTCATTTACTGGGCCATTAAATAGGTGACCTTCATGCTCATCTTGCAGTATGTACTGGGACCAAATATTCAGAAAGAATGTTTTCTAAATACGTCATCATATTTGCTGTTATAGACTGGAAAAATACTTTTACTTGTCCAAGTTATGCGATGCAGACTGTCAAAATGAGAAAAAAATAGTTTTTTAATTAAACTCACAGTATTTAAACAGCTATTTAAAAGCTTCAGACATTTAAATTGCTCATTTATTTGAGCTATATGTTTTACTTCACAATATAGTGGGGCATCAACACTGTATTTACTGTACAGCATGGTCTTTATCCAGTCAAAATTCTAAAACTCAAGCAATCATGCCTCTGCCTTGATCAAGGGACTGAGCTAAAGGCATGAGAGACCTATACTTTTGAAACCAGCTT
>Ga0181612_147398_pt1 | contig 12593 bp, 5 predicted proteins | sample HoacroProtozoa21_FD_119630 | JGI IMG/M metagenome (GOLD analysis project Ga0181612, IMG submission 119630) | Hoatzin crop microbial communities from Cojedes, Venezuel. Combined Assembly of Gp0051906, Gp0051904, Gp0051908 | reverse complement strand
GCGTTAGACAATTATATTCTCTATTAAAACATTCAAATATGCCATTAAAATAGTTACTATTCTCTCACTAATGTGATAATCACAGTATCGTGTTGCATTCTTAAAACTCTAAATTTTCATTGTTTATGAAAAAGATGTGAAAATCCTGAAACATATTTTTTGGCAAACTGATGGAACCTACTGAAAGCAAACTAAAAGTGTACTTTGCCACTTGTTGGGAAATACTGCCAAAGTAATTTGTTTTCCATTCCGTACTAGGTTTGTTTTATAAGTACACTTATCAAAGCCTATAGCAACACATAGAATACTTACAAATAAATAATGTCACAGCATTCAGTTATATTTATTTAAATGAAACATTTTCTCAAACCACATTACAGACATCTCTTTTGTCGCCCTTAGGCAAAAGTCTGGATAAACAGTATGGAGCATGCTTACAGAGCTCTTTGAAGGCCAAAGCCTCATTTGAAGAAGTGGATATGTAACTAGAGAAATGAGCTAGGGGCGTGATGGTCTTGCAGACTGATAGTAAAATTGATTCATTCTTAAGAGCAGGGAGGAGATATAAGATCACATTCCATTATGTCAATTATACTGCTGTGATCTGTGTCAAAACAAAGCAAACACAGAAATCCTAGCAAAAATTCTAAGTTGTGTCATTTCTAGGATTTTTTTTTAACAGTGGACTGAAGTCTCAGGAGAATAGTTTCTAAATTTTATTACTTTATCTCTGTGGAATCTGCTCAGCATTTTTTTTTACAAAGGGGAGGGACCAGAAGCTCTTTCATGATGCTGACCTGAAGGTCCCAGTTGTACAGCCATTTACACTGTTGCTCCACTGTATCACTGTGATAAAGTCTGGCCTTTACTCGGTGATGTTAACCATATGTGTAGCTTTGTTCTTGTAATCTATATAGGATCAGGTCCTAAAGAAGCCAGTTTGCTGCAAGGGGTGCTTTAAGTATTTCTTTTGGCTGAAACTTTCTGTAGGAGGAGGACAAACTGGCCGCTTGTGGAGCCAGAGTTCTTGAACTTGAATGTAATTAAACGACTGATATGGCTGTACAACAGAAAGGTACCCAGATACACTACACATTGAACAACTCTCAAAAAAAAATAGCATGATCTGATGCTAAATATTTTACTAGTTTTTAAGCCCTCTTGTGACTACTTATATATATATTTTTTTTAATCTGCTAGAATCCAGACAGATACAAATTCAGTTTTACAGAATACCTTCTTGAAAGTATGAAAGCTATCAAAGCATAAGCGCATGCACACACAGGAGTTCCCTTTCCCCCTTTACTTAACAAAAGTGTATAGGTACCAGCCACCAAAAGGTAAGAGACAATGCTAAATTTAACTCTGTAAATAATCTCAGGAGTTAAATTTAGTTTTGTATGTTTTTTTCTGTTGCTTGTAATTATTCTGTTAAACAGAATTAAAATTAATGTACATAGCTTCCTACAGAAGAAATTTTAGAATATTTTACTATGTAAATTGGAAATGAAGTTTATTACAATGCAAAAACCTGTAGTCATTGGCATTATCTTTTATGGGGTCAAGTTGGCAGTAAAACCTATTTCACATTAGCTCAGTTGTTTAGTGGCATTACTTCCTCTTCATATGAATGCACAAATCCCGTAAAATTAAGAAAGTTTTATAGCTTTGAGAGGCAGTGGATTAGGAATTGTGTGCCTGCTGCATGTCCTTACATATTTCTCTCCCTTTAGTATTTAGTCCTGTCTTGTGGAGACGCTAAGGGAAGGAAGATTCAATAGCAGAAAGAAAGGGGGGACGCTCTGGCTTTCATCCAGTGGAATGAACACTTTAAGCACCCACTTCATAGGAAGCATTAAAGTAGTTCCATGGGTGTTTGGAAATATAAAGCAGTCAGGCTTGATTCTGTCCCTAGTTCAAATCATTGGCAAAATTCCCATGGTGAAGAACTGGAAACTAATTAGCGGGTAAAGCAAATGATATTGAAGTTTATGTAAGCACTAAATATAACTCTTCTTTCTGCTCAGCAAGACACAAGAATATTTGCTGTCTGCAGAGTGTATCTGATAAAATCTTAGAAAGAACTTGGACAGGGGGGATCAAAACCTCTCAAAAGTTTAATGATCAACAGAAGCTAGCTCTGAGAAAAGAAAACACTAGAAGAGAATGTTAAACAAGCCAGTGGCAGTTTGCCTTTTATATATGGAATAAACTGCAGGACTTAGACCTCGAGACTGGAAATGGGAATTAGAGTCACAAAGCACAAATACTAGTAAATAAACAAAAGATAAAAATTAGTGTATGTCAGCTTTTCTAATGTATTTTTCCTTATGACCTTGGAAGCAATTGCTAAATACAAGCTGTGTAAAAGCAAACAAAGCAAAGAACACTTTGTTTTTGACAGGTTCCCACAATCACTATGGCACAATGTTAATGTTAAAAAACTAAGTAAATAAATGTAATTTTTAATTACATAATAAAAAAGGCACTTATAAGCTCTTACCAAACCGAGAAAAGCCAAGCTGTTAGGTCTTAAAATCAAAATAATTTTGTGTTCTTTTGAAATTAGTTAGAAACTGAATCAAACTACTTTCTGCCCCTGTCCTTTCTTAAGCATTGCATGGGCATCAGCACTTCTGTGAAAATGTTTAATCTTTTACTTGTGTTGATGAACTCTTGTACTGCAGTAGCAGTTTCCTTTGGGTTAATTTGGTCCTGATACAATGTCCATTTGAACCAACGGAGAGGAATTTACTGGCATCAGGAGGCAACATGTTAGGCAGCATTGCAAGTGCTGACTTAAAGGGACTTGGAGACCTGTAATAAAGGACCCCTCACTAATGCGAAGCATGTGTGTATATTAAGTCAGATCCTCAAGACCCACGTGCATTATGTCAACAGAGTGAACTGGACTTCTTGTCACAAAAGCCAAAGTTTACAGGAGAATGTAATGATACTCAGAACGTTCACACCTATGGGGCACAAATCCCCATTCACACTTAGGAGCTCTGGCCACTGCTGTCTTACTGGCTTTTCATTGTTAAAACACGTAGGAATACCATGGAATAAAATTATTATCATTTGGTGTTCTGTACAGATACCGCAGAAAGCACTGACAATCCAGGTGCAAACCAGCCTACGTATTATTTTTCCCAGACACTGTGACAGTAGCGAGAGAGAAGAAACTCTTCAAACAAATGAGAGAGTGCAAATACTTCCCCACAATTTGTTTGAGGAAGGGTGTCAGGTGACATCATTCTCTTTTTACTTGTTTCCCCTTCAGTTGTGCTTTTTTGCTATGAGCCCAGCCACTGTAACGTGTGTACCTAGAGGAAAGGGAGAAGGATTCTGCCTCACAGCTGAGCAGCAATAACCCTGACTGACTTAGAAGCCATATGATTCTATTTTTATGCCAACAAATTGAAATACAGTTATAACATAGGTAAGTAGTGAGCAAAGAATGTGCTAGCTTAAACTCAATGAAATATAAGTGTTTATTTTATGGCTTCTCAGGCAGAGGTAGATCACATGTGAGAGGACTTAGAGGACGGCCAGAGTTGGTGTGTGGCAATCTTCATTAATAAAGTAGATACAGTCTAATCTTAAATATTCCTGCAGATGTGCACCTGGGGAGTTGAATGTAGGGCCTGCTACTACTTCCTCACTTTCTGTGAAAAAAGATTATCTTATTTTCCATGTTTAATGCCCAACAAATACTTTATAATAGAAAAAATAATCAGATTTAAAGTAACCCTGAATTCAAATTAGGTCTAGACATTAGATTTTGTTTCTTACACACAATGTGGTGTACATAAGGTTTTAATTCAGCAGTGTTATTGAATAGTGTTGAATAAGCATAATGAATTGAGGCTAGTTAGGTTTTACTCAGTGTGTGGCAGTACAGAAACCTGAAAAAACTATTTACATCATGCTCAAGAATGTTAAATATGAGACTGATAGGAAAATTACTGAATTTTTCATTGAACTGAGTTTAAAAAAGAAGAGGATAGTTGTGGTCCTTTGATATTTGGTTGCTATGATGAAAACCAGGTCAAAATGGGAATAAACAGAGAAGGGCCATAAGAAAGAAGAAAAAGTGTGAATCATTTGTGTGTGATGCATTTATTATAGAAACAACCCAGTGAGCAGAAAGCGTTTATACAGAAAATATTCTTACCTGCCAAAGATGAGATATTAATAATTACTCCTCCGTCACCTCCATTTCCTTTTCTCATGTATTCTAGGCCGAGATAGGTTCCTCTGATCACAGATGTCTGATAGAGGGGAGAAAGGGGTGATTAAATTCAAAATATGTTTCTTTTGTGCTCCTAAAAACTGAATCTTGCTGTAGTCATGGTGCTTAGAACCTGTATTGTTTTACCAGTGATCATATTTATCCTTGGAAGGTTATAAACACAGATGACATTCCACAATAATGCAATTTAATAACTTCAGAATCACAATTGCAATGCATAGAAATAATAGCAGCTTAATTATTATTCTTATTAAGATATCAATAATCAAACTAAAAAGATACAACATGAGAGAAATGATATGAATGAAATGAAATGCAGAACAAGTAACTAATTTATAGATTAAACACTGTATCTGAGGATATAAGTGGTGGATGAACTTATCAAGTTCCCAGCATTTTTACTGAGACAAACTGCTCTACTTTATAAAAGACGTACAGACTGAATCTGAAGATAACACACACTTATAACTGCATTTGACTCCAGGCATGAGATCTGCTTTTAGAATTAAGTTATATATTATATTTCTGGTCCAAGCATATTATAAATCTGTATTCTTTTCTGACTGAAGTTACTGATGTTTTACTATTCCTCTCAAAAGAAGGTTAATCCAAACAGACAAATATAGATAAGGTAAAAAAGCATTTGAAGAGGTGTGAAACGTGGAGTTAACATAGCATTAGCTGCAGCATGTTATTTTTAAATTTTTTTTTAAGAGAGGTCTTTGAAGAAGAAAATTTTACTGAGGCCAGTATAATCTTGATTCCATAAGATCTGGTTTTGAACCCTACTGCAATCAGAACTTCTGTTGGGGTTCATCTCACCATTTACTGATTTTGTTAGATTTCTCCATGATCAGTTCACATTTGGTTTACAATTTCTACTTAAAATGAGTAAAGGTATTGAGTTACTTTTTTTTTTTCTGGATATACTATTTCAGTTGCTAAATGAGAAGCCTATTTATATTTTATTACTGTTTAGTGCTATTTATTTGACCCAAATAAATTAAGATATTCAAAAGATGAAGTGGCATTACAAATATGTTCACATATGTGCACAATTATTTCACTAAGAGTTTTGACCAGGGAGGTTCTACAGAATTTTGAATCATGGAAAAGGAAATCTCCCAAAGTAATAATATAACACAGTAAAAAAATAATCTGTAGATGACTAAACCCTAATGGATAGTGGCTAGGTGTACTAGAAAGAAAAAGCTTTTAAAATCAGAACATTAAGTATTTATCTACCATTATCTAAATTCTGAAACCAAAATTGGAATAATTTAAAGACATGTATTGCATTTCATTTTTGTTAGCTGATAGTTTTACACATAAAACTTAATGTTATAAAAAGTAAAGTAAAAGTCCAAGTTCAGTTGCCCTTCGCGCTTATTGGTTTTAACTACTGTATTAGTATTGCTTGTCCGTTGCCCAAGTAACATGAAGTTAAGCTGCCCATTGGCAGAGATAAAACAACTTGAGATGCCATTACCAAATTTGCTTTGGAATTTCAATAAAGAATCAGCTTTTTTCATTTTCTATGGTTGCAGCATTTTATGCAATATTTTCAATATACCAATTTCCTGGAATAAAGTAAAAAAAAAATCACAAATTATGAACAGTTCAAAATTCTGAAATAACATTTTAAACTTTTATTAAAGAAAAAAATTCATATAAAAAGCTTTTTTTTTTTTTCTCCTGGGAAGTTTTGTCATAAGTAACATACTTTTAAAAATGTTTTGATTAGTATAAAAGGAATGTTATTGATTAAATGTTTTAACAGAAACTTTCCAAAGAACTGCTTTCGGTGCCTTTTAAAATACCCTGCTAAACCTGATTTCTCTTGCATGTCTGGGAAAGTTTCAGAGCTATTATAAATGTAGTCAACTGCTGTTTAATGTAGATTGTCACATGAAAATTTTAAAGAATTTATTGAATAACAAGACCGTTAATGCCCAGTAGTGTTGCTGTGAGGTGTGCTTATACTGAACATAAACTCATTGGCAGTTCAACTGAAATTAGACTTGGACTTAAGGGTGGGTGGTGTTTTTTCATCTATCCACGATAGGCTGTACACAAGACATTTTAGAAAGGAAGGGGTTAATGCTGTCTGTGGAGAGCAGGTGCAGGTCCTACCATGCCCTGGAGCAGTGGCTCAGCCTGCTGAACAGAAAAAGAGAATTCCACTTAGGACGATTAGAGGAAATAAATCAGCTGGAGAAGGAAGTAGCTTGGGGCACTTTGAAGATTTTTCTATTCCTCCAGCCCTCTCATTCAAAGAGATAATAGAGCTAGATGAGTCTTTGGCCAAACCACAATTATAAGACAAGGAAAAAGTGGGTAGCTTGACTCTTCTGTCAAAATCGCTATACTGCTTTTCTTTTCTCTTTAGACTCCACTAATTTACATTTCTTCAAGTGGCTGGGGAAGCCTTCTCTTTTACGTAGGTGTTGTGAGAGGTCGTCTTCAGAATTAACACAGAGTTTCATTCGGATATTGCCCCTACACCTGCTGCTACCCTTGCAAAAAACTTCTCATTGAGTGTGGCTGAGCTCAGGTGACATGGCTATTTCTGATGGTTGGGCTGGTAACAAAAAGTATTATTCTGGAGATAAACTCTGAACAAAATAGACAGGGTGAGAAGAACCTGGCTGTCTGCACACTCAGCAGATGGCACTTCAGATGAAAGGTGTGTGATAGATCTCCCATTCTCTTGCCAGAATTCCTCTCTCTCCAGGAGAGAAAGCCCTCTCAATAGTTCTCCAAGGAAGAACAGCAGGGGCTGAATTTACTGTGGTAAGGAAGTCATAGAATATGTGCTTAGAAGTCTTCGTGCCACTTTCCAGTCGAGCCTGAGCCTGTCAATCCAGCTGAGTTGAAGAAGTGAAGCTGGTTCTGGTGTCTGGGTGCCAAACACTCAGATGGGAAAGCGATTTTTCAAAGAAAGATAGTCTTTGGACTATTGTTTTCCAAAGAACAATAGCATACTGGTTTTTTGTTTTTGTTATGAAATCCATCTTTGCAAATGCGTAAATTGCAGCTTCAGGCCCCCTCTAGTATGAAGTGCGACTTGAGATTCCTATTTGTTGATGTCAGAATGTACTTCAGATGAATTCTAGAAGAAAGCTTATCAGCTGTTACTTCACTGTCCTGTGAAATACACAAGAGGAAGTAAGCCAGGCAAAGAATGATGGGTTTTGTGCAGCCCAATTTCGGGATAAGATGAACAATATCTGTAATTTGTCTTTCAAGAAACTGAAAGAAACTAAACGTGTCTTCAGATTGTGTAGTTCTCTGTGTATACTTTTAAGAATTATAATTTAATCTGTGCTCTTAACCAACAATGATTCACAGTTTGTCTATTGCAAATAGAAATTCTGGGAAAGTTAACATTTAAAATTACCCAATTAAAAAAAATTATCTGACTTGTTTTACGACAGAAATATGCTGCAAGACATAGCTTTGTGCAAGAAAGCATGTTGCATTTTAGAGTTGGATTTTTTACAATTCCTTTGTTTGCAACTGCATTTAGCTGCATGGATGTTGTCCATAAACACGTCAAGAACAAAGAGTAGTGAAGTAGCCAAATCTGCAATTAAATGCAGGTAAAGCAAGTACTGGGACAGCTGACTCACCTATATTTTTGCTCCTGGCTACTGAAAACTAATATCATTAAAATTAGAAAATAATCTAAGCGGTTGTCCTCCTAGCTGTTGAAAAAATATCTTAGTGACATTGCTGTTTGTTTTCTTGCCCAAATATGGTGTTTTACTATAGCACATAATGAAGATGGACCATCAAGGTACGCTGCAGGTCTGAGAGTACTCCCAAGAGAGGCAATTTTGCTCTTCAACTGCTAGTAGAAATTAAAATTCTTTCCAATGAAGTTGTAATAGTGAGTGTGGGAATATCTCCTAGTATTATCTTCCATAAATTACAGATTTAAATTAGAGGAGATCAGCCATTCTGAAGCACCATACAGAAATAAACCCAAAACTTAGTATCTGACAGCATGGTAAACTTTGCAAAATAATTGTGCAAAAGGTCAAAACATTTGCAGTTGCTTTTTTAACAAATCATTAAATGGCAATTTGTGTATCAGTATCAAAATCAGAAACAAAACTTACAAAATCTGTGATTCTTGACATTTCTATGTATCCCACAGCTGTATGGTTTTAATTGTGTTCTTGTGTAAGAAATCATATATTGAAACTCTGATTCTAATACGACTCCAAGTCTTCAGTGGAGACCTAATTCATTTTTTTCTGGCGTCAGGAATCAGTGTTAGCCAGTGTTGTACAATGTTCTTGTATTCCAATATTAGATCTGTAAGTCAATTTGCATACTCTGTGTTTCATTTTAGCTTAATCTACAAAAAAAAAAAAAAGTGTTCTTCAGTGGTGGTGCCCAAAACATCATCCTTTGTGTGTGATGATTGCTTTGAAAGTAATTTAATACACAGTGGGGTTTTTTTTTTTCTAGTGTTTCAAGGCAGCTGTTTCAACTGACATAGTTTCTTCTACCTATTTAATAAGGTTTCCCTTGCCATCTCTTGTCTGCTACTTCTGCTGTCTCCTTATGCACGCTAATGTTTTATGCCGAGAAACTATATCTGTGTTCCTTCAGTGCTGAAGATGACTACACTGTTGTTATCAAGGTGATAAGGCAATACGCATTCCTTTGAGAGAACAAAGTGGTAATCAGTAATCAGTCCTAATATTATTTGTAGGTTTCTGAGCTAACCTCATTCAGTGCTAAGGATACTGATCAAAAAACAAATGAAAGAGCCATTGGCTTGTGGTTTCAGAAAGCAGGTTAGCACAGAGATGGAATTTGACCCAAGATCATTTGACTTTCATACTGTGATGTTGTAAATTGATGGCTATCTGTAAGGAAACATTTTGAAGTACTTTATGAACTGCGTAAGATGAACTTCAAAAGTCTGAAACTAAGTGCTGCTAGTGATAGCTGTGGAAAATTTTAGCATTTTGCTGTTGGACAGGGAGGTGGGACTGATTTTGTCTTAAATGTAGATTTTCTAGGAAGCAGGTTGTAGCAAGCATGCAAGTCCCTTGGCATTCCTATGTATAGGTTAGTTTACTTGTCATGTGAAGTGAAATTGCAGGCTCTTGAGTTTGAAAATCCAACTCAAACTGTGGAAAACAAGAAGCTGAGGGAGGGAGAGGCAGAAAGGAGAAAGGAATGTGCAATGGGATTTGATCATCTGCTAGAAATCAGTAGCTTCTGTAAAATGTGGGAGTGAAATACTATGTTTTAGTTTTTTTTACTGTGCAGGTGTCTTTCCTTTTCTTCCTCCCACACATTCCTGAAGAACATAGGAAGAGTACTGCAGTTTGAGTAGCTGGGCTTAAGTAGTTCTTAGTGCAGAGAAATCTGCTTTTCTTTCTACTTCAACATTGGTGACTGTAAACATACATTAAAACTGTAAGCTAAGAAGTTCATTGTCTTACTGTGCAATTAAGGTAAATCTGTGTTCTTCCTGGCGCAATATGAACAACAAAAATAATCTTACAGGCTGCTTTATGCACTTAGAGAATTGACCCTCATGCCACTGATTGCAAGGTAAATGGTACTTCTCACTTTTTGGTGGCCGCATCTCTCCCTAGGCTTAGTCCTCTGTCTGACATCGAGTTATGCTGAAGAATAAGCAACTAAGCCATTGAACAACAGAGTTAGTGTATTTTTGGCTATCTTAGAATGCAAGCTTGGTAAATTAGTTACCTATGCCATTTTGTCTTCTACAGATAGCACTGTTTGGTTTGTTTTGTTTCTGTGTTGGTAGCATTAAGAAACAGTGCTTGCCTCTGTCTGTACTGTGGGACCTGCTGGTAGTTTCCACCTGCTGAATCCAGCTATATGTCCTAGTCACATTATTTTGGGAAGGAAGTTCAGCCCTTGTCATTTCTCCTGGTACACTGGGAAAGGAGAGCAAGGTGTATGGACCAGAAGAAGGTTGTAGCTACTCCCAAGGGATGACTTCTCCTGCTTGGACAGCACAACAGCCTTGTCATGGTCATGAAGTTTTTGTCCCCAAAATAAATAAAACTAATCACTTCTGAAGTTTGCCTAGATACCCTTCTGGTTTCTGCCAAGACATTAACTTGCCTTTTGAGGAATCTGTCCTTACTGATGAGCAAATGAATTCATTTTGCAAGGTTTTCTAGTTGCTGGAACATTTATTTCACTGTGAGCTATATTGAATGGAGCCACACGTGTATATACAGTGTTGCATTCTCTTCTCTGTAGTACCAATCTAAGTATTTTGCAGGGACAAACACTGCATTAGGTAGACCTCATTTTAGAAAAGGATTTTTCTAAATTCACAGAAACTTGTTACCTTTGTCATTTATGGAAGTAAATTACGCAAACCCATGAAAAATGTAAAAACTTGGAATTCTTAGGTACTGCCACATTTTGCCTAGTAATGAAGGATGAGACTGTCACACACCTGAACAAATTTTACATGTGTATTTGAATTCTACTTCTCTCAGGAAAATGCTTAAACAATGAGATCCCGTATGACTGGGATTTTTTGGCATGCCCAAGTTATGGACTGCAATTTAAAGTTTTGCCAGAATAATGTGTTATAATGTGCAACATCATCCCATTAACAGGAGAAAATTGTGATTTTGCAGTCAATTTCTTTCATGAGTCTATTTAATTTCATCTGGGGAATCGGTTTAAATATACCTACAAAATAATTAACTTTTTGGAGTAAGAAAACAGTAAGATCACAAAAACGTTATATAAAGTACTTCTGTACTTTTCATTCAGGTAATATGTAAAATGTAGGCACGTATGATACCAGTTCTGCTACATGTAACTGTATACTGCAACCTATGTCAGTTTTCAGAAACCTCTGATACAATCTTAAAAAAGCAACCTCCAAGTAAATTTTGGGATTATTTTGTATAAACTGTGCTAAGTGTACTTGTAAAGAGAAAAGATACTGTAATTATAGCAGACACTGTAATTGCAGTGGTTCCAGAAAGCCTATATCATCAACACAAGAGAAAACTAGGGAAGCTTCTTAAATGACCAAATTATGTTTAACTCATATATATGTTCAAGCCTCATAAAGATTTGGGCACTTCTCTTTCTTTAGGGACTTGAACAGCAAAGAGTCAGGTTATAAAATTTCTGGATTCCTTAGGCATAGGTTCTTATGAAGCTAGATGCAGGAAACACTGTTCTTGTCATGCTGGACATGGCGGGGGCTGTGTGTGTGTGTGTGTGTGTGTGTGATGGGCTGTTGAAACTACACTGCCGATATCAATTTAAAAGGGAATTCCAGTATGTTTGCCAAGATCGTGTTTTATATACCATAATAACAAGAGTGGTTGAAGCTGCCATTGATCAAACTGACGTTGATCGTCAATGCAGTCAGCCTTGGAGTTCTGAGGTGAGGAATGGATGGCGTTGCTGGAATACTTAACTAAAAAAGTTAATAGAAATACTAATAAAGTAATAAACAAGTGGATGTTGTTCAGCACAAAATAGAGCAAAACAGTGGAAAGCACTGCAACAGAAATATCTTTTAGCAATTGATATTCTTTTTACTCCCATCTTTATCAAGTTGCCTTTTCTCGCTCTCAGGAAACTAATGGATATAGGTAGGAATAGTGTTTTATTCCCTCTTTTTCTTTCTAAATTAAGTCCCACTCTTTGAACTTGCTTCTTCATTTCTGTTCCTCATGCTTTCTCAAGCAGTGCTATCAGGGAACTTCCTTGCACTCTTTTAAAAACGTTCCTGAAGACCAACCGGTTCTGTGAACTGTTTTAGTCATAAAGAACACACCCCATATATGTTTGTTCTGATTTATCTTGCTCTGTACTGCTCTACTTTTGTACTTTGCACTTGAAACTGGGGCAGGGAATATTTGTTGTATCAATACATAAATGATAGAAGACTGGCAAGTAGAGGGTTTTTTTCCCTTTTTTAAAGTAGAAAATGTGTACATAATGTGTATCAAAATGTGTGGCCATAGAAGTTATTCCTGTTCTTAGGCATAACACAAAGGATACTTAAAATTTTCTACATTGGGGAAATAGAGACATTTTAAAATCATGTATTATTTTGTACATATTTTTCTCCTTTCTCTACAAGAAGCAAAAGACATTTTATGGAACCAACCAATATAACATATTACATACAGCAGCTGTTATTCTTCTATTGTTATAGTTAAAAAGCAAAAAGTACAAAATGTTATATCTTGGTTTATGGAAATTACAGTAACTATATAGAAATACCCTATGGAAATAAGCTAGTAAATCAACTCAAGGTTAAACAGGCAAAGAATATTCAAATTACAAGATATTT
>Ga0181612_175945_pt1 | contig 12594 bp, 13 predicted proteins | sample HoacroProtozoa21_FD_119630 | JGI IMG/M metagenome (GOLD analysis project Ga0181612, IMG submission 119630) | Hoatzin crop microbial communities from Cojedes, Venezuel. Combined Assembly of Gp0051906, Gp0051904, Gp0051908 | reverse complement strand
TCAAGGCCAGGTTGGACGGGGCTCTGAGCAACCTGGTCCAGATGAAGATGTCCCTGCTCACTGCAGGGGGGTTGGGCTAGGTGACCTCTGAAGGGCCCTTCCAACCCAAAGCATTCTGTGATTCTATGATTCTCTCTTGGGACTCTACTCTACTTGTTAACGAGGGCTTGTGAATTGTGCACTGCCAGAATCACCAACAGAGTAAAAAAAGCCAAGATTTTTAACTGTTTTACATACCTCCTGCTATATCTGAATGTTCTCTTCCCATTTCTAAGAAGAAAATCTAAATGATATGAATTCATACATTAACAGACATGTAATAAATGGAGTTATTGGTTCTTCCTTGAATTCTGCATTCTGCTGCTGTACTCCTCAGTTTTGAAGAGGGCCTCAGATTTCAAAGGCATAACACGCATGGGCAGAAATCTCGCTCAGAGGTTTGAATGGGTCATGACCTCAGAGAGGCTGGTATTCACTTGTTGTCTAAGAATTAGATCTTTGAGATCTGGAAGTCAAATGTGGGAATGAAAATCAGCACTGAGGAAGAAAATACTGTTGACAAGCCAGCTGAAATATAACGTTTTAGACACACCAGATAAAGCATGTATTTCTCCCCTCCATCTTTGGACAAGACCATTCAACTAGAAACCTTGTATGAGGATTCCAGAGTTCTTGTGATTCCTGGGCTGATGGTAATAGTGTTTGTTTTTTTTCCTAAAAAAACCCCAGGTGCTGTAGTTACAGGTAAAAAGTATTAGGAGTTAACCTACCTTTAATATGCGCAAAATAAATGTATCTGCAACTCACGTACACCATACTAGTGAGCTCACGTATTTTTCTTTGCCATCACACCAGTGAGCAAGTTCAAACTAGAAGGCATAGATCTCAATTAGCAGTGTTATTGAATAAAACAGGATTCATATTCATCTCTGGCCTTAAAACTGGTAATATTTGGTTTGCCGGTGGTGGTACATGAGAAGTGATCTGCTGGGAAAAGGACAGTGACCAGAACAGAGATGGCAGCATCAGTGTGGATGTTGTAGTGACTGCAAGGACAAGAAAATGCGTCTCTAATTGTGGCTGGTAATTTCAGGTTCATAACGTTTAAGCGACGGGAGGTTTGGGATGGGTTATTTCCTTCCTTTCCTAGCAGTGCTGACGTCTGTCTGTAGGCAAAGCTTCTGCTGGCAGCGCGGGTCCCAGCATCTTTCTTTGAACTCACTCCAAACTCCAGTGGCAGTAGGGTAGGCAGTAGGTTCCCAGACAGTCATGCATTGTTTGAACTCACTGGTGGTTTGTCCTCCCCCAGCACAAATACTAAAAGTGAATAGCTGGGCAGATGAATACCAGTGCAGTAACTCCTAGGAATGCAAACAAAAGCTTATCGTGGCTCTCTAAGCTCTTGGTCCATAGAGACTTGCTCAAGACTGAGAGGTATAACCTTGATTCTGTCTAACCTAGTCTATCTCTGAGTATAAGAATTCATTAATCTACCTGAACAGTGATTTTTCTAAGGCTTATACCATCATAAAAGGTGCAAACTTGCACAAACAATTCTTATAGCTCTTCTCATACAACAGCCAAATCTATTGCTTCTTTTGACGTGTATGGAACATGTATATCCAAGCTGTTTTCATACCACAGGGTTTGAAAAACCTATTTTATTCTTAACACCATTTCAAAGAGGGATGTGCACCAGTATTTTTCATTTTTTTCATTTTTTCATTATTTTCATTTCTCTTTCCATTTCATTAGTCACTGTTTAAGTTAAAAAAAGGGAAAAAGAACAAAAAAAGAAACGTAACTTCTAATTGAAGTTCTCAGTTCTTAAAACACCCCTCTCCCCAAAACATTGACCACTTCGTCCCAACACGTGGGAAGGATGTACCAAGACATGAAACAACAGCTCAGCAAATCTCTGCTGTGCTGGGAACACAAAACAACTTCTTCTACCAATATCTCTGTACGGTAACAAAGGAGCATTCCCTCTGAGACAGGCTGTCTCACGTGACCCTCCTTATCCCTCTTCCTTTTCCCCTGAGTCCATTGCCAGGGTGGACTGTTTCCTTGTATCTCCACAGGAAGCAGTATCACGCTTCCCCGAGGACGAGCAGTTGGCAAGGATTCAAAATGTCATCCAGGAGCTCCCACCATCACATTACAGGTGAGAATGTGTCCAATGAGGTGCTGAGGAACACTGTGGTGACCCTCACCATCAGGGAATATTGCCTGAAACAGTGCTGGAGTTAATTTCCAGAAGTTAATTCCCAAAAGCTTAGTGCCCATTTCCAAATCTGAACAACAGTTTATCTGGCATTTAAATATGATTGAACAAACCGCTGTGAGAGATTGAACAGGCTCTTTCTGCTACAGTCTGTCATCCTTCTTTCCTGGGTATGAGCCCCATGGCACCCTTGGTTAGTGTCCTGGATGTGGTGAGGAGAAGATGATTTGCTGGAGGCACTCGAGCAAGAGCTAAGCCCTCAGACTCTGCAGCATCCCATTCCATCTCCCATCTGTCTGCCATCTTCCTCGCACCCATTGATGCCCTGGGACAACATCATCGTGCTAAGGATTGTTTGGTTCCTGCCTATCCTTGACCACCACAGACCACAGTTGTTAGGTATTCACAGCCGTGTCATGTAAATGCTGGTGCTGTAAACCCTCTGTCCTATGGGGCTTGTTGTGCCATGGCAGACACTGCTGTCCTTGAGGATGGGACAAATCTGAGGCCAGGGCTGGGTCTGAGACTTGCTGCCTCAGTGGGCAGGCATCGATGACTTGACACATTTTTCTTTCTTCATGTGAAACCACTGCAGGACGCTGGAATACCTGATCAAGCACCTGACTCACCTAGCCTCCTTCAGCAACATGACCAACATGCACACCAGAAACCTGGCCTTGGTGTGGGCTCCCAATCTCCTCAGGTACAGTAGAGAGTCCTCTCATCCGGAGCACCATGCTGAGCCCCAAGGAGAACGCCAGCACCTGAACCTGGAGACCCATCCCCTGAGGGCAATGCAAAGACAGAGAAAAGTGGAACAACTAAAGGGAACACTAGAGCAGAGCAAACAGCTTCCAAAATGAGAAAAAAAAATCTTCCAGGTTGAATAATCTGAGGTCTTACTGCCAGCATCCAAGGAAGCTTGTGGTTTTGTGTGCTTTTTATATGTTAAAAAAAAAGCTGTTATTTGCAAGTTGAGTACATTGATTTAAAAATGAGGAGTTAGCTCATCACTGTGGAACGGAAATGAGATTTCTGGCAGTGCCAGTGCTTCTGCAGTGGGGCGGTGAGAGACAGCAAGGCTTGGAAGGGAGGACAACAGGGCAGTTATACTGTAGGCATGTGCCCAGATTTGCTTGAATTTAAGTGAGGAGAGCTTCGTGGGCTTAAGACGGCAGCTAGTGTCAGATCTCAAGACCGCCAGCTAGTTTGTCATGTTTGCTATGCCTGGCACTCTGCTGGGAAGAGGCCTGGATAAGATGCAGGCAGAGGTTTGGCTGATACATTGTAGAGCTAAGCAGAACAAGAAAAAGAAGTGTCTGGAAAAAAAATTTAAATATTTTGTATCTTGTTAAAATTCCATTCCTTGTCCATCCCATACCCATGTATTGAGAAGAACGGTCTGTGTGGGGAGAGTCCAGGACTGCAGCTGGGAAGGAGAAGGGTGCTGGCGGAGCTGATGGGGGGAGCCCTGAGCTTGGAGAAGACAGGAGGGACGGGCATTGCCTAGAGAGGTACAGGCCTGAAAAGCATGCTCTAATGAGATATCTCACCCTTTTAAATCACAAAACAGGTAAAGCAGGTTCTGAAAATGAATCAAATGTTGACTCGATTGAATATCAGAAAGTGGACCTTTACTACTGAGACATTTTCATTCTAGCATCTATCCTTGTCAAAAAAACTGAAGTCTGTTTCCTTTTGCAATCTTTCGTAAGTGCGAGTCCCAGGGAGAATAAGAAAGGAGCAAGCAATGCAACTGCAGTCTCCTTACAGGGTTATCCTCTTGGCAATGCCCCAAACTATTATCTAACACACCAGTCATTAGCTTTACAAAGGATCCGTTGCCCAGAGATAATTTCTTCAGCAACACTTTGGCATGTCAAGATAAGAAATGCTTCTTTGCTGAAAGCAAGAGTGAGAATGTGGGAGTGCCGAGGAGGGGGGGGGGCAGAGGAGAGACTACCAGGGCACACGACAAAGCATTGGAAAAATTGATGTGGGGAAGACCTGAGCAGGGTTCTAAGGGATTTCATTGAGACATTATTGAAGCATTGAGTAGGGATATCAAAGCAGTGTTTGAAAGCTTCTGCATTGTCTTTCAGGCCCACCTTCGAAATATCTAAAAGGGGAGCACAGAGGAAGAAGTGTAGAGTCTGAGAGTCACAATTTTATCTACTGCTGAAGAATGCAAAAGTGAAGTAGGGAAAATAACATAGGCAGGAAAGAAAGCAGCAGATGTGACAGAGAAAACAAGGAAAATATTTTTCAAATGAGTTAAAAGGCAGAAAGGATGAGGGGCTGTGAGGGAAGGAGAGCAAGAGGTGCAGCAAGAGAGGAAAACCTCCCTCTTCCAAGTCTTGCAGGAAGAAAGCTGATCTCTCCTTCCCAGAGGCTGTGTGCGGCAATGCTGGCTACTAGTATATCTCTTTCCTGGTACAGGTCAAAGGAGATTGAGGCGGTGGGCTGCAATGGGGATGCAGCTTTCCTGGAGGTTCGAGTGCAGCAGCTGGTGATCGAGTTCATCCTGAATCACGTGGATCAGATCTTCAACAACAACAGAAAACCCAGCTGTGCAGAGAACATTGGTAATGACCTCCCTGAACCACTCTAGGTGTCACTTGCCATGTAGTCCAGGTTTAACTGTGTCCCCTTCCACTAATATTTCAAGCACTTGACCCTTATCATGCTCACAGACTCCCCCAAACACACCTTTAGCCCAACCCCTCATTACTCTTGTCATCTTCATCCCCACCTCCAACATTTTCCTTTTGAATACTAGCCTCCTTCAGTGCTCCCAGATTGCCCTATGGCTCAGCTTTTGCATGATCTCACTTGGCTTAACTCTCTCCAAGAAAGGAAGACCACTGATTGCTTCTCAGTCCTGGCCTAAGCTTTCTCTCTAAGCCCATCAGCCGCAGTCTCAATTCTTCTCTCAGGCTCCCCCAGTTATAATTACTCATACCGATGATACCTGCCCTGCAGCCAACATATCCACCCAAGTCAGAGGCCACACTCCCAAGATAAAACTTAAGCTTGTGTTCTAAAAGCTTATGGTTTTTACTTGGGGATGTTTTATAAAAAGATTTTTTTTTCTTGGGACAGGAACAGTCATGGGAGATGCTGATTTTTGCTATTTAGTGACAGGTTTGTTGTCAAAATGCTTTTCAGCCTGGGAAGTGAGAGGACTTGGATCCACAGTGAGCTCAAGTAATTTCAGAAATAAACATTGTTCTGTTTTACGCACTGGGAAGACTTATAATACCTGCAGAAGTGAGGGAGTAAACTTTCTGCCTTTCCAGCCCTCTGTCAGTTTGTCACACCCACCTTTCGCTCAACATATGGCATTCTCTGCTAGCCTGTCCTTGAAGCCCGCAGTTTTAGTGCAGTGCCCTGCTTGACCTGTAGCATCCCTGCTCTGCTGGTTCGGGTGCCATTCCTACGTCCTTGTTGATGCCCTGGCATAAGGCAGAAGACAGAATAAGAAGCTGCTTATGTACCACCCTTAAGCATTGCAGCAAAGTGCTGACTAGTAAATTCCAAGGATTCTGGTTGTACTGCAGGTCACTGGTGCAAATCTGACCCGAGTTTTGTAAGTGCTGAACACTGCTGGCCTTTAACAGCTGTGTGGAGTTGGGAGAGGAACATGCTGATGGCCCCGGTTTATTTCTTGGTGGGAAACTGCCCTTTCACCCAGCATCTCTGCACAGGCAGGAGCTTGCACCCTGCTTCAGCAGAAGGGCTAAGTACCTAATGGACTAGAGAGATTGCACTTCCTTCATGCACTTCGAGGAGGTCTGTTTAGGACAGGGCTGTTGGTGGGGTGGCATATGGGAAGTTGGCTTTGCCACTTCCCATGTAAACAGGCACCTTCAGTTTCCAGGGCTGTCGGTCACACTCCTTTCCATGGCCCTGAAATGCATTAGGAACGTAAAGGAATGCTGTTCTTTAGAACAGCCTCCCTTCCTTAAACAAGACAAGGAGAAAGATGTGGAAGTGAGAGACCAGGTTTGGACTGGGGACTGAACTGCTCCAAATTTTGGGGAGGGAGAGAAGGAAGACGGGAGGAGAAAGGGGAATGTGTGGATCTTGGTGGTTTTCAGAGATGCCTCTTTCACACCGAAGCATCTACAGCAGAGGCAGTAAGTCTGTGCAACACAGCCTTTGGCTGGAGAGCGTGGCCCCTGTTGGGAATGCACTTAGATGGATAAGGTTGCTGGGGAGATGGAAGACTTATCTGACAAAAAGCCTTTCTCCCTGCACGTGCTGCTCCTTTACCCCCTCCACAGGAGGTGTTCCAGTCAAACAAAGACATGAAGGTCTTGCTCTCGTCTCTCCTCACACTAGGTTGGAATGTATTTTCTTGCTTTTCAGAGAGTGCATCGGTTGTGAAAAGTCTGACCCTCCCCTCGGCCTCCCTGCCAATGAAACTGGTGAGCCTGGAAGAAGCACAGGCACGGAGTCTATCTGCCTCCCACCCTGCTCGAAAGGAGAGAAGAGAGAACAGCTTGCCTGAAATCGTCCCTGTAACTGGGTCCCTCTTCCACACAGTTGTTGACCTCCCTGACAGCAAGTAAGTGCCAAGAGGAGTGTAAAGTACAAAAAAAAAGTGCAGGTTGCCCAGCGTGATCAGAAATGAGACTTTTGTTAGTATGATACCCCACACCTGCACGCATGAATCTACAGCCACCACTGAGAAAAAATTGTATGACCCTCTCAAAAGAGGCACAGCTTCTCCTGAGAAGCATTGCAGTTGCTGGTTTCATAGCTCCACTACTCCTCATCCCTCCATGGGGGTAGAAACATGCAGACCTCCTGCAGGAGGAATTAATTGTCTTTGCATCCTTTCGTCAGCTCAGGAGTTGGCTAAACATGGTCTGAATGTGGAGCAGTTCCAGACACAGCTCTCCTACGAGTTCCACCTGTTGGCGGCTGGTCCAGGGCACGCCTGGTGGCATTGACCTGCTCAGTGTCACCGTTCTCCAGGTTCCTCTGCACTCACAGCCAAGCAGCAAGGCAAATTTTCGCTCCCAGTATGAAGAGATATTTACATAGTGGCACCTACACCACCTATGCCTATGCCAGGAGAAGAGTCCAATTTCAGCTGAGGTTGCTGCAGTTGTTGGCGCTGCTGCCCAGCATAAATATTTATCTACTGGTCTATCTATCTGTTAATATACGGCCACTGTGCTGCCTCATTCTAAGAGATCATAGCCTCTGCAGCAGGAGGCTCATTAATCTACTGACCCATAAAGCACCCGAGCAAAGATATTTATTTGCACCTGATATATTGAAGAAAAAAGGAGCTGTCTAACAGAATACTGGCAAGAAGATAACCAGCTGAAGACAAAAGGATACCTTTTGCTTTCTCACTTGAAGAGAACAGTCCTATCCCAAAGATACTAATCCTCTTTGTAGGACTGATTTGTGCTCTTCTAAGTACTGATCATAAAGAAAAGCAGAACTATGGGAGTCAAAAGCCCCTGATGGAAATCAAGACAGGGAGATATGAAGGTTCTTGCTCTGGAATAGGTGAGATTGAAAGAGCAGACAGAACAGGTATGTGAAGGAACTGAAACAGAACTTCATGCAGTAATATGCATAGAATAAAACTGGCTTCAGGAGTAGCAACGTCTTTCTGTTTAAAGCTGGAATTCCCAAAGAGACATGGGGAACTGGTGTCGCACTTCTGCTGACAGTTACGAGAGATTAATTTAATTCCCTTAAGCCTTTTTCTTTGTGGTTAGTACATGATACTTGCATAGGATCATATAACACCTATGGTTAAATTAATGTTGGGCTGAGAAGCATTAACAGCTAGTTTGTATTAAGGGATCCTTTTATTTTCGCATTCATAACAACTGTAGAACACGTGGACTTTAAAGGACAGCTTTGTGCACTGAGCAATAGTACCAGTTCCATCAGTTCTCTGGAATTTATCTTGCATTCTGTCATTAAAACTTCTTAAAAAGGCAATTTTTCTTTACTGTATTGCAAGATAGTTCTAGCATCGTAAACCTCTCCTTTCTGGGGACAAGCATGTTTGATCACTCAGTCAACCACAGTCACTGTAGCATGATGCCAGAGCCAGCTCTCTGAGAAATTGGCTTAGGTGCCTTCTCATTTATGGCACAGTTAAATCAGCAATACAGAAAAATCGTTTACAGAAAAGCAAGAGATGGTTGTGTAGCTGTGCCATACATGCCTTAGAATTGAAAGAGGTGTGAGAAGAAAAGAGGGACAGTGTTGAGGGGAGAGAGCTCAGAGGCTTTTGTGGAATATTAAAAAGACAAAAGTCTCTAGGGTTTGGTAACCTCCTGAGCCCTTTTTTCTTCCAGGAGAAAATTATCTACCAAGTCCAAGAAATGGAAGTCGATATTTAACCTGGGCCGTTCTGGCTCAGAATCGAAGTCTAAACTGAGTCGAAATGGGAGTGTCTTCGTAAGGGCACAGAAGCTCTCTGGTAAGAACACACTTTTCAGTGAAGTATTTCTCCTGTGATATTGACAGCATGGGGCAACCTGTATCCAGATGGCACTATTACCATTAGGCTTGAGATAGTCTAATGGGGCCATGTTTGTTGCCTGGATTCGTGGACATCCCATTTTCACGTGGTGGTGAGAAGCACCCTTTCAGTAGGATATGCCAGACAGCTACAGTAAAGATTCCATTTTGGTACTTGATAAACAGGCTCTTGTTGTCCACCTGTCAATCCTGGGGACGAGGAAGTGCCATGTGCATTTGGATTAGTCTACTCTTCCAGCCCAACCAGCCTCTGGCTCCTAATATTCCTTATATGGCACTAGGCAAATGGCTATCCTTCCAGGCTGTCCTTCCATTAAAGGGCATTAAAGAACCAATTGTGTTCAGTGTCTGTGAAAGTCAAGGTGCCAGGAGTTCTGATGACTCCTGGCTCTCAGCACTTCGAGGGAAGCTATTACTTTTGCAGGATTTACAAGAGAGAAGTTGCCTTTTCTCCTGGCTGTAATTCCAAGTTCTAGTCCCTCCTGAGCTGCAATCTCTTAAAGACTCTGCTTCCTAGAAAAGCACATGGCAATGCCAATTCTCAGTGTTCAGAAAAGATGACTCAAGTTCTAAAAATCATGAAGTTGATTTAAAAGTAATTACAATTTTTAAAAGAAAGCACACCCTTTTTTACCTGAGTTCATAAAGGAGTGTTTTGGGTTTGTATGTGCTAGATTTTATCCGCATCTCCAAGTCAAGAAAGCTACATTTTATAAAGAATCATAGAATCATAGAATGGTTTGGGTTGGAAGGGACCTTATAGATCATCTAGTTCCAACACCACTGCCACGGGCAGAGACATCTTCCACTACACCAGGTTGTGCAAAGATGAAGGTGGGATATTTTTTTAAGGTAATATCACAACTCCAGGAGCTGGTGTTTGGAGAAGCACTACCAAACATTGCAAGACTTCAAATAAAATAATTAATGTTGGCAACATTACCTACAACCACATGTAAGAGGTGCTGTATTTGGATCAGAAGTTGAGTGTGAAGCTAAATCCTGGATCCAGCTCTTTTTGGACCCCTGCCTTCCCCCATGTATTGCATGTACAGATGGCCCTCCATAGGGTGCCCATGAAAGACCTCAAAATAGCTCTCCATTCTATTTTGATCACGAGATTACCTTTGCACTTTGATAAGGAATGCTCTGTCCCAAAATAGTGCTAACCCAAGGATGCCCAGGAATGACTGGAGCCCAGTGATCGTGGAGGCTGAGTTCTTGTTCCAAGCACAGTACTGAGTGATAGGAGACTGTGCAGTTTCACCAGCAGGACACAAAAATGCACAACAGCATGCCAAGATTTAGGCACAGAAGTAGCGTTTTTGAGCAGCAGTGCTTTAGTGCTGCCATGTTGTATTTTTGTGTGCTCTCTGCCTACAGTCTAATGTGAGGAAACAGATGAACTTGCTATTGAAACTCACCACATGATTTAACACGGTTTGTGTCCATGCACACACGTCTGCGAGTCACATAAAACACAAGCTCCACAGCTTGAATTCTTTTCCTCTAGGAAAGCAGAGTCAGTGCTTAAGATACCATACCATATGAGTGTAAAAGGTAGCCAGGAGTCCAGATAAATGCAAGAAGTAGCTGGAGTTTCTCCTATGATCATGTGAAAGTCAGTCGCAGAAGCCTTAATTATATAAACAAATGTAGTCCAACAAGCCTGCTCACTTTCTGCCTTACCTACTTTGTGCAACATTGTAAACAGCAAACTTTGCTCCCAGACATTTTCCAGAGCTTCATGGACCCTTTTCGGGCTGCCAGAGGCTAACTTGTCTTTCTTGCCAGCTACGTTTTCCCCCATCTCCCCTCCTCAGATAAGTAACAGCTACATGCTTCCAAAACTTCTCAGAAACAGACCTATGGAGGATCTGGTGACAAATGGCAGCCTGTTTCTGGACACGTAAGTCCAGTGAGGATGACCAGGAGAACAGGTTGCTTACAGCTATCATAAATTTCCCAGAGTGCTTGCTGGAGGCAGGGTATGCTCACGCCAGCAAAAGAGCCTGAGAATGCAATGTAAAAATAACCTAACATTTGCTATGAGGAATGAGAGGTGAGAAGACATTTATGTTAGTTTAGTTAAAAAGCACCCACAGCCAACAGCCTGACTTGATTGGGGAGGGCAATGGCACAGAACAGCTTTGGGGATGCTTAACTGGCTCTCAGTGGAGATGGTGTTGACTGCCTGGGTTAAGTATAGCTCTCCACATGTCCGGCAGGTGCAAAGCTGTTGTTAGCGCTAGCAGATCCCCAGCTGCGTGGACAAGTGTTGTGGGTAATAAGCCATGTGCTGTGGATACAGAGAGGGAATGCTTGGAAATGGAAAATAACTTTGATGTCTGCCTGGCATGCCCGTCTATATGTAGCCTTTGGTCTTTATGGGCTGAAACTTGCAAAGCTGCAGAATCTGAGGCCTGTTTCCAAAACTAATTTTCCACAGAAAAAGCAACTATTCGGCCTGCGAAGAGCATGGACTCGCTGTGTTCCCTGCCAGTGGAAGGTGAGACATCGATAGCCTATACCATAAGGGTGAAGGATTGCACCTCTGCATTCTCAGCTTTGCCCTGTGCCTGCTTGCATGCAGTGGTCTGTTTCTTTGCCTGTCTCACCCCGTTGTGTATCTTTGCATGCTTATGCCGTGGCTCCTGACTTGTGCCCTCATCTTTGTGTGCATGCATTTTTCACCCTTTTCTGTGTCTTTTATGTTAGCGCATGCACCTGGGAGTTACCGCTGTGCCTAGCTGCATCTTTATTAGCAGTCGGATTGCTTCAATTTCACTCTTGGTTATTCTGGGCACAAAATTCACATTTATGAGGAAAAGTACAAAGCAGTGAAAAGTGCCTGCAATAAACCAATAAAGCCCAGAGCTGTGATCTTTGTGGGCAATGCACACTGGTCCTAGACTTCCAGAGTGTGATCGAGGAGGGCCTCTAATGAAAGTCCTACGTCATTTCCACTGGAGGGCATCCTATCCAGCCCTGCCTGCCCAGTTTGAAGGAGGCCCCAGGGCTTGAGCCTGGAAGGTGTTCAGTGTCTGCTGTCCCCATCCCTCTGGAGAAATGTGGGTGTTTGCCGGCGCAGGACCCATCCCCAGAGGAGGGCTCCTCACAGAGGAAGGTTGCTTGCAAGTGTTTCACTTCCTACTGACTCCCTCGTATCTTCTCTCCTCTAGGGGAGGATGAGAAGAGCAGATTCAAACGGGCAGTGACTACTGGAGGGTTTTTTGTCCCGGTGATGAAGATACGGACAGGAGGCACAGGCAGCTCATATGACCTCAGTAAGGAGAATGAGTGGGAGCGGGAAGGAACGGCCATGGGGCCCAAAGGATGCTCAGAGCTGAGTGGGGAGAAAGGTACTCCCCGGACACCGCAGGCAAAGTCACCCCCTGAGCAGCTGAAGGTCTTCCGGGCATCAGAGGATGCCGAAAACGAGCAGACTTCCTCCAAAGGGGGCCGCATGTTCTACACCTCTGAAACAGCCACCAAGTCAGGCTTTCCAAGCAGCCTCTTTCCCTTGGAGGCCTCTCCTCGTCACCAGAGGAAAGCCCTGAACATCTCAGAGCCCTTCGCAGTCTCTGTCCCCCTCCGTGTTTCCGCAGTCATCAGCACCAATAGCACTCCATGCCGTGTGCCCACCAAGGAGAAGCTGTCCCTCTCCAGCCTAGATGAGCTGTCCTCCCTGGTGGCCGAGAGCATAAGCCCCTCTGCCCTGGAAGTGGGGACCCACACGAGGACAGAGCAGGCGCTGGAGCGGAAGGAGAAACAGCCGGGGCCCACCCTGCCAGCGGCAGCGGCTGGAGGGAAAAGCGGGTCTACAAGGAGGGGGATGGCGGGGCTCT
>Ga0181612_163797_pt1 | contig 12596 bp, 4 predicted proteins | sample HoacroProtozoa21_FD_119630 | JGI IMG/M metagenome (GOLD analysis project Ga0181612, IMG submission 119630) | Hoatzin crop microbial communities from Cojedes, Venezuel. Combined Assembly of Gp0051906, Gp0051904, Gp0051908 | reverse complement strand
CTGCCATGGGCAGGGACACCTTCCACTAGATCAGGTTGCTTAAGGCCACATCCAACCTGAACTTGAACAGTGCCAGTGATGGAGCATCCACAACTTCTCTAGGCAACCTGTGGTTTGTAGAACCACAAAAGCTGCCTCATAGCCTGTAGGTTGTTGTTTAGTATTTAAAACTCTACTTAATTTTGAAAATGATTTTATACTTTTCTTTGTAGATGCATGGTTGTCAATATGAAGAACATGGTTAATTTTACAAGTTGAGTTAAGCAGGGTAATCTGAGTCACAAATGTTTATTTAGGACCATAAAACCTAACTCTTTTATGAAGCCTAATACAGAACTAAAATCTTACCTGATAATTTCATTTGTGTTAATATAATAGCGCTAAGTAAGTTTCTGCTTTTCAGTTAATCTATTTAGCTGTAAAATCAAGTAGTTTGCACATATTGTTATGAACGTGGTGTTCTGAAAAAGTTAATTTAAAGCATAACTACTTTCCAGTAAACTGAAGCATAACTTAATCTAACATAAAGAGTAAACGGGAAAAAAGCACCTAGTATTTATTGTGGAATGCTGAAATGGGATAGCTCTCTAGCGAAATATGCACATAAAACACAATGTGGTCTTTATGTTTGTTTTTTTCACTGTTCTAAACTCTTCTTGAGAGGCCAGGCTTCAGTAATGTATAATTTCTCTGGCATTGTGTGCTGTAAATTAATTTTGAGCATATCTAATTTTTCATGGAATGCAATAGGAATTTCCTGTGGATCTGTCAGCTCAAGTTACTTTTGAGTACTTAGGCTCTCCACCCCCAGTGTTGACATTCCCAGGGATTATAATAGTAACTTTTGTTCAGATTTGTGATTTTTTTTTTTTTTGGATTTTATCAGTTCTGCTTTGTCTTATGGCATAGTACTTTTTCTTTCTTTGCATACTTAGGTAATTGAAGTTGTGTGAAGCAGAACTGAAGCTATTGCTATATGCTAGCCAACAAAAGGCTTCTGCATATTTATGTTGCCGTGTCTTTTTCAGATTTTTTTATAGTAGTGATATCGTATGTGAGTTCATGAGTGAAGTGACGTATTGTGATATATTTGCTCCTAATATGGTCTTGTTATTGAGGTAATTTGGGACATTTTGGCTCCACTCCGGAGAATAATCATTTGGCAATTAAATCCCTTGATCTGTTCTGTCTAAGAAAGGTTTGCGTGTGTTGGAGCCCAGAAGTAGTAATACAAATTCTGATGGGAGTTTCTTAAAGAATGGAAAGGGGAGAGATAGAAAAGGTTTGTAAAGAATTTGGATCTCTCAAAATTTACTTAGGTATCAGAGGTTTGGTTTTAAACCCTGAGTGCTTGAGCTTTAAAAGGATGGTGAGGCGTTATTTTGCAATTGATAGTTTGATTTTCATCTTGTTAGTGGAAATGCCAGAGAAGTACCACAGTAACTCTTGTGAAAGAGCACCGTCACAGGACCGTCCTTTAAATCGGAAGAAACCAAAAGTTAAAGTGTTCAGCTTTGTATGGAGCTGTTTCAGAGAGAATGATGTTATAGATAGAAGCAGTTCATATTTTTTGTCTGTTTTGCTTTGTTTTCCACAAATTCTTGTTGCAAGCTGCTTCTAACTAAAAATCTCTGCAATTTTTCTCCTAAGGTTTATTGGCATCCAAAGCTGTTGTTGCAGATGGTGCTGAAAAAAAGGAAGGCAACAAAGAAACAGCTCCAGTCCTGGAGCAGGTATGAAAATGGTAGAGTTTGATTCTTTTGCAAGGTTCCCACTGGAGTGTGCCATGGAGATGTAGTAGCTACAACATTAAAATCTGCCCCTTCAGATATAATAGGGAACTGAAAATTGATCTTATGTTTACATTTCTGGCAGAGCCAGAAGTATGGAATTTAATTGTCTCTGAACAGTGTTGACTTGAATTTCAGTAATGATCTTTTGTGTTAGAAAACTAACAGAAAACAAAGAAAAATAAAGTCTCCATGCAACAAATGTGAGGAGACCAGTGTCCCAAGGTCCAGTTTTATAGCTGGGACTATGACCATGACTGGCTTAGGAAAAGGCCCTTACACAAATTAATTTGTGTTTGAAACAGGATTTTTGACATCAAGTAGAACTTCTTTTAAAAGAAGTTTCTTTTATAATGTAAGAATTTGGTGTTGTAGGCTTGTATGTGTTTTATGAACTGCTCAATGAGCCATACGTTTTGCAAGGGTGTGTATTTTAACAAATACAAAAAAGAAACTTTTAAATAATGTTAAGGGTCTGATTTTTAAACCTGCGCATTTGCAGGACCTGAAGGCTGCTCTTTGGCTTACTGCGTTATGTTCAGGCATTACTTGACTCTGAGTTATGCATTATGTTGCATATTAAAAGGGCTGAATGCCTGAGCATGATAAAGCAAGCTGTGGATGAAGAGTAGTCTTGATTCAGGACATCTTTTGTTTTCCAAGGATTTAAATCAGAGCCTTAATGTGGTTTTAATACAGCTTTTTTGTATTCATTTTCATTCTTCTTTAACAGCAGCATTTGAATAAAATAGCCTTGCTGCCTGCAATTCTTAAAAGAGTATTTCTGTTCTTAAGCCCCGGCACACTCTATGAACAGTCCCTACCCCAAATTTTGTTTGACATTCTGGTTCTTTAAAGCTTATACAGAATTGCATTATTGTGGATTTTCCACTGACACCACATTGAGTGCGAGTCTTGTCAGTGGAATGTGATTTTCTGCTTTTAATGCTGTCACCGTAACGGCTAACTGAGCTGCTACGGTGTCAATGCATTGACCGATACTTTGCGTAAAGGTTTACAACGTTTTGACATGACATTCCATTTCTCAAATTTTTGCATATTAAAGATGCTATGATTTTATTGCTACTGTGTGTAATATTTTCAATGTGCAAAAACCTGTGAAATGGCTTACAGCATGTTGTTTTTGGAAGAATCATGACAATGTAAATCTTACCATGCAGAATCCCATGACGGTGAATGGGACTTTGTGGTTTACATAGACTGTGTATGCAACAGTATAAACTACAGTGCATATTTACTAAAAACTTTTTGTTACTTCTTAGTCTAACTCGGCTGTTTCTGCTTTATTGATTAGGTATAAGAAAAGATGTCTCTGTCATTGTTTACATGCTAATGGTCTGAAAAACCTCATTTTTGGAAATGCTACTTAAGCTCCTTTTAAGAGGCATCTAAAATCCCAAATTGTCCTATTCCTTCGCTTTCAACTAAAACTAGAGACCTCACAAACATTTAAATGGTTAACTGTGGGGAGGAAAGTTTTTGAGCTTAAAGCTTTTTTCACTTTCACTAAGTTACTGCCTGAATTCAAATCAAAATGGCCGAGTTTTAAACCTCCCCAAAAGGTTTTCCAAGAGCAAAGCTGACATTCCTTAGAAGTTTTGTCTGCTACTGCTATAAAATTGAATGGGTGAAATATCACGTAGGATTTTTAATAATGTAATACAGAACATGATAGAAGTATTCAGGCCAATAGCCAAAAACTGACTTTGTTGATGGAAGTTTGTTTTATTTATATTTATATATTTTTAGTTTACAGTCGTCTGAAACACAAAACCTCAGATGATTAGTTGCAGATACAGTAGTTTATTTAACTGTATTAGGGTATGTCATGCTATATTCCCTTTTGACCAAGACCTGATTAGATGAATAACATTATTTCATTAAGGTTTTTAATGTTAATTTGTCCTGTTAAGAGGTTAAGCACCTTATCAAAATATTAATTTAATTTTTTTAATCTTGTTTAAATAACTTTGTAATTTGAAAGTAATGGATGCTGTAGTAATGTCTTTCACATCTGTGAAGATGAACAATAAAATTGTTTATTTACAAGTTACGACTCTAATTAATTTCTGGTAATACCTCTCATAACCAGCATAGGTATATACTCTACAGTTCATGGATTATTTTATTTAAATGAATAAACTGCATTTAGTATTTGTGTAATTGAGTCACTCAAGGTAGAACTGGTGTCTGCTGAGTGGGATGTTTTGCAACGGATCTTTACATGATAATTCCAGCAAGCTATTTGTGCAGCATTCAGGGGTGCCTTTTTACAAACACAGAATGTGCACTGGTGGTTTTTGGTTTGCCCCCTTGTTTTTTTTTTTCCATTGGAATTTGGAAAACTCCAGTGGAAAATACAATTGCAGTTTACAATGAAACCAAGTAATAACCTCAGATCATCAGAGATGTGATGTTTTTAGTTTGGATGTAGTGGTGCACACACTTGCTAGAAATATCCTTCTCCTTTGTTAGTTACGGTTTCATTAGATGGTACTGTGCTGTGTGATGTAACTGGGACAAGAAAGGGGACAGGTTTAAGAAATCATGTTCAGATATTGTAGTTTGCCGTTATTGGGCAAGCCGTAACACATGCACAGTTTATTCAGCAAAGTAGGAAGAACTTCCAGTTAAAAATCTGAAGTGGTAATGTCTGTCAATGCATGTTAACTGTCTAAAAATAGTACTTTGGTATGTGTGTTAAGAAGGATGAAAATTGATGAAATTGGAAAGCTGCATTGTGTTGATTTTTTTCTCTTTTTTTCTTCAAAAACTGATTTTTCCCCAACAGTTAGCAATCTATTTAACCCTGTGATGCTAGAAGTTGTGATTTCATCATGTGTTTGCACAAACATAGAATGTGGTGAAATCCAGACTCCCAGCACTGAAAGGGGTTGTGTGAGAGTGTGTTCAGTATTTGTAAGCTTTTTAAGGTTGTCAGACATTCCTTTAAGGAGCATTATCAACTTTTTCAGGTTCTTTTCTAAAATTGAAATTCATGTTAAATGATGTTTTTCCTTAGGAACTTCAAATTTTTTTTCTATCTGTCGTCAGGAAAATGACTGTGAAGGGAAAATCTTGGCAACTTTGTTTTAGAACTGCAATCCTCTGAACAAGGATTGCTTGCTCACAGTGGTGCAAAAGTCTGTCAAAGTTCAAGGAGCGTCGTGACGATGCTTTTAGTCGTATGGGTTAGTGTTAGGTAGTCCTGCAAGGAGCAGGGAGCTGGACTCGATGATCCTGATGGGTCCCCTCTGACTGGAGATACTCGATGATTGTAGATCAGTGTACGTATTCTAGCTTGCAACAAGTGTCCTCCAAGTTACGCTTTGAGACAGCGCTGACAGTCCTGGTCTACTCAAGATGAAAGAGTCAGAAACTTAAAAAGACTGGTGAATTTTTAAGATGGGAATAGAGGAAAAACGTTTTGTTTTCAGGCTTTTTGCAGGTATTTCAAATAGTAAGAAATGAGGGTATTCTGAATACTGAAAATAATTGATAGTGCTCCTTTAAAAAAAAAAAAGTTTGATGTGATGCTTTTTAAATAGTTTTCATTTGTGCTGAAAGTAATGTTGCTTTAAAATGTGTTTTGAATACTAAAGTTGCTTTTAAAAAGATCAAAATAGAATACAAGAACTACAGCGAAGAAACTGAAATAAAAGTATCAATTTTTTATTATTTATTCAGGAGATTTCACCTAAACCACAAAGTCAGAAAAAAAATGAAGCTGATATTAGCAGTTCTGCCAACATTCAGAAACCTGCACTGTTATCCTCAACTTTGTCTTCAGGAAAGGCTCGCAGCAAGAAATGCAAACAAGAATCTGGAGATTCTTCTGGGTGTATAAAGCCCCCTAAATCACCACTTTCCCCAGAATTAATACAAGTCGAGGATTTGACGCTGGTCTCTCAGCTTCCTTCTTCTGTGATAAATAAAACTAGTGAGCACAGACATTTTAAAAAAAATACCGTAATTATTTATAAGAGATATACAGAAATTTTTTTTGGTTGTAAATGGCTATTGCTTTTAAAAATGAATCTGCTTTAAATATAACGTCCAAGCGGGAGAACTAGAGGTAGCTCAGTATTTTAAAAGTCAAGTCACATAATAAGGCATATGAATTACTCTACCGGAAATACAACATTTAAATAATACATTTATATTTATAGAGTCGTGACTTTTAATGGTTGGCTTTCCCTCCAGCTTAAATCTCCACATTAGTATTAACAGTGATACAGGAAAAATCAAACCTTTCTTCTGAAGGGGCCTGATTCATTAAAAAGAAAAGACTTACACCTTGGTTGTGGACCTTTCCTTCTCTGAGAAATTCCGCCTTCAGCAGGCTGATGTGCTGTACATGTTGGCTGTGGCATTCTTCACCTTATGTGATATTTCCTTCAAATATGATGTGAAAGAGAAGATGGGTTCAAGATCTGTGGTGGGGACATATAAAAAATCATGTTTCCTTGTCTCGGAAAAATACCATAAGTGTTCAGCCTCTTAACGTGTGTAACTGATTTGCAAAGTACCAAAATACTGATTATCGGAAGAACAGGGAAAGGTTTATGCTGCATCCTTTAATATGCTACTGTTTGTGAATGTGATAATATTTCTGTAGGTTTTTTTTGAGATTAGATTTTAGTGTTGCTTAGGGTCAGGCTCTTTGTTGCCTGAAGAACACTAAATGATGAGGCAAAGAGTTAAAATAGATGTGGGTTCCAGTAAGTCAAAAGCTACATTTTTTTTTCACTCTTAGAATAGTGATTGAGGATGGAAGACTATACCTGCATCGTGTGTTCCCCTTGACCTTGAGTTGGTATTTTGCCTTAAGAGATGAGTTTCGTTTAATCTTTTCTCACAGATCACTATAAATGAATGGGAGAGTAAGGGGTGCAAATTCAGCCATCTGTATTTATTCAGGACACATTGATATTAATTGTATTTTGTCCCCACAAAATATTAATGTCATCTCTATTGTAATACACCTTCCCTCCCCACCCCTAAAATAATGGTAAGTGGTTTTCTTCGAGCATGTTTGTATTTTGGATTAAGTTAGACTTTTTTGTAGCCATATTTTTAAAATTAATGAATTTGAAAATTAATTATTGAATAGCTTAGATCTTTGTAGTGCTCTGTTTTAATCTTTGACTTCCGAGTCTTTACCATCTCTAATGGACATACAGTTTTGCTGTGTCTTTATTTTTAAATCTGTACAACTTTGACTCTCAAAATTGCTTAAGAAAATAAGAGAACAGTGACTTACAGTGCAATGACTTAAATGGTTTTCTAAGGCAAAAGTTTGTGAAACTGGGTAAAATTGGAGAGGTATAGGGGAGTGTGGGATTTTTGTTTTTAATGAATCAGGCCTGTATTAACCTATATCAACCCCCCACCCTTTTTTTTTTTTAAAGTATGAGGTTCTTGAGCCTTCTTACTGTGCTGTGCATTAGCAGTGTATATTTGAAATATGGCTGGGGTATTGATATCAGGTTAGCAGAAGATGGGAGATGGGCTGTAAAATTAAACACTGCTTTTGATTATTTTTAAGTTGTGTGTTACCACTATCTATGACTTTTTAGACCTTTAACTGTGATCATTTGTTCTGTTTACTGTTAAATTCTATTGCCCCCTTCCATTATAAGTAGCCTACTCTCAAGGGTTATAAATGGCGGGGGTTGCTTATTGTAAATACACTGTTTGCCTAAAACAACAGCCTTTATCAGTGGGGAAGCAGATGCCCTAATCATGTATAATAAGCAAAAGGCGGAATCATGTCTTGAGCGTAACTCTTTTTGCTCCTGGTAGTCACAGTTTTTAATTACTTATACCAGTTGTGCTGTAATTACCAGCTTTGCAAATAAGAGCTATTTAAAGCACTCCCCATCTTTAGATCTCAAATACTGCGGTAAGATTATGGTATATCTCTCTGCTTCATGAACATTGAAAGATCTCTTTTTAGGTCCATCACAGCCAGTGAATTCCCCTAGATCCTACAAACATAGCCAACGGAGAAGAAGATCACAGCGTTTAGCCACTTGCTCCTTGCCTGATGATTCTGTAGAAAAAGTTTCTTCTCTCTCTTCAGTTACTGATGGAAAAGTGTTCTCCATCAGTGGTCAAAACCAACAGTCATCAAAATTGGAGGGTAATGTATCTTAATCTAATAAAGAACTGCCCAAGAGAAAACGAATCATAAAAATTAGACCTTTCATGGTTTTCATCTAATGGGATATTTTGACTTACTGTAGCTAAAGCTGTATGCTCCTCCTATGTAATATAACGCTGCAATCCAAACTGTTGTTTGTTGGACCTATGTATCTTTTTTAATATGACATTTTTTCTTTTATGTAGTACCTGATGTTGCTCATATGTCACTTGAGAAGCGTGGACCATGTCTCCCTCTTGATTTAAGCCGTAGTTCGGAAGTTACAGCACCGTTATCCACAGAATCCACTTTCTGTAATGAATATCCCAGTAAAGACAAGGAAGATATTCAGATGATTCCATATCTTTCTTCCAAAGCAGTAACTGATGGAAGAGTAGCTACAACAGCATCAGGTAAAGAGATTCAGTGTATAACCAGTTAGGTTTATAGTGGTAGGGTTAAAAAGTGTATGTATTCAGTTACACGGAAAGAGGGGGTTGTTGTTGGTTTTTTTTTTTTTCCAAATCTTTCGGCACACTTGCAAACCTGCTACTCTTCCTGGGGTCCATCCATCTGTGTATTCTTTGTCTTCCACTGGCTTTGAGCTGCTTTGGAACTTCTGACTCACTTTAAGGAGGATCTGAGAGTGTGGGATGCAAAAACTATTTCTTTGAAAAATATGTTATATTGTTAAAACTTGTAAAACATAATTTATGAAGTTATTTACTAACATACTAATATGTACTAAATCTAGATGTAGGCATTTATCTTGTGGCTTCAGCTTTAAAACTTAGTAGCATTTTCAGAGGCAGTCATCATTCCTCTACCTTTGCTTCTGTTTGCAGTGGAAATTTTGTCATTTGCTTGCTACAAAAAGTTACTTGAAAATATTTCTGAAGAATCCTCTAAAATTTACATAGACTTGGATCACCCTCACAGAGGTAGCATAGAGCCTGATACTGGAATGCTGTGCTGGCTCTCACTTTGTAACTGTTTACTGGCCACTGTGGTTTAAGTGAATCACTTGGATAGAGGCAATTAAGAGGTTTAGGGAAGGGTTTACATCGTGGTTTGCAGACCCTACAAGTGGGTTATTTTTATCCAGTGTGTGTTAGGTGCCCATATGCTTTTTTTCACAAGCAAGTCTCTTATGTGGGTGAGTATCATACCATTTTTAACTGGCTTGCAAGGAAGAATTCTCTCACAAGCCTTTTTTTTTTTAATGAGTTTGTTTTAATGAGTAAGAGGAAGAAAAGAATCAAATCGTACTCTGCTGAGGAAGTTTTTGGTAAATGTGATCAATAGCAAGGGAGGACAGCATGACCTTAAAATATATAATTATGGCACTCAAACTATAACTTAATCTTGTTGTGGGGTGGGGGGAGCAACAAACAACTTTGCATTAAGCTGGTAGTATAGCTGCAGTGCTAAATAGGTCAGTGAAGCTTTTTTGTTTAGTGTGTATGGCCCCTTCTTGGGTGTCTGCCCACATGTGCTCCCACTGAAAGCGTAAGGTGATCACTTCTGCAAGTTGTAGCGTAAGTGTCTCACCTGGTGTAGCAGATGCTAGGTAGGATTCTTGGATCAATATTGCATAGATTAAAATAGATGATTATAGTTATCCTTTCTCAAAAAAAATTTATTAATCTCTTAGACTAATTTGTCAAAATAAGGGCCATGGGAATTTCTACTGAGCTGCCACTTAAGCTTTTAAAAATATTACCTAATTTCTTGAGTGAAACCATGTGACAGTCTTTGTTTGCCTTTGATCCGTTGCATAGCGGTAGAACTGCAGATTCCTAGGAAAATGACTTCTGTAAAACTCCTTTTATCTCATGTCCTGCCACTATGAGAAGTGCTTTTGGGAGATGTGTATTTTCCCACTCACAGAACAAGGTCATAAAAGAAACTAACAGCTTCCAGCTACCATTTGTTTCTTGTTTATTAGAACTCATTTCAGTTACTAGGAATTCAACTTCTTGCTTTTCTGATATGTTTTCTGGATCGTTTAATGTGTAGCTGATAATGCTGATGTGCATTTATTTTGTGGCCAGCTTCCGTCTTGGGACTGGTTTGGATGCTTGAGCAAGCTGGGTCTCGGCCACAGCTGAGTCTAATTAAAGAAATAAGATGTTTCATTTATAGCCACTTTTATTTATGACTCATAAATTTTTGACATGTCCACACACTTTGTGTTGGGGAAAACCATTCCCAGACAGAATTATCTGGTGTTACTTGAGTCCTCAACGGGAAGATGGAAGCACTTGCAACCTATGCTGGAGGATACAGTTTAGTGGAGGGGTTTTTTTGGACCTACATAACTTTAAGAGTTGTAAGCTCTCAAGGCATTGGTTTGCCAGCTACCGTTTTGTCTGCTGGGGTTTTGCCTTCCGGACAGACCTGTGTTTTGTTCCTAATTTTCATGTATTACAGTTTTCCTCCATGCAATCAATAGAACTCTGTCTTGAGCTTTTGTACTGACTTTTTGTCTAAATGTTAGAAGTTTTCTGAAATATGCAGCCCAGCATCCACTTGAGCAGCTTTGTGGGCTGAATGACAATCTAAGCAGTTAGAGATCTTCAATTGAGAGATTTCATAGAAAGTTTTGGAGCTAACTGCCTCTGTCAGTAATATGTCTAGAACTTTAACTTCTTCTGTCTTTTGGATTCATTCAGGCTTCTAACTCTAGTGAAACTTACATCCTTTAATATTCTTCTTAGAAGAAATATGTAGCTTTTAAGTTCAGATTTGAAACCTGTGGAGTTACTTGACACTGTCAAATAGTTTTTGCGGTGTTCTCCGCTTTGGAAGGTGTCTTTTTCCTTCCGAAATAGCACAGGTTCTCAAGTCATGTTACTTAAGCGCACATAATTACACCAAGTTCTTGCATGCTTCAGGAGAATGAATAGAATTTGTTCTGTTTATCACTACTTTTCCTTTTCTGATGGTCCTGTTTAAACAATGGCAAGCTAATATATAAAGGAGAGGCGCCCCAAGCTTTCCTTCCTCATTCCTGTCGATGCTAATTTGCCTTATGCAGGAACATCTGCCTGCCTGAGTGTAATTTAATATATTGCATTGTTGGATGCATTGTGACTCTACATGTTACAATCTGAGAACTCTGGTGCATAATCCAGACTATTCTGTAATTATCTGCTTTTTTTAATCTGAAAAGCTACTATAAACCGATGTCCTTTTATCATATTTCTGCTGTTTAGATTTTAGTAATACAGTCTGGGGTCGATCTGGTGTTCCAGATTTTGACAACACTGTGGAATTTGCAAAGTACACTTAAATTGGACCTGCTGTCTTTGTAATCGTTGAAGTAGATGACTGTGGATAGTTAGAGAAATTATGGACGTTACAGAAGTATTTAAGCTGAAGCAGCCTATTACGATTGCCAACCGCTCTGTAAAAGAGCAATCAGTTGAGTCCATTGAAAAAATAATTTTATGTTGTTGAAAATGATGCATTTTAATGACTTCTTTATTCAAAAGATACTTAAGATACAAAGATGCTTAAGACATACAAAAGATACAAAACTTGGTGTTTTTCAGAGGGGAGGGATGAGGTGCACTGAAGTGCAGAAGCATAAATGGCAACTTGTGGTATTAACACATAGATTTTTTTCTCAATATTATTGCTCAAAATGAACAGCTTGTCATTCTCTGAAGGCACCACAAAAGCACTGTGGTCAATTCCTTCAGTCCACAGGCTACATGGAAGTACTACGCACTTTGGTAGACGCTGGTACGCTACCAGGTGTTGAACGGAGCTACTGCTTTGCCTGAAGCGGTGTATGGACCTGCTTGTGATCACCTGATGTTGTACACACAGAACTGAGAATCCTTGCTTTCATTTGTCACGCTGCTTAAAATGTAGATAACTGGCTTTTTTGTCACTTACCCTTTTAAAGACATTAAATTCACAGTCAGTCTGAATACATGCAAAACACTGTAGTTTTCCAGTTCTGACCACGTGAAGTTCAGATCATGCAGTAGTGGTGGTTTTCGTTAAAGTTGTGATCATTTTTCTTGGTTTCTGTAACTCTGCACCACTTGTTTAACTGTCATGCGTTGAGCAGACATAATATCAGCAAGAAATCTGGGTTTTAAGATTTAAGTAAAAGGTAAATATTGTTACATTTACTAATGTAACCATTAATTCAGTATTTATAATAGTAATATAACAGTATGATCATTGGCTGTTATTCCCTGTTCTGGCTCAGTCCAGATGATTGTGCTGGTAGGGTAACATTAGGTTAACTGTAGGGGAGAAATTTGCACTTATACAATTTTTTTTTTTTTAGCATACTTTTACATAATTTTGTTGGTAGCAGTTTTCTGTAGCAGGAACAAGAAATGGCTGGTGCACAAAATTTTCAGAAAACGAGCTCAGCTGATTTTTAATAAACTCTTGCCAGTGTTATGGGTTGTTGCCCTGCTTTGGAGAGGTATCTAGACTCTAGGGAATGAAAGCTCTTGTTACTTTGGAGCTTTTCTTTTTTTTTTTTTTTTTTTTTTTTTTTTTTTTTTTTTTTTTTTAAAAACCTTTTTCAAGGGTTTTTTTCCCCCAAATTTTATTTTTTCCCCTCTTATCTTCTTCCCCGATGTTTCCCCCCTATTTTTGGGGCGGTTGTG
>Ga0181612_153211_pt1 | contig 12596 bp, 3 predicted proteins | sample HoacroProtozoa21_FD_119630 | JGI IMG/M metagenome (GOLD analysis project Ga0181612, IMG submission 119630) | Hoatzin crop microbial communities from Cojedes, Venezuel. Combined Assembly of Gp0051906, Gp0051904, Gp0051908 | reverse complement strand
TCACAGCTTTCTTTTCTAATAAGACAGTTCAAGATTAGCTACAATCTGCTGCATTGTCCAAGACAAAAGTCTCATGTATATGTGTACACGTGCCCTAAGAAAGCTTTCTTTGGTTTGGGATTTTTTTTCTTAAAAAAAAGCTGCAATGGGATGTGTTCTGTGACAAGTTAAAAATATATACCCATAATCAAATGCTATTATACGTGGCATTTAATAAAGACCCTAACCGTATCTATTTACAAGAGTAAACTATCCAAGAACCTAAGCAGGTTGAATAGGCTTACAGCAGGCTTTTTCAAAAGCTACCTGCAGTTTTCTACAGAGGAGATGTATTGTTCAACTCAATTCTTCCCAAACATCTGTGCTATATTGCCACAGTCAAGCCTCAAAACTTTTCAGATTATTGGAATTTGGGAATGAATATACTTTATGGTTCCACAGACTGGTTTGGGAACTATTAGTTTATCACTTCAGAGTTTAGCTCCTCCTGTCCACACTAAGGCAAGAATCAGGCCTCCTCTGCTGTCTTTTCTGATGTTCCATTTATAATATAAACTAGCAAATTAGCTTTAACATGTCTGTGGCACTTGATCCTTATTTAGAAAATTTTCTCTGTAAATTTCTGTAAATTGTTAAATTTAATGACAGTGATATCTAATCATGTCAAACAAGATCTGGTCTTTATTGTGCAAGGTACAACACTACCAGTACACAGTCCTTCCGCTGATGCGTTTGCAAAGTATGGATGTGATGTAGAGATGAAATGACTCACACGGAGTTAGTCAAAAGGCCAGCTTCAGGACTAGTGACAAAAGGTTTCTCAAAGCAAAGATCAGACTCCATTGTACTTTTCTGCCTCCACATCAAATTAAAAGACAACATTGCAGACTAACTAGAAACATCTGGCTTTAAGGCAGTATTAGCTTTTATTGCTACTTCGACTACAGACACATTCTAAGACAGTCAAAGAGAATTTTGGTAGGCCTAACATCCATTGTTCTCTCAAAGGTCCTTTGCTTAATACTCAGTGAGGGAAGTGGTAAAGCTGCTGCTTCACTGTTTATAAAGGAAACTAGATGATCCTTTGATAAGATGCTATCTTCTTTCGTTCCTCTCACTGTATTCACTGTGCAACAGGGAAATTTTAGCTTTGTGTTCCCTGGCCTATACAGCAATCAAAGGCTCTGAAGGGAACCTCTGTAGCATGCCAGATCAGACCATTATCCATTAAGTCTGTTGTTCTTTGTAACATTAGCCACACTTCTATAACACACCCAATATGTATCTGGTTAAAATTGTTACCAGAATGTTTCAATCTCGAGCTCCCTCCCTCTGTAAATAAGTTACAGAAAAAAGCCAACTGACAGCACTTGACAACATGAAGCATGGTGCCAGAATGCAAACCAATAAAGTTCCTTCTTCTTGAATGTGACAAAATGCTTATTTTAAGCATACTGAGAAGATAAAGTGCTGATTAACAAGCAGCATGTTCTTCAATGAAACTTACGAGTGTGTAGTCCTGTGCTAAACAGAGAAGATGCTGAAGGTATGCAATCGCAAGTATGAGAACAGCTCCACATAAACATATTGAAAGTCAGCTTTAAACTAACTCACATTAATACCAGTAATGGAGTATCTTCAGCTACATGAAGGACTGACCCAGTGTCATGGACATATTTTTCTGAACTCCTTAAGTGTAAATATATGTGTAAGGTTTATTTCTTAACTAGGTAGCTTATAGCTGTCTCAGACATATCTACACTGTCTGTAGTCATGTCTTTGCTACCTTATCCTGGTACAAACGGGTATATTGAGTCTTCAGGGATGGCTAGTGAGAGATTACTTTAGCCTTACCTAGAAATTACGATACTCTGTTCGTAGATAGCCTAATCACAGGTTAACACTGTGTTCTGCAGAAATTAATATAGACAAAGCTGAAAATAATACTCACCCACGGAATCTAAAAATAAGCACCAGAATTTCCCCTCCTTGTTTCTTTCTGATTTTTGTTTCCCCTCAGGTGATGACACCATTCTCCTTTCCGGCTCTCCTGAAATGCATCATGTGCTTTGGGTCACACAAAGACTGTTCTGGGGAACTTTTTATTTTTTTTATGTAGGGTTATAGTTTTGGGATGTACTGTGTGAGGCAAATCAAGAGTCTGTTTATTAGACCAGAGTAAACAACAGAAGATGCTGGTTTAACATGGCCTCCAAGAATCAGATACCTAGAAACTTATTTAAGTATATATAAAGAAGATAGGAAGCATAGGCACAAGTGTGATATGCACTAGCGACAGTAAATGTAGTGTTTTCAGCTGCACTACCATGAAGAAAGACACTCCTTCAGAGTATTTTTGGTATGACAGACTCTGTTTAGTTTAGCCCTGCCACTCAGCCCATTTCAGACTTCCAAAACCAAGCCAATTAAAATACCAGAAGCTTATCAAATATTGATTGCTTTAGACCATGCAATTTAATGCTGCCTTGTTTCATCCTGAAAATCAGTAAAAAGGGTAACAATTTAACAGGAGCACTGCAGAAAATACTTGCAGTTCCCTCCAGGCAGACAAACTTTCCAACAAGTGGACAGATGCAGAGGAGTCCAAATGAAACTACCTGACAATGAGTAGTAACAATCCTAGATATGTACTTCTGTAATATTATGTCCTCATGCATATATTTGATGAACTAATAGATTCTCCAAAAACATCTTATGAGGCAAGTATAACAAGTCTCCATCTCCCAAATGAAAAAAGTGAGGTCCGCAGGTGTGAATACAGATGGAGCTGGTTCTAGAAGTGGGATGAAAAAAATTGAGTTCTGGGATTATGCTCCAGACTTGCTACTTTTGTGGTATTTAATTTAGAGAATTTGGTGAAGGGAAGGCAGAAGAATCAGGTTTTTATTACACATTATGTATATATGCATGCAATCCCTAACGTAACGCGTCCCCAGCCTGGTCGAAGACCTACCTCAGTGCACACAGTAAAACTCCTCATGCCTAGAAGACTGAAGCAGAAATCCATGCTGGCAATTCTCTGCGTGGAGGGCACACTGCACACCATAGGAATAATCTCATGCTGCCAGATGCATGCTCCATTACATTCTTCTAGTCCTGAAGAAAAAACACTTTAAATTCAGTAATATATAATATTCCTGTTAATGTGAGACAGGAGACTGGCAGCATGCCACTAACAGAGCTAAGCAATGGAAAAACCAGAGAACTAGTACAGTCTCACAATCTGAAGCAGACAAACCTATTGTGAGCTGTCTCCATCCTTGGGGCTGGATGGTCCAGGCTGATTTATGAGCACAATATTTACAACTAACACACATGAAACACATTATGAGTAGAAATAAATCTCCTAACGTGCACAGAGAATAGCTAAGATAAAAGAATGCAAACAATAAGCTAGGTGAATGTTTGTCATTAGAAGTGTGGTACTAAAGCCAGAGCACATCTTTGGGGCAAAGGAGACTGTATATTTGCACTCGTGTTTATCAATACTCTGGAAGACATGAGCTATTAGGCAAATACTTTCAGAAAGATATCCCATCTTTTTATTTTTTCTAGTGAGATCAAAGCTGATGAAAGACACTGTGTTGAAAGCCCTTGGGAGTAAAACGCTTCTTGAAAGGAAGAGTAGTCTTATGCCTAGGCAAAGATCCAGTGAACAACAGGCCAGGGTTCAGTTCCCAGGTCTTGCATTCTTTCAGGCAACATCCTTCATTTTCGTGCACCTGCGTTTCATTGCATAAACAGGCATAAGTATGAAATAAGATAAGAAAGGGCTACTTTAAGGCCAGAAAGGACCATTGTAATTAAGTATTCTGACTTACTGCATCACACTACAGGCAGTAGAAATTCCCTGAAGTAATTCCTAAATTAAATCACCACTGAGCAGATAAACTCTTCAGAAAAACAACCATCCCTTACTAAATAATGTGACTAGCAAATGGGGACGTCAACTCTAGTTTCTCCATAATTAAAAAAAAACCAAAACCCACTCCCAGAAGAACTAATGACAATTTCCTGCTGACCACTCCTGTCTTTTGCATCTTGTACAGCAGACTACGTCAAGCAGGCTCCTCAATCTCATTTGGTATTAGAGGGAATATGAGGCAGCTACCACTTACATGCATCTATATTTGACATTTCTGCCTACAAAGCTGCATTGGTCATAGATCGTTTCTCATCGTGTCCAACCAGTCCAATTAGGCCAAAACAGCTTCTTGTAAGGACCTTAATTCACCTCTTCCGTTGACAGGAAGGTTTAACAGTGCCAAATTTTTTTGCAGCACTTTGTGGTGTTGACTCTTGTCCAGTGGGATCTGGAGGGAAGCTAACTAACTCATTTTATGCAGGGTAGTGAACAGCCACAGAGAGCAGTGAAGCTGCTACTTTTCCTCACAATCCTCTGATAAAACATCAGATTCCAGTACGGTAGGGCATCCTAATAACAAATAGGCTAATAATGGAACCAGTCTATGGTATAAAACAGAGTAACAACTTTAGCTAATTAAACATACTTCCTGTCCTAAACCAGCATCACAACATGTTGTTTCACTACTACATGTCTCTTTCAGAGTACTTTCCACTGATTAGAAGCGAACAATCAAACTTCTACCAGAGCAGCACAGATGAATTGAAGAAACGGCAAAGTGGATTTCGGGAATAGGAGAGGTCAGCTAGTGAAAACACTCCAAAATCAGCCCAATTTTAAATTCATTCATGAAAGGAACAGTAGCATGAAGTTACCGTTTGATAGCAGTACAGTTTGAATGTGGCAGGAAGACATCATCTTTTTTTTCCTTGAAGTAGTCTAAATGGATTTGATTTACAGATGCTGGGAGCTGCAAAGTGACAGCAAAGGAAGGAAAACACCTACTTTAATATCTCTAACTAGGTGTTGCAGTTCTGTCATAACAAGATATATTACAGGCAGAATGACCTTTCACATTGACAATGTCACAAGATAGTTTCAGTTCAGTGGGTCCAAGACAGTGTAAATAAACCAAACGCAGCCTGTGTCTGATAAAATTAAATAAATGGCATGGAAAAAAAGAAACTATAGCTCTACTGTATTTTACTGTCAGGTCTTCAAAATTAATCCTGTTCTGTACTTCTTTTATAAAGCTAAGTACTAATGAAGGACAGAGGGAAAATGAGTATGAAAACGGAAAGAATTTAGGAAGGGTAGCAGGGACATAACGCAACAAAATTATTACACCACTAGATTGCAACTAAAATAGACCCTTCCCAGTGAAAAGATTTATACTTGTCTCCATAGCTTTGACTATACCTTCAGATCTACTAGATTTTCTAAAACACTAGCCAGTCCTTAAAAAAAAATGCAAAAGTAACTAAACTTACTATCCACATTTGTTGAAATAATAAATAAATACTCATCTGTTGCATTACATTCTACTTTAAGTTGATTTTATACACCATTCTAGTTATGTGTAACATCACGCCACATTAACTAGTATCGGTAGTTTTGCCCCACTGTTTTGTGGTTTCATGCCCATAAACAAGACATGTGATCTTCTGTAATTACTACAGCTATTACTTATGGATTTTTTTTTTTGGTGAAGCCCTTCAGTATGTTTATTTCAAATGAAGGAATGATACACAGCAAATGGGAGGGACTCAAACTGCTATAGGCTATAATACTGTGAGACACACTTAAAAAAAAAAAAAAAGAAACAAAAAACCACCAAGAAAACACGAAAGCGAGCAAGAAAGAAATATGAAAACCTCAAGCCATATTTGATCCTAAATTCAGAGCCGAAATCCTTTAAAGGGTGGGGAGGTTTTACAACTCCCTCAGCAAAATTCTAGGCTGGGCCACAGAACCCACGGCTTCATGCCGTCAAACCTAATCTTTGTTTGAGATCTGAAACGTTCTCTCCAACAGTTTTCAGTCACATTGCAAAATCATGAGAGGAAGATGAAAGGCAGATTCTGCCTGCCTCTTTTACACTAACCCTAGGGCCCAGAAACATCAGGACTTGATTTAGCCAAACACACACTGGGCCAGAAAAATGATGAGTGATACTAGGACTTGACTGACACAGAGAAGACTTCATTTGATTCACCGTTTTCCAACACAATCATTGGATCACCTCAGACCCTTGAGCAGATTGTGCCCAAATCAGATAGCCAGCCAGGAAGCATCCCCTCGCTGGCCAAAATGACACCAAAGTCAGCAGTCTCTGTCGGTCGAAATGCTTCCTCACTGGAGAAAAGCACACAAGTTACCAAATGAACAGCAACTTCACAGCTTCAAACAGGCAATGTCTTCAAGAAGCTAAGACCCTGGGGCCTTCTCTCTCTAAGGCAACTCATTGTTGCAGAGCTACTACTAACAAAAAGGCCTCTAGACCTGCCTTCTGAGCCAGCTGAGCTCCTCTCCACTATGTGTCTCTTCCAACAAATTTACTGCCTCAGTCTGTACCACACAAAGGCTGGACCAAGCTAAATCTGCTGGCTCCCAAACCGGATCCTCAAGCCTCTAGCAAATCAAGAGTAGGATATTTGTTTCTAAATCTGCAAAGGAGGATTAGGCAGGGAGATTATAATCCTAACCAGGCTCACACCTGCCACTCATTTTCAGCGAAGGAGAGATGCATTTTAACATCTGGAAATTACTAGCAGATGAACCTCTTTGTCCAAGGTAGGATATCATAGATTACAGCTGCTAGCTCACTTGTTTCTTGGCTGCATAGGGAAAAAGTTTTCTTTCTGTGAAAAATGAGAGTGGATATACTTGTTTGTTTTAGTTCCAGTGACACTGTTCCCTTCCTTTGTCATTCTTTTTCGTCAGTACCATCTCTCTGTAACTGGGTCTGATCTGAGGAAGAACTAGGTGAGCTATCTTCTGGAAATTTCTCCATCTCTTTCTACTTCAGTGCCCCAAACAAAAAGTTAGGTCAGTGAGAGACTTTTTCATATATGCTGTCCAACCTGCTTTGATCATAAACTCTTTGCATTTTATAAAATGTTTCCATAATAATTCTATTGTAATGATGTCAGGGCCTCCAAACACAATCTTAGCACAAATTAAAGTGGCCATGTTCAGAGAAACATTTATCTTTATACGGCGGTAGGATTTTCAGCAGTGTTGGCTCATTACTTCTGAGGGCAAATTGTGCAGGCTTCTTGTCGATTTGGTTTAGGTTGCCTAAATTAAGCCAAATTGCTCTGCTACTGCTGCATGTACTGCTTTCTCTACATTTACTTTAATTCATCGGCCAAGAGCAAAACAATATTCCTTCAGCACACCTCCTACAAATAGGGTATGGGAAGAAAAAAACCCCACCATCACTAGCAGCATCTTTACATGCAATAGTAACAGTCTCTTGGTGCCATCATCAGCCATGGCATTTCATTCACACAGAACACTTGTGGGCACATCACATATGCTTTTCCATTCAATGTATTTTTAAATGTTTCCCAGGCAACTGTTTCAATACAATATGCCTCCTTGGCAACCTGGTATCCACAAACGCCATGCCAGTCTCCCTAGTCCTCTTTTTAGGCCTTCCCATCTTGGCATATAAATAGCACAAGGCTTGATTTTCTATATACGGCCACACAGGTGTAATGATCTGTCCTTATACTTGAAAAGGGAAGGCTGAATTGAAAAGATGAGTGTGTGACTCTGCACATTAACAAATTCAGGCTCTGGTAAGCTACCAGAGGAAGCAGGTTTCTAAGGCAGTGACTTGTCATTGAAAAGACTATGTCATCTGCAACTGAAATTAAGGAGAGTCTACAAAACTGTCTCCACTCAACTGACCCTCTCTGGAAACAGCAAACCACCTGCACCTCTCAAACTGAAACTGCACGTCATCTTTATTCTCCTGACTATGCTAAAGGAAGCCTTACACTGCTTTCGTAATTTTGTGGCTTGAATTGTAACACATCATGTTGATGCAAATAGTCAGACTTTCCCATTTCACTACAGACAGTGATTAGCACTATACTGAGTGAGCCAATATGACTGAGTTACTCTTTCCAGCACTACATTTGCTGCCACTAGGCTGTAGAGGAGATACGGCGTAAAGTCCATTTGCTGCAGCTTTCACTGATGCTCTACAACACATACTTCTGTCTCCTGTGGTATCTTTGGGGACATTATCCTTTATGACATTTAGCAGAATGGACAGGCTGATCCTTCAGTGAAGTCACAGACTATTTGACAGGGACAAAAAATTATCAACACATACTCCTAAACCAAGCACTGATCAGATAAAATAATCAAAACATAATGATGTTTCAATTTTCTAGCAAGGCACAAATTATTCTGAATGTTTTTATCTGATACAGGAGCTACCACTACAGACGACAGAAACAAAGATATCTCAGAAGGGCAAAAACTATCTGTGAGCATCAGTCACCATTAAAAAAAAAAAATTTTAATAAAAACTGCATATGCTTTAGCCTCAAAGTACTACATTAAAAAAAAAAATAGCTCATGCATCCGATTACACCAGGCTCTGAGAGGAACATAGCAGAAACTATGGCATCTCTTCTTCATTGATTACTCCATAACAACAGCTGAAAATTACAATTTTTCCAGGCTATAAAATGCCTAGCACTCCAAATTCTACACCGGCAGCAAAAATCTCCTCCCTGTCTGTGAGCTGTTGTATCTGTAATAGAGACCCTGCATCACCAGGCTTTCTAATTCTTCCCAAATGCAGAAGCTCTCATTCAATGTTGCAGCTGTTGGGTAGGAAATCAGAAATAGCAGAAGGCGGATTAGTTGATAATGTACCAGTTCTTCCCCAGCAAATGCTGGCACCTGCGTTTTACACTCTCGTCTTTCCCTCAGCCCAGGAAAAGATCACTTGGTTTGTTTGGCAGGCAATTTATAGGCTTTAGTGATTGTGAAATTGCAAAAGGATTAGAATTTGTTATAATAGCCCCTTCTTCCTGAGAGCAAAAGTTAAAACTGAGGCCCACTTTACAGCAAGAATCAGGGACCATGTAAGTAAAGATTAAGTGTGTGCAGCTTGATGAGACTCTACAGGGAATAGATAACTACACATGCTGGCACTCCATTTACAAGGAAATCCCTAAAGATAATCTGTAGAAGCATTCTAGCTTCCAAAAGCTCAAATCCCTTGACCACTGGCTCAAATCCAATTAAGGCTGCTGATGATAAAGAGTACTCTTTGCATTTCTACATGAATTTTTTTCTAAGATCACAAAACATCCTAATTATTAAATTATGCGAGGCCCAAAGTCAAGCAAGAAGTGACAGGATTTCCACGTCAGTGGAGGAAACAGATATGATCTTGTGCAACGTGGCAGAACCAAGAACAGGTCCTGTTCTACACTTCACCTTTATGCTATAAGTACATTAATTCTGGAAAGATGCAGATGCAAAATACTGAATGAACGTAACGGACAAAGATTTCTATTCAAATCCACAGGTAGTTACTGAAGCAGACAGAGAGAGAATGAAAACATTCACTGACATGCCTGCCCTCACAGGTTATGATGGGTATGCATTAAACAGATAACAATGAAAAAATAAGTATTACAGCATCAAGTTTTCAGTTAAAACCACAAAATACAAAAACACCTACAAGCTATAGTTGCTACAGAAGCAAGGTCCTCTCTTTTGTTTTCTACAATCAGCAGGTACAGTAACAATTTCACTATTTTTTTATTATATTCTTTCATTTGTGGCCCTTATTGCACAATAACCATTTTCATGCTCACCCACAATAAAGCTTTTGCAAATGCTATAATGCATGACTCACAGTACTAACGGTACCACACAGCAACACCTTCAGCATGAAAAACAGACTACGCTTCTGATTGCTGTTTCAGGAGAAGTCATATCTAAGAAAATAAATCTGTTGGTACAATGCACAATTTAGGAGCAGACAATTGTCAAAGTAGTATCCAAGGGGTCACAAGACATATAAAACACTAACACAAACATCACAGGAGCAAAAGAAGAAATCCTGTGGCATAAACAATCATCAACACAGATGCACCTAGAAACAAGTACAGAGGCCAGCAGACATTAGTGCCATCTGATAGCTTTCACTGCCCCTCAGATTTTTTTAAAGCAAGATTTTCATATTGTTTGCTGCCGCCAAGTGGCGATAATCAGTGCTGTCTCTTATAATTCACAGCAGTCATTAAGGCCAGCAAGCAGAAAACCCAAAATTGAATACTTTTTCGTTTGTCTTCTTCAATTAGGATCAGCAGTTGTGAAATCAAATTTCTACCCCTCCTCTGTCATCTCATTTTCAACCCCTTACATGGCTGATCCCCTCTTTCAATCGACACTTTTGCTTTATTTATATACGCTTCCTCTTGCTATTCTTTGCTCTGTGTCTGCTGCCATCCCCATCTTTCTTTCCACAGCAGGCCTAAAATCTTCAGATTCAAATTCACCCCTTGCCTCTGTTCAGCTTACCTTGTTCCGCCTGGAACTTTTGGGAGAATGCCTTTCCTGCCAAAGAGAGAAAGGAGAACCTATTTCCTGGAATCTCATTTCATCTCACTGGGAAGCAGCTTCTAAACGGCAACAAAAATGAAAGGCAGAACACTGTAACTGTCCCGGTATTTCTTGCAGTAGCGGTAACAAACATTAATATGGGGAAATGTTAGACTGCAGGACAGTGATTGGCTTTTCCATTGTCACTTCTTTCTTCCTGAATTTCATTCTCATTTTGGTCTGCCTATCGCATTGAAGAAATGCTAGCATTCTGGTATGACTATTGTTTTTTGTTATTGTTATTTTTCAGCTGGGCTATCTATTGTAGAAACTTACACAGTTCCCATTAGTAACCAAACACTTTGCACTGCTAAGATTTTTATCCTCACTCCTACACAAAAAGGAAAATGACTAATGCTCTTTAAGTGTTATAAAATTAGTTATGACATATAGTAAAAGACAATACCTCACTACAGATACAGACTCACAGAACCACAAAGTACCTGCGTCAACACCGGAAAGCTGTAAGCCGGACTGAGCCTTCCAGATCCTCTGGCTGCACTCGAACTGAATTCTCTTCAGCCTACAACACAGCTAGCAGTGGCTGCCTGGCAGTACCTGCTGCTTCTCAGGTTAAATCCACCAACCTATTCCAAATGTCAGTCTATGAACTCTGATATCTGAATGCCGATTTCCTGGTTCAGATCTGTTCAAGACAGGTAGAAACTCAGGTCAGCTGTTACTTAATACATTTTTGGTGGTCTGTGCGCCTAACACAGTAATTCACAGGCATAACTTTTAATTAATACAGTGCTGCAGTCAATGCTGACACCTCCTTGTTAGTCTGAAGAGGGAGTCCAAGTGTCTACCAGTCCACAAGACATTCAGCACTACAGAAATGCAGTTATAGAAAAGGAATGTGAACTCGGATTCATCTTCTACCAATAATAAATTGGTTTTTTGAAAAAGAGCACTCCATACCTGCTTTCCCTCATAACAACTGTCACCAGACAAACAGAATTTTTTATTTCCTTGTACAATTTTTCACATACCGATTGTGAAGAATTTAATCAGCAGAGTTACTTTCTGATCCTTTTGTCTACTGCTGGAGAATTACAAAGAGTCTGTCATCATTTCTCTATTATGTCTGTTTTTGAAAAGGCTGCAGCCTGATTACAGTGTCTACCAGTTTCAAACACTACCAGTGATGGCTCCACTCTAACAAGTGCTTTATTTCAAGTCACCCAGCAGCCTTCCTGCCAAAAAAAGACAAACTGCATCACTTTGACAGATTCTTTCCTGAAAGAGAAATTAGGTCAGAGATGCAGTCCCAATCAACTTTACTATTTGAATCAATAACCTTTGGCTTCAGCCTCACACCGCAGTAAACAGATCCTTGGTAACGGTGCAGAACTCAGTTCGGCAATGAGGAAGAGAGCAGAGCCCACCACCATTTTGTCCCACTCGATCAAGGTCCCGAATGTTCCACCTCCACTGGCCGAGGATGACCCGAAAAACCGACGTGACCCTACACAAACAGGGCATGCTCCACATGCAAGCCCCACATACACCAAAACGCTACACATACATGAAGCTTAAAGAGTAAAGGTAATACGTAAAGGATGGCAGACCAGCACCTAGCAGCTGAGGGTACTACAGGCCCCGTTGAGCTCAGCACTGTGCCGACTGCAGACGAGGGGCTAGAGAAGGGCAGGTTTCTCCTCAGGAGAAAGCCGAGTTTCTCCTCAAAAGAAAGGCGAATTCCCCCCTCAAAAGAAAAGCGGGTTTCTCCTCAGGAGAAGGCCGAGTTTCTCCTCAAAAGAAACGCAAATTACCCCCTCAAAAGAAAAGCAAGTTTCTCCTCAGGAGATAGGTAGGCTTCACCCTCAAAAAAAAGGCGGGTTTCTCCTCAGGAGACAGGTACGCTTTACCCTCAAGAGAAAGGCGGGCCTCGCCTCAGGAAAAGGGCGGGCTTCTCCTCAGGCCGCGCCTCGCGCCCTTCACTCAGGGCGGCTCCGAGGGCGGAGCGGGAGCTGGCGGCGCCTCGGCCGGGCCCGCCCAGAAGCCCTGCTGGTCGGAGGAGAAGGAAGAGGAGGAGGAGGAGGAAGAGCCGCTCCGCCCGCCCGCC
>Ga0181612_142202_pt1 | contig 12597 bp, 10 predicted proteins | sample HoacroProtozoa21_FD_119630 | JGI IMG/M metagenome (GOLD analysis project Ga0181612, IMG submission 119630) | Hoatzin crop microbial communities from Cojedes, Venezuel. Combined Assembly of Gp0051906, Gp0051904, Gp0051908 | reverse complement strand
TCCACCACTCCCCTGGGCAGCCTGTTCCAATGCCTGACCACTCTTTCAGTAAAGAAATTTTTCCTAATATCCAATCTAAACCTCCCCTGATGCAACTTGAGACCATTTCCTCTCATCCTACCGCTAGTTACCTGGGAGAAGAGACCAACAGCTGCCTCATAACAACCACCTTTCAGGTAGCTGTAGGGAGCAAGAAGCTCTCCCCTCAGCCTTCTCTTCTCCAGACTAAACAGCCACAGTTCCCTCAGACGCTCCTCGTACGACTTGTTCTTCAGACCCCTCCCCAGCCTCGCTGCCCTTCTCTGGATACGCTCCAGCCCCTCAGTGTCCTTTTTGTAGTGAGGGGTCCAAAGCTGAACACAGAACCCGAGGTGCAGCCTCATCAGTGCCGAGCACAGGGGCACGATCCCCTCCCTGCTCCTGCTGGCCACACCATTCCCGATACCAGCTGGGATGCCGCTCCTACAGACTTCCTTCGAAACAGGAAATACTTCTGTGCTTTTAGTTACATGTCGAAGCCGCCTGATGCCCGCAGCAAAGTTATAAACCAGAAGCACTCTGCATAAAGGCATCTGCTTAGGAGAAAAACTGGTGGCAAAGGTGGCAGCTGAACTGGTTCTTCTCTGCGCTGCGGCAGTTTGTGAACTCCAGTGCAAAGCTCAGAGTAAAGCTCTTTCGTTTGCACAGGCAGAAAGCGAGAGCGCTGGCTGGAGCTGGCTGGGGGCACTTCAGGAGCCAGTGCTCGGAGACTCGGAGGAGGCGTCTGCGCTGCAGCCCGAGGCACCAGGGCGATGCGGGATGCTGGCTCCTCAGCGAGACGCGGTGGCTGGTTTCCTCGCCGCCACACACGCTCATTCGGCAGGGCTCGGGACTGGGCGACAGACAGGAGGCATCTGCGGCTCTGGCCTTCCCGTTGGACGGGCGAGGGTTTGGTGGACGAGCAATACGCGTGCAAGGATTGCACTCCTTCTCTGGGACACGATGCCTCCGGCGGCAAGCTCCCACTCCTGATGGAAGCACGCTTGAAGTGTGGTGTTTTCTCCCTGCTGTTGAGATGGAAGTTACTAACTTGGACAGATTTTTCTCTACTTAAATAATAATTTCGAGTCTGAAGACACCCCTATGGAAATCTGCTTAGCACACAGCAGAGAGCTTCTACCGCCGAGTTTTACACAGGGAAGAGTAAAGTGCCCAGAAACGCAGAGGATCCGCACTCACACTTCGGTGCAACGGGATCTTCCCTCCAGCACTAAGCAGCTTGTTTGTTGAGAGGCTGCTCAGCCAGGAGAGAGCGAGCGGCTTGCCAGGTGCTGCCTGCGAGACACGCAGTTCTACAGCACGGCAGCGCTGTGCGGCTACGCGGCCGCTTTCATCCAAATGCTGCAGATCGGTTTGCGAGCGTTCATTAAACAACTTGCGCAACATCCCTGCTGATAAAGTCCGTGTGCTAATCGAGTCTCAGCATCGCAGGCTGAGGTGCAGGAAGCTTCAGGGACTCGCTCAGGGCCACACTTTGGGGCTCAACAGGAATCACTGGCATCTTCCCTCTCATTGCCTAATGCCCGTTCCTTTACGTAGCTTCCTCCATTCGGATTTTAAACACAGATGACTGATGCCATCCTCCTGTTCCTGCTTGAAGGAATCCATGTGTCAAACCTGACTGTGAAAATACCGTGTTTTGATACAAATATATGCCATAAAAGGAGATCGTGCTAGTAGAGCTTCCAAATTCGTGGCTCTCTAAGTCCTGAAGGATCTGAAAGGGCTCTTCCCTGGGTTATTTATATGACTTTCACTTTACCACCTGGAACATAACATTCCGTTAATAGCACACAGCAATGCGTGGCGCAGAAAGTGAGGAATCGTATCCAAGGATGGGGCTGAGAATGAGAAGGGATTTAAACCCAGAAAAAGTGCAGTGTTTCAGCAAACGGCTTGATCTAGAATTCCAATTTATTTTTCCGTGCATAGCTGAAACATTATTACTAAAATCTGCCTGATTTTCTACTTATCACAGAGCAGAGAATTTCAGCCACAAAGTTTTATATTGGGGCGTCCAAGTGTCCCGATGGGCAGTATCCCCACGCGTATGCCTCGGCACAACGGAACGGGTCTCTGCCTCCTGTGCCCGACCCGTGCAGGCCGTGGAGTGGGAGCTTGGGGAAGTCCCAAGTCAGAAGCGCCCGGACCACTGTAACGCTGGTGATGAACCCGCGAGTTTCAGCAGGCTCCAGCTGGAGGACGGCAGCCCCACTGCAGCATCGAGGAATGGATGGAGTGGATGCTCCTGACCCGCTCCAGCGCCAGGTTCGCTGTCCCAGCTCCCGTCCCCTGCGGATGCCACACAAAGTAAACACTCTGACTTTTTACAGCGTGTGCGGGTGAAGGAGATGAAGGCCCAAAGACCCGCGGGATCGGGGAAGGTGACAGACAGCCTCTCAGGCTGCCTCAGCGGCTTCTGGAGGGAACACCTAAAGAGAGTCAACTGCTCTCCAGCTGCAAGGCTGGTGTCTAGTTCATACCATTGCTCCCAAATCTATTTAAGAAATATGAGTTTAAAACTGGTTCAGACGCAGCGCAGCACAAATCCCTGCTGTCAGCCGCTACACCTTAATGTGTCATTTACTGTGAACTATATGACTTGCACCATGTAAAGCAAAGACTCCGAACTGTAAAGAGCAAAGGGAATGGCGAGAGGTAGCCATCATCACACCTAGGCTGGAGCCTCCTGGCCGTGTCCAAGATGCTGGCGGGGAACGCTACCAGGCTCTCAGGCACCCGCTTCCTTCTCGCCCTTTGCTGTCCTTCCCCAACGTTTTTGGCACACTTTCTTCCTGACCTTCCTGACGAGCGACATCTCTCGCAGACCAGCTTTCAGGGAGGACGGCTCGCAGCTGGAGAGACCTTTCCCCTCTGCCCACCGCTCTGGCCGTGCCTGCCATCCAAAGGTCTGCTGACGACAACCGCCCGCGCGTTCCCCGCTCCGGGGGTGCGGCCAGGGCCGGAGCCGCCGCTGCTCCCATCTCCCCTCCTGCACACGGTTCCTATAAAAGTCGAGTTTCCATTCTGTTTTTTAATTTGGTGTCCTCCTGTGAACGCCACTGCGGGTGGAAATTCAGGAGAGCAGGTTCTAAGTGTCTGGATGTTCAGATTCCAGTAATCAAGGCTGGAGTTTCCTAATAAAGGAAGTTAAGAGCAGTACTTTCATCTCGTTTTCATTTCTGTGCAGAGGGCTGCAGAAGTTAAGTGCTGATTTTATTAAATTATTATCTACTGAAATACACCCAGATTGGTGCAACAACTCAGCTAATGGCACCTGTAATGATTTGATTACAGTTGCTGAACTATGGGTCTGTGACTGCTAAAAATATTATACACTACTACAAAGCCAAGGGATAACCTAACAGCCATGGATTCAGATAAAACAGCCATAAAAATCGTTTCTGCAGATGATGTCCAAATGAAAACCAGCAGTACATCTCACCCCTGCCCAACTCCAACTCAACATGATGCTTCTAGGCTATTTAGAGAAACCTACTACGATTTAGAACAGACTAACTGTATTTTTTCCCAAATCTCTCAGTATCTGTATCCTGAGGCATATCTTCTCCTCCCCCATGCTCATTCCCAACACCCCTAGAGCTGCCAGCTGTGGCACATCACCAGCCGAGACACTGAGCCTGCTCCAGATGAGGAAATAAGACATTTCTTAGCCCATATGTGTTTTTACAATCCGCTTCCGCTGACTCACAGAGAAGGACCTGGCACAGCGATCTTTAGACAACAGCAATAAATACAAACACACCTTTTCAAAGAGATACATGATACCCAGTGCTGCTTGGTTTCTCTGTCTGCAGTAGAGGTTTTTTCCTAATTGCTTTTACTCAACCATTTAAAGTTTGGCTAATGATGTCGATCTAGTCTTTCTGTAAGACACACCTTTTTAAAGAGATAAATGATGATAATTGTCCCCCAAACGAAGAAAACATTGTGTGGAAAACGCGATGCGCCATGTGGGCTAGAACAAGTCAGTTTTGGGGGGGAAAAAAAAAAAGAGGTGACAGCAGCAAAGCATGACTTCCAAAAAAGAATAGTAAGAATTCACGAGAAGCAGGGGAGAGTATCAGAGAAAGAGCTGATCACACTGGTGCCTCTTTGTGATGAGTATAGGGGTACAGCATATAGGGAAACCCCCAACCTAAAGGCAGTTTACAAAATACCTAGCAAGACCAAACTGGTGCCCCTGAAAACACGTCACAGGTACCCTCTAAGCAGGTTTTACTCATCGTAAACACGAAGCTACCAAACATGTCCTGCTAGGAGTGGTCGAGCCCGCTCTCCTTGAGCCTCCGACAGAGCCAAGCCGGCACAGAAAGCCAAGCCGATGCTCCAGCCTCCGACAAAGCCCAGCAGTGCCCGGCACCAGCGGCCCCTCCAGGTCCCGCGGGCTGTCAGGCACCAGGCTCCCGTTCGTTTGGCTCAAGGGTCGTTTAATGAAGGCGAGCAACTGCCCGGATGGCAACAGCAATAATCCGTGGGGCTGCTGGCAGCACGCGTGCTGACACTGACTGCTACGGCTGTGCTCCTGGTGAGGGCACAGGGAACTACAAATAAATTAGAACGGAGTTGTTCAGCACGCCTTATTGTTCTACAGCTTGTACTGGAATAATTTATGATTTCCTCATCACCTAAGCAGATATTTTCTCCTTAGGGAAGGCCAATGCCTAAAAAGCTCTCCTTCCCTTATCTTCCTCCCTCTTGTTTCCCCCCCAAAAGACAATTTAAAGGAGGAGGGTTAATATTTCACCTACAGAAGAGAAGAACAACTTAAAACACAATATTCAGCTCTTGCTGCTTGACGACTTTGTACTGATTCAAGTCTGCTCTGCCGCACCATCTCCACATCACAGGAGGCCAAGGAGCCAGCTCAGGAAACGGATGTGCCTGAAAACGGGTATTTTTTCAAACGCAAGAAGATTGAAAAATAAGTTGTTTTCAATCTGATGTAGTTTGGTATGTGGTCCACAATAGGGAATGCTGACAAAAAGGAAATGGAGGGAAAATTTGGCTGGGGAGGAAGTCTTGGCGAGTGCCTGTGCCTTGCCTAACCCTCGTTCGAGCTGGCACTGCCCTCACCTCTCACCAAACGGACGGCGGGCGAGCTGCGGCAGCAAGAGCAGCCAGAGACGACCCAAACCGCCTCGAGCTGCAAGGCCAGAACCACAGCTCCAGAGCTGGACTAAAAGGCAAAGAAAATACAGAAAGAAAAGTTTTTTGTAGAAAGGAAGCTTGTCCTATTTCCATGTTTACCGGATTTCAGGGTCTGTTTCTTTTCGATTCCCAGGAGTAAAACACAGAAAGACTCACAAACATTTGTTGACAACAACAGACTACAGCGATGGGGGGAGAAAAATAGGCTCTGGAGTAAGAGCTCCAGCTTCCTCATAAATCTGCACTGGAATAGAGTCTAGCCATTGTATTTCTAAGGCTGTTACAACAGAGCACAGCAGGACATACTCTCACCATAGCAACCCAGAAAACTGCCCTGTCGGAGTACGCTTCCACTCTCTGCAACGCCAATCTTTCCCTGTCCTTGCTTCTCAAAGAAAAGTGATCTATTTGGGCCCTGAAGTAGCACTCGAAGCCCGAGTCCCGCTCCCAGCACCGCTTAAAGTCTCCTTGCACTCCACCGAAGGGCAGCTGTGGGAAACACGAGTCACATCTCTCTGACGCTACAGAGAGTTACTGAAAAACGGCGTCAAACCCGGACAAGAGCCTTTCCAACTCCTTCAGTGCACACCAACCTTATGGGGCCTGGTGCTCACTCTTTACGGCACACGCCGGAGAGGTTTAAGGATCCGAGATGAAGTTCTAGTGGTGTTCTTCACCACGTTACCCTCCTGCGCGGCACGATCGACCCCCGCCATGACGAAGGGGGCCCAGTTCGCAGCCTGAGCCCGGATGAAAGCGATTGCAGACCCAGTCACCAGACTGTGCCGTGGGAGCTGGTGCTGGGTGCCGATGGAGCACCTGCCAGCTGGGCAGCTAGAGGTGATCACGTCAGATCTACTGACCCAGAACTTCTCTGTTCAACCTCCTGTCCTTTAGTATTTTCGTCATATTTCATTGTAAGTATTTTATCGACACTTCATGACAAAAATCTGTTCTCATGCAATTTTCCTGCAGAAAGAAGGTATTTCATTGAGCACTTCTGGAGTCGATAGGATGTCATCCTTATTTTCCTTGAAGTAGAAACCCAGCCATTCCAGCAGAGAAACGCCGTATGTTATCCACCGAGACAGAATGGCTCTGTCACCATCCCCAGTTCACTATCACGTCCTGTTTGCTCAGGACAAATCGTTGCGAAGATTTTAAAGAAGTGACACTACGGGGATCCCTGAAGGGCAGGTATTAATTCCATACTTCTTATGGAACAGAAGTGTGTTATCTCCTTTATATCAGTAGAGAATTAAGCAGAAAAGCCAGAGGATGCGTTTTGGGGGTGCTGTGCATCCTACTCCCCCACAAACTAGATGAGGTCTTCCCTGGCCAGGGTCTCAAGAGATTACTGGTACTCAAACAGCTACTGAATCCTCCAATAGCCGAGCCGCAGAACTGCAAATATTATATTTAGCACTTGAAATGCTTTAAACTCGAACAGTCAGCCCTTACAACATGGGAGTAGGTGGTTCAGTGTTTTTTTTGTACTCAACTGGTTAGAAGAGCGTGGGGAGAGATGTACTTTTTGAAATAAATAATTTGGTCGAGAACTGAAAAGATGTTGCCACTGAAGCTGGAATCTGAGATCTGACGTCTATCTGCTGTTCACCTTGCTGCTTACCTCTATGCACAGCTGTGCACAATGTGCCCGCTTGCTCTTTTAAAGAAAAAGTTCAAATCTGGTTGGCCTTAAGCGAGGAAAACATTCAGTAGCTTCAGCAGGGTTTCTGCAGAGCCTCAAAGGTTTGATCAGGGCAGCCTGCTTTTCACGGGCGATTCAGCCATCCAGCCCTGCTGCCAACGCTTCCTCCAGAGCTCTGTAGGCACAACCGGATCAGAGCCTCCCACACGTCCGTTCGTCTGCATCTGGTCCAGTTGTCAGTACCGTCACGGAGGCTGAGATCAGCTCAGCTGTAGGACTGACGCGTGCTACCAGATAAAAGGAGGAAATTCATTCTTGTTTGCAACAATATCAGGTACAAAAAGATTATGGGATCCCTGCTATTCAAATCTAACTCCAGCAGTATAAAATGAGTGTTCTCATGTACCCAACAAGGCTACATAGCAAACTAATACTCTGCCGATGGCCCTGTTTCCTGATTTAAGAGGCGGTGCGTTGTGTGACGTGAGCAGCTGTACGCAGGTAAGCTGACAACTGAAAAACCAAAGCTGTTGGAATGGGACATCTTGCCTAGAAACGCCAACCCACCCCTGAGCACAGGGTTAACTTGAGAAACACTCTTGCAGCCTGTGATTCCAAAACACTCTGCAAAGAGCGATAGAGCAAGCTACTTCTTTTTTTACGGTCTGTGATGCTTTAAAGAAAGAGGGGAGCTAAATGCTGAAGAGATTCCTAACTGCCTTTGGGAGCATGCAGACAACCTACCGCAGACCTCTGGCATCCCGCGGCTCCCTCAACGAATACCTGACGGTAAACGGTGAAGCGCCTGCCAGCCGCAGCAATCTGCATAGTGCCAGATATCCCAACATCACACCACGGGATCGCATGGAGAACTTCTACTTTCATTTAGACTCTATTAAGGATTTTTAAAAGCCTTGGCTTCCTCTCTCACGAAGGCACTTGAGCAAGTAATCTACTCTGCAAGCAAAGGAAACTCCACTGAGATGACCCCCACAATGTTTTTATTGCCCAGTCTTTCATTCACTCTGTAGCCTTTTTGTTTTATAGGCCGGTCATGTACCTGCAGTAAGCGATCAAGATGCTTTACACTGAGACTTTGACCTGCAGTAGTCAGAGATTATTGGATATTGTTTGTCCTGCAGCCTCGGATACGGCTTTGGGATTGAATTTGGGGTAAAAATTTCCATATCGGGCCAACAACTATACTAACAACAACACACGCTCTCAAACTGAATTCGGCTTCAAGATCTGTCCGTCTCGCTCCTGCCAACAGAAACACCAGCTTACACACAGACTGATAAGGCTGCGTGATCAGAAGGAACGGTCATCTGCCCATTCATCGCATGGCATGAAAACATGATGCACGCTTCTTTCTTCCTTTGTGTTTTACTTGCTAGTCCTGCATGGCAAAGATCAGCTCTTTCATTTGTATACAGCCCACAGCAATAGGACCTGACTTGCAAATCTTCATGAATGTGCTATGTAGAAACTGCTTTTATCCTTCACGATGCATTAAAGGTTTGAAACTGGAGAACAAAAAAAAGTGGTTTTCGGGAAGTGTTATAGACAAGCAGAGTTCTCTCAGAGCAGTTCTTATGGCACGAAGAGAGATGAGGCTGCTCCGGAGCACCGAGCAGGAGGACAACTGCACGTGCACCCTGGGCTTTGTCCTGTTGCGCAAGAAATACCACTGCTTCCCGTGGAGCTGAATCCGCAGTACGGTACCACCCAGTAAAAATGGAAACTATGGCTGCTGCTCTTTTTGGTAGAGCGTGAATTCACGCGTAAAGGATCTGTTTCTCGGTGTAGTCGCGTAGTCTTTCTTGCAAAAGGAGAGTCTCGCTCCCTGGCTGGATGGGTCAGTGCCTTGGATGTCAGAGCCCTGGCATGAGGTTTCGAGAATGCTGTTCCCACGGGGTCCAACTGCTTTCCTTCCCATACGGAGCATAGGTTTTGGGGCAAAAATTCTCTGGATTTTTATTTCAGGCAAAAATACATTGACCAAGCTTTAACCATGCAGTTTGAAGTTGCTTTTATGTGACAGCATTTTGATCACGGCCTGAGAAGTGTTGCTACTAAAGCGCTCCCAGGAAATCTCAAGATTCATTTTTTATTTGAGGTTATCAACATTTTAAAATTCAAAACACCACTCAGGCAGCCTTTTTGCTGTGCTTAACTAGTTCCGTGTTTAGGAACACACCTTTACCTAGGAACACAGATTGGCAAAGAAATCCTTTTATCCTATTTCTTTTATTTTCTGCTTCCCGTATGACTCCAGAACAGGAGAACACGGGGCTCTTGAGACTATATCGAACACTCACACACTGATGCTAATGACCTCTGTCGATCGGTTTCCATTTCAGACTGATTCAGGTGTTTCCAGGAAGGGTGCTCATTCTCCAAGTTCTTCCGTGGGGAACAACAGCAACAATCCATCACAGATAAAAGCCCAACGGAGCACATCAACAACAGGTTAAACTGCCTCCACTGTCTGATATGCCAGAGGCAGGGCACCGCTGTTCTCTGTCAGCCAGGCTTCTCACGCGTGCCTGCTGCTTCCTTGCTCACGCATACTGCTCGGGCTGGAAACTGTTGCCTTGAAGCATTACAATTCCCAGCTGAGCAATACCCTTCCCTGCCGACCTGCCGCTCTGGAGGACGGCATAGCTGGAGTCTGATCCCAGGGGACAGAATGGTGAGGAGAAATGAAAATACTGTAGCTCAGACCTGTTTTTTTCTCTTTGGTGAAGTGAATACCTGCTCCCTTCAGTTCCTCCGAAGTGTTAACGTGAAAGTTAACTTGTACAAGCATCCACACATTCGGCCACAGCACTGAGGAAACATTTTCATGTCTATATTCGACCATCTGTGCATCCAAATGTTTTAGAACGTTAGCGTCCGCTTTGAATAGACGGTATTGTCAGTAAACCCTCCTCTTCCCCCAGTTTCATATTTTCATATTTTAAAAAATGTTTTCCTTTATTTATCACTAAATTCAACTCCCGGTAAGAGTCTGCATAAGGGAATCAAACAAGTCTTCAGAGCCTTAGACAATTAGCACACCCTCATCACGCTCCAGTAATTATCTCCCCCGAGATGTCAGTTGGGATGCCACACTGCTCTCATCACTGCGAGGTTCCCGTGGGGGAAATTAAGAGGCAAAGCGCCGAGATCACTCAGATGCCACGTTCACCGTGGGTACACCATCGATCTCCCAGTCTTTCTGCGTTTGACTCCAGCCGACAAACGGCTCACCAGCAACCACAACCAGCACAGCTGTGTTTGTTCCAGGCCACGGGTGGCGGGTCAAAACGGATTAGCATGACACTTGTTCTTTACTTACGGGGAGGAAAAATTCTTTAGTGAAGCAGTGCTGCTCAGAGGACACGGGCACTAGCGTCTTGGGAGGCATCAGGGAGAAGAGTGCTTGGGTGTGTTAGCGGGGTTTTTGTGCATGCGCTTTCGCTCCTTTTCCTTCTCCCCTTTGCTGTCTCCTCCGCAATTCACCCAAGAAAAGTCTCCATTCTCCATTTAATGTCGCTTCTCTACCCGCAGGACCCCTTTGCTGCATTATTCTCCGAGCCCCAGAAAATGCCTGACTCCCTTCCCAGGTCCGTAACACCCTTTTTATCCCCAAGCGGCATAAAGATGTTCGTAGACCAAGTTGAAGTTCTTCAATCCATTCCATCAAAAAATGATGCAAGTTTTCTGATTTTAAAATCCAGTATCCCGGTTCCCAGCTACGCGTCTCCACACTGCTATCCCAGAAATTGCCAATGGCTACTTCAGCAAACTGGAAAAACAACAGCTACAACAACTCCAGCATTACCCACCCTGCTTGGTGTAACGCGTGCAGAAAGGAAAGCAGCCCTTGTAAGATCTCAGCAGTTTCTACCAGCTGTAAATATTTCAGGGAACTGTGCGTAGCTGGGCTTCTCTACACTAAACTGGGAAATTCGCGTGCTGCCGCTTTACCCAGGATTACCTAGCGATGCGTTACAACTCCCTGCTTGATTTGCACTGAATGGGCATCAGTCAGAGCCAAATTTCAGGACCGTATGCTTGATAAATTGTGACTAACACCACATTGTATTGCAGTAACCAACTGTTTATTTCACGGTTGCCAACGTTATGCAACTCTTTTGAAAGATTCGGAAAAACAGATGTGCGATACACAAAACCCAGGACAGCCACGTCCCCGCCTACACCAAGCTCCACGCAGGGACTGCTGATCTCAGGTCTTGCGGAGAGCACACGCAAAGCCCACTGAAGTTGGCAGGAGCATTTCTGCTCACCTTTCATCAGGGGAGATGGATTCAAGTACGCTGTTTGTTGGAGAAGTACTTGAATACAATCCCATCGCACATTCCCATTTGGTGCCATCCAATATTTAAGCAATTTAAGAGTATAAGGCATGAACATTTCCAAGTCGTGGGTAGCTTATAAGAAACCCTATTCGATAGGGAAGACAGTTTCCTCTTCTGTTCTTTGTCTTCCTGAAAACAGTTGCACAGGAGCAAAATCCACGTTCCACCACACTATGTACTCACTGGCCTACTGATCAATGTATGACTTACAAAACCGATTTTCATTTATTGTCAGCATTTTCATTTTTTAAAATGTGTTCCTTTCTTTTCTATGCTATCTTTGAAAGTTCATACAAGGCCACTAGCTTATACCTGGGACTACTCCTAAACCTGCTGAAATTCATAATCTTACAGGAGGATGGGACAGAGCTCTTCCAAGGAAGGACCAGTATATCCATGGCTCTGTGTACGTGCATTACTGTTACAAAGCATGTATTAAAAAGCCAGTGCCACAACTTCCGTTCAAGAACAAGCGGACGGAGGTACAGATACTCCCATCCTTTCTGCTCACGGGGAGCATCACAGCACAGCCCACGAGCACGGGGTCCCCAGTAGTTGGTCTCACTGGTCTAGGGAATACAGCAGCCTGCAGCTTCAGTTTTCAGTTGTCCGTAGAGATGAAAAAAATCCATTTCTCGTTATTTTCTCATCTCCTTCCCTACTATGTATGATTTAGGCTTGAGTTCCTGTACGTTTCAGGAAGTTGTACGGAGACCCAAGCCCAGAATGGGAGCAGGTATGGACTGTCAGTGGAAGGGACGGCCCATGAAGCTCGCGAGTGCTTCCAGCACCCAGCGGTTTGGGTGGGCTGGGGACACTGGACCCCGCTCCGGTGCCGAATGCCAGATTAACAGTACGGAGGAGCTGTCCCCCAGCCTGGCTGCAGGCTGGGGACGGCGGGTGCAGAGAGGGCTGCCGGGCACGCCCAGCCTCAGCATGGCAGCGACCAAACCTGAGAGACGAGAGCTATTTGGCAGAGGATGGGAACTCTGGGTGTCCGCCGGTGCTCCCGCGCCAGGCCACGTGCCGGCTCAGGGCACGTTTGCTTTGATGGAGGGAGCAGCGTGGCTGCGGTAGCGAGGAAGACGAGGTTTTCGCAGCAGCGTTTTGACCTGACTGAAGTAAACGCACGCTTTGAACACATGTGAGGAAGTTGTGGTTTCCGTCTCACCATTTGCTGGGATTGTGCCCGGCACGGTGCAAACACACCACAACAAAGGGTGAATAACACATGTGTGACAAGGGCTGAGGAGGGACCGCCCGGCCCTCACCCCCTCGGCCGCGCTACAGGCCCGGGCCCCCGCCCCGGCCCCCCGCAGCAGGCTGCCTCCCCCGGGGCGGCCCACGCACCTGGCGCCGCTCCGTCGT
>Ga0181612_112920_pt1 | contig 12597 bp, 2 predicted proteins | sample HoacroProtozoa21_FD_119630 | JGI IMG/M metagenome (GOLD analysis project Ga0181612, IMG submission 119630) | Hoatzin crop microbial communities from Cojedes, Venezuel. Combined Assembly of Gp0051906, Gp0051904, Gp0051908 | reverse complement strand
TCCATGTCTTGTGCTGAGGGCTCCAGAGCTGAACGCAGTACTCCAGGTGAGGTCTCACCAGAGCAGAGTAGAGGTGCAGAATCACCTCTCTCGACCCGCTGGCCATGCTTCTCTTGATGTAGCCCAGGATATGGTTGGCCTTCTGGGCTGTGAGTGCACATTGTCAGCTTGTGTCCATCTTTTCATCCACTAGTATACTCAAGTCCTTCTCAGCAGGACTGCTCTCAATCCCTTCATTCCCCAGTCTGTATTGAAACCAGGGGTTCCCCTGACCTGGGTGCAGGACCTTACGCTTTGCCTTGGCATGTATTGGGCTGTGGAGAAAATCCTCAACTTCCATAACAGCTCTACTAGTGATTATACTTAATAAGAAAGTAATCTGGATAGATGAACGTGATGATGCTGAAAAAAACTGGACACAGTGAAATGAATAGTAACAAGCTATAGCGATATTTTAATTAAAATTGCTTATAAAATAAATTATTTGACTTAGATATTTAGTTGTCTGTTGTTCACATTTCTAATTTTTTTTTCATAATTTTGTGGTAGATATCGGTTAAGTGTAAAGATTGTGTATCTGCAAAATACTCTGCATTGCCTGATTACCTGTTCATTGACTTGGAAAAGGGTGTTTTTTTCTACTCACTAGAAGTCTTTTGGATTTGAAGACATGGTAGTCAAAATTCTGGACATGCACTGCCTTCCCTTTTCTACAGCAGTGGCAATGAAGAAATTTTTTCCGTAAAACACATTCCACTATTTAAAATCTTCTCTTTTGCACTTTACATGATAACTTTTCCTTTCCTGTGAAATCCTTGTTCTTTTGCTTATAAAGCATGATAATGCAGAATCATTGAAGTCATTAGAAAAAGTCCTGTCTTAATTTTTCTGTTTTAGAGGGAATGGAGTACCTTTTAAATATAGCTAACTCAATGGATAAAATTATTTATGACCTATGTCATGGCCTGCATTTGATAGGTTTCTGGGAAACGCTTTAACCACCATGCTGTTGCACATAAGCAAAACTAGTATTTCATTTTCTCACGTACTGTTGTACAAATCCAGTGATCATCGAGCTTGATGCTGTGCATGATTCTGTAGGTCATCTTGAGATAAGCCAAAGACACCCCTATTGAGCTGGGGCACTGGGCCACTTACAAGCATGGTCTGTGAGAATTCCTGCTTTCTGGAAAGGGTTTCTTAATGAGTCATAAACCAAACCTTTCAGCCCTCATAAAAGATTGACATGTGTCTGGTCTTGCCTGAGATGAGAACACAAAGCATCTGCTGAACCTAACTATTAAGAGGGATGGGATTAGGGTCTGCATTTCTGCACTTGAATGTCTAAATTCCACCTAGCCCTGGGGAGGTGTCTGAATTTTTCACAGATTTGAGCATTAATTTTCCCATATATTTGTTCCATCTGAAAAATAAAGCAATCAGGTTCTTCTCTTAGAACCCCCATATTCCATCAGAACCCCTTGAAACCAGCAGCCAAAAATTATGCATGAGGTACAATACTGACCTGATGCAATTCATTAAAAATGACAACAGGGATGGATTTCTAACAGCAGTGAGGCAGCCCAAAAGCTTGGATCTTGACAGTGACATCAATCAACTATGAAAAAAATGGAAGTTACCGCTTTTTACCACATAGCAAATTTTGTAAAAAATCTGTAGAAAGAGTAAAAGGAAAAAGAGCAGAGAGATACACTTGACACATCTAAAAGAGCACCTGGCAGATTTTCAGAGGTATTTGGAGTTGGCTTAGCTCTTTGCAAATAATCCATTTTTAGTCACTGCAGGGTTTGGTTGGTTTTTTTTTGGTACAGCACTCTAAATAAATTTTCAAATCTTTCGTATTCTTTAAGACAATTATATTAGTTCAACCTTTTAAATTTTACTGTTTTCTGTTCTTAGCCAATTGCAGACAGCAAACTTCTAGCAACTCTATTGCATGCCACTTTGGTTTATGTTAGTGCTATTTTGTTGATGCTCAGATAAGACAGGTAGAAAAATATTCAACATCATTCATGTTTTTTGATGATTCCCGTTTAATACTCATTGTCTTTAATCCAATGGATATGAAACTGACAAACATAACTAAAATGAATAGTCAAATCACCTGATCTGATCTACAAGAATGCACAATGACAAAGTTTGAAAAATAGTTTTAAAGTCCACCGAAACATGGCTTTTTACATGCCACTATGTAAATGGCTGTGCATAGCTATGGTAACAGAAAATAATAGCTTACAAGCTACAATAAAAAATTGAACTGTGGCATTACAGGGTGTCATGATGAATGTTAAAATTCATACTTTCTTTTCTCACAACAGTACCACATATATCTGAAGAAGAGAAAGTATTTATTTTTACTTACTTTTTAACATCTTTCTTAGAAGAGATTGCTCAAAACTATCTTTTTCTCAATTTATTTTTGCCCTGAATTGTTTTCTGGATTTTTTGTTTTGGTTTGGGTTTTTTATGTTTGTTTACACCATAGGTGTTACAATATCCCGAGAAGTTGGGGCACACAGCAAAGCACTATTAAAACCTTTTAGCAAGGTTTCCCTCTCTTATGCCACAGTGGCCTATCAGCATTCCCATTCAGCAAAAGAATCAAGTGAGTGCCTAAACTTAGGCTTGTAAAGGGGTTCAATTTGAAGATGGATGATGTAGGATTTAAAACAAGGCTTAAGACATTTTTCAGATTCAGAGCCTCACTAGTTTCACCACAGTTGAGGTATGCTGTATTAAAGTGCCACGGAAGAGCACCCAGCAGTAATGTAATCAATCACTGCCACCTGAGAACATAAGCATGGAAAAGTCTGTAAATAATGGCAACGCTTTTTATTAGTCCAAATAGCATAGCTGGAAAAGCAGGAGGGATGAAGAAGGGCCTTTACATACAATCCTTTAGAACTGTATGGTTTGCCAGTGTTGTGGAATTTCTGTCTCCCTTGAGTGGATACGTAGTGAGAAAACTAAGGTGACTTGGATATCACTTAATGGGATGTAAGCAACTGAAGCCCAGGAGCTAATGTTAGCTAAGCAATATGTATGAATTCCTTTTACAAATTGTATTTAGCTTTTCTTTGCCTATGTAGAAAGTTTCAAATTTTGTACTATAAAATTATCTCATGCCTCTTGAAGAATTTATACTACTGTGAATGCCGTTCGGCATTCAATGATAAGACACTTTGCAACTGAGGTAATTTGTAGTATCTGTTATAAAGCTACAAATAGAAACAGATTTTAGCATCTTTCCTATTTCTGTTTTGCTGTGAATAAAGTGAATTTTGCCATCTCTAACCTTTGGCAGTGTCTTCCTGCTGTCATCCATAAAGCAAAGAAAGCTGCATAGAACAGCTCCATGTTGTCTAACAATAAAGATTACCAAATCATTGCACAAAAGACTGAAAAACAACCCAAACAACTAATGAGTACAATAAACTCTAGCAGCAAGGTGAGCTTTGGAAAAATCCCACTTATGCCTTAAAAACTAAGATTGCAACTATTTATACATCGTCTTCACTTCTAGGACACCATCCATGTATTGAACCTTAGGGAGAGCACAAGAAATATTATTAAATTGTACATTGTTGGGGCTTTATATGATATACAGGCAATGTTGAATGTAGATGAATAGAATTTAAGTCTGGTAGGTACTTGACACAGGGCTTCTACTGATGTGCCTTATCATCCATTTAGCACCCTGGAACTTGCATGTACCAGTCTTTAAAGTTTGCTGTCCTGAAGTTTGCCTTACTCACAGGGACCCCAAAATTGAATAAATAATATTTGCAATGTAGATTCGCATCTTCGCACAGCAAGTGCTTGATAGATGAATAGGACTTGATTAGGAAAGGTACTAGAGCAAATAGGGCTAAGAATTTGGTGCCCAAATACCTTTCAAAATCTGTTCCCTGCACTATCTGTGTATTTAAATTTAGATACTTGCTTATATACTGTCTGAGACTAGGACAGTGATGTGTCTGAGACTGGGACAGTGAAGTGTGGCAATGTTATTTCCAAAAAAACCCAGTCACGATAAACTTTATAGAAGAAGGGAGTAAGGAACCTCTACTTCTTTAACCGCAATTCATTTATAGTTTATTACATTGTTCTACTTTTCATTATACATCCCACTTGATACTAAATCTAAGCTACTTCTAACCACAAATATTTTCTAGAAGACTGGTTCCAACCACTTTGTTTTTTATCCTGTTTCAGGGCAGGAGTTCGGTCTAACTGATCTTCTGCAGTCCTTCTACCCTATTGTTTTGGACACTTACCCTATCTTCAAAGAATTTTCACTTCAGTTTTGCATACTAATAGCAGATGAATTGATTCATGAAATCAATCATCTTTGAGTCAAAAGAGCAAAATTCATCACCCTTTTAAATCTTGAATAGAAAACTAAGTTCACAGCAAATTTCTTCATGGAAGATACTGTAGAAGCTGTGTTGTGTAGAAAGAAATAACATTTATGGTCTGTGGGTCTTACAGAGCTTGGAATGGCAGCCTCTTTCTGTGCTAACGGGAAAAGCTTGAGATGATACTACACATTAAACTTTGAAGACTTCCTAGTGGATCTTGCTGCTACTCTGTGACTTACCAGTCAAGAACACAATAGGTCATAATTTTTAAGAAACTGTCATGATGGGAGAAGTACCCACTTTGGTATTTATTAATGGCTTTTGTTCTGAATATGGAAGCATGCCAATACTTTTAATATTCTTTGCTCCAATTCAAACTGTTTCACTATTTGCTCAATTCAGACACAAATAAGAGCAGAAGTAAATGTAATGCCAAAGTCCCAAAATCAGGTATCAATTCACTGTAACTAAAACTGGAACACACTGCAGATCTCATAACTTCCAATCCGATTACTAGACTATTTATTAAGCACCGTTTCCCATTATATAATTAATTTCATCTTGCTTCTTATTCCTTAATCAGTGAAAAGAGAGTAAAAATATTTTTGACAAAGAGTATTTCACAATTATGCATACCAGAAATTACCACAGGAAAGAATCACACTGTGATTAGAATTAAGTTTTGTCTAAAGCTCCAGGCATAGCAGATAAAAGGCTGCAGTTGTAATACTTACTGCTATGCAAGTATGAAAGATCTATTTTACGCCACAATAGTCCTTACCTCCCACTTACACAATGAGCACCATCTCCTGATCATACTGCCTCACATGCCTTCACTGCCATGAAATAATTTAACACAGTGATATTCTCTTGCTCCCATCATTCTGTAGGAATATACCCTGAGTAATTCCAAATAATTGTTCTTTTGGTTTGGGTTTGATTTAAATTCTGTTTTCAACCTGGATATTCTCATTACTCACGAATCATCCAGTACTTTCTGTTTGCTCCTGAATTCTTAGCTTCAGTACATTTTGTGGCAATGAGTTATACTGGTAGTCTACTTTCCTATCTCCTTTTTTAAATATCAGCTTTATTGTTCACATTATCTGCAGCTACGCTTGCTCTGGCATCTCTGAAAGTCCTACAAATTTGGACTCAAACTGAAAATTCTCCCCAGAGCAGAGGTTAGGCATCTAACAATATGGGGACAGAATAAATTATACACAAGAGCATTATATTCTTCTCCTGTACATAATAATGCTACAAGCGTGAGAAAGTAGCTTACTAATGTCATCTGACGTCTAAGAGTTTTAAGAGATAGTCCAACCTGCTATCATATTCTATTCTTTTATGCTGAACCGACTGTCTTCTCTGATGTAATGCTGCCAATCTGCCCTTTCCATTTTCTCTTACAGCCAGACTAATTTTTATGTATCATCTCATGCCCTTTGGGTCTAAATCTGCTTAGTAGTACTTAGAAGCCAAGTTTCTAGGTGCCTTTGAAATGCTAGAGAAGAGAAAGCCAGACAGATTGTCCAGGGTTCCATTTACCTTGGATCTATTTTAAAAGAACATTAAATCAAGGATTTAAAGCACCCTTGTTAATTATTACTTGCTACAGTTAATTATAGGACAAGATGGCAAAAAAGTCTACTGAGTCATTTGGACAGACCTTGCAAAGATGTGATGTTCTGCGATGCTATGTCTTGAATTTCAAGTTGAACAGAAAATTTGCATCTATGATCTACATTAGTTAAACACTGCAGCCTTTGGGTTCAGGGCTAATACCTGTGTACACGGGATTATCATCTCCGGCCTTCTAAGAATTTTGTTAACACTAGCTAGTTACTGTTTATACAACTTTTCAAAAATACACAGTACTATGTGACTGGCAAGTATAACTTGCCAGTTACAGGATAGAAGGCCCAATAGCTACAGTATTACTGTGCGACATGGAAACAGATCATTCAATTCCCTGTTTTATCACATACTCCCTGTGTGATACAAGGCAAGTTACCCAGTCTCTGTGACGGCATGTATACTGAATCTGAGCTGCCTGGTCACAGCTAAGTCACATGCTCATACACTCTGGAGACCTGGTTCCAGGTATCTACCTTGTCCTTGTAAGCAACCAGAATGAGGACTGACTAAAAGTTCCCTCCTTCCCTTGTAAATGGTAAATTGATCTTTTCTAAGAAGAATTTTGGGCTCTCTTGCATGCATGATATTAGTCCTGTGATGTCACTGCAAAGGCAGGCAAGAAATGTACGACGTGGCCAGACACATGCTGCTGGGGTGGATCTGCTGTCATTGCAGATCAGGGTGCCTTTGGATGCACTTCGCAATGCAGAAGGTACTAGAGATTTTCCTACTGTGTGCAGCAGCTGGCTTACCAAGCCTTACTAAACCTGGCCCTTGCATCACTCCTTGTGGTGAGTAACATGGCCAGTTGGTGAATCTGCTTTCAAAAAACAGTGTACACACAGCCTGTTTTCCAGTTCTCCTTCTGTAAAACGATGGCAGATTATAATTAATAATGCCTAACAGAGGTATTATGGAGATGAACGCATCTTGAAAATGGCTCAGATATCATTTTAAACCGGCACTATAAGTATATATTACTGATTGTAATTGCATCAGTTCCATATGGTATATTACATAAAATATAACAAAGGCATGATAATTCATTATTCTTTTGAGTACTAAAAGAAAATAACTATAGACAGTTAAAATGTGTTATCTGTAAATATAAATATTTGCATAATGATCCAGGAGCAAATCTAATACTCCTGAAATGCATCCAGATGTTGTTGTCTCTAAAGCATTCAGATAATAATCCTTATAGATTGTAGAATCAGATCTTCAACTTCTGTACATATGTTCTCCAGTTCTTACAACTCTAAAAACATTGACATCAGATCATAATCTTGATTACAAAAATAATATAATAAACTGCCTTTTTCCATTCACTTGAGCAGCTGAGTTCATCCATGAAAGCTTTCCTATATGCAAAAAGATTAGGTGTTAGAGTAATAAAAGATGAATCACTGATGATTACATGAACTGAAGACAGGAGAGGATGGCTACAGGGTCTTCATTAAGTTGGTGATTGGCACCTGGCTGACCAGACAGTAAATCCACAAAAAAAAATGATTGCAAGGCCCTTTTCTTTTCAAATACTTAATTTGTCCATGTTAACCTTACATAGGGGCTTGTGACTAATCACATTAGTTCGACTGACTGTGAATTAGCCACATATTTTTGGCTATGGGAATGGTAATGAACTGTGCTGAAGATGGTTCCTCTGTTATGCAAGGATTAATTGCCTGACTGACAGACCACTGAAATGAGCAAAAAAAAAAATCCTTTTCGTTCGGTTGGGATTTGGATTAAATACTAACAAAATATGTAATGAGAAAATCGGTTATATATGATTTTATTCTGGCCCATAATTAAATTGAATTTTGTACTTCCTCCTCTGTAGGTCACTGCAGATATGTTATAGCAGGATACCAAAGAACCAGTTTTCTTCTACATTTTTTAGAGTAGAGCTCATTTTGCAGCAGATGACACATGCAGAAAAAGCTGGACCATGTAAAGGCAATCAAATATAACCACAACACAGGAATTATCAGTAGTCTAGGGATAGCTTTTTTCTTTTAATCTAAAAGAAGTGATACACATTACAAGCCTTACAATGAAAACGAAAACATAACGATCCCCAATATAAAACCAAGTTGCTTTTCAATTATGTTAAAGCTCATTATAAATTCATCTCTTTTACAACATGTTTTACAGAAATCAAAAAGCTTCATGAGAAAGCTTTATGGGAACATGATGATGGCACAGTGTTCTGATTCTGAATCACATCCTTTTCTTTAATGAATCAAATTAATGATTCAAATATAGAGTGGAAAATATAAAGTAAAATACCGAGAAAAAATTAAGGCACTAAAAATAAGTTCACCAAAGTACTAAACGGGAGTAAAATGAATCAAACCTTTAAATGTCATGTTATTAAGTAGATGAATGCCGTGCAAAAACTGCCTTAACCAAAACGAGCAGAGAAAATATCAGAAAGGGCAAGCACGGAGATCTCAGTATTTGGAAAGTTTGCCCTTTGTACCTCTTACGCTGCAAATGTAAGGGATGAAGGGGCAACACTCAAAGGCTAAGAATAAGGTCTCTCAGCACAAAAAGAGCAAAGGGATAAAGAGAACGCAAAAGATGACAGCTCTTGGATAAAACCAGTCATATAAAGATATCAGCACAGAATAATAGAAGAGACTGGCAGACATCCCAAATCAATTAAGGAAGACTATTACTACAGCATAGGCCAATATACTTGCCTTCAGAAACCCTAAGATGTGGATAACAGAGTTCAAGAACAGCTACAAAAAAAGGAAGAAAATGTGAATTGGGGGAGGTAGGAGGAAAATGAAAGCTATGTTAATCATAAATCAAAGGAAGGCACAAATGTATTGTGATTTCACTAACTCTGTTTGACACCCCTGTATGACCTACACAAGGTCTCAAATTACTGATTATAGACTGTACCTAAGACTGGAATTCAGTGAGTGTGGAACATATTAAGACACCTCATCCTGCAACCAGGTAGACTGTCACTTGAGGTTCAATATGCCTGCAAAGATACAAATTGGTGTAAGCTCCCACGAACTTAACCTACTCAAACTGTGAGATACTCTTACCAAACCAGTCATGTCTAACAGGATGGATTTCTATCTTTTAAACTCATAATTTTTAATAGAGACTAACAAAAAACTACAAACAAGCTCCTGCTCATAAATCAGTTCTGGCAGTAAACAAACCCAAGGCCTTTTCCATCACTCCCTCTGGAAGGGAAAAATTATCACCTCAGGATGAGCATAAAGTAACCCATAAATGCTGTGCACAGTAGTTGAACCTACGTTAATAATCATTTACCTGGACCACAGCTAATAACTACGTACTTGGACTACATCTGATGTCTGGCAACCGCATTGAGACTGCATCTGAAAATACACATCAATTGACAGGAAGTATATCTCTTAAAATCATCTACTGTTCAGCTTTTGTGAATAACAAACTAACATTCCTGGTTCAGTTCTTTGAACCATAGCTCCTTCCACTGCAATTATGGACTGACTTCCAAGCTAAGAAAGCACATCTTTCTTGGATTCAATTTTTTCTTTGTGCTTCTCAAATACCTAATAGAAAAGCAACGCTTCTCATTTTTCATCTAAATCTCTGTTGACACTATTTAAAGCGTAACAGACTTAGAAGGGAATTATCAGGCAAACAGAAATTGTCCCTTACACTTCATTTGCTTGTTCTTCCATGCCTTCTGCAACAGAATTTAGAAGAATGCATTATTACTCCTTCTGTATTCAGTTATTTTCATTATTTTGTTTATGAAAGCACTAAGAAAATATGATACAAAAAATGGTCAGACTGTAAATCATAGATTGTCCAGATGCCTCACAGTCACAAAGCTAGATTACTGAAACTGAGTTCCTTTTCATCACTGACTAGATATGATGATGAAAATAAAATATGGTCTCACTCTTCTGCAAACATATTAGAAGACAATGTGTGTGTGTGTGCAGGTGTATAGAGCAAATTAGTGTAACAAACAATAAATAACCAGTACTGTGTGGACAGGTAAAAGTGTCAGCTGTAAGAATGCAATCAAGATAAGCGCATAACTTCCAATACAGAATCGTACACAAACTTCACTGTTTTCAACTACGTAAATAAATTCTTTCTCCGTTAAAACTGTGAGGTTTGATCAGAAAACATTGTTCAAATGCTTTCATAACATCTGCAGTAAAGCTTTTCTGTCTCTTTTTATTCAAGAAAGATCCCGACCATTTTGCCTTCTACAATTTGTTCTTTTCAGATCTCAACAACCCAGCTGATTTTGTTCCAGATCAGTTTACTTTGACAACTGACTGAAGACCACAGCAGCAGATTCTGTAGTCCTGAAGTTCTAGGCAAGGATATTTCTTTCATAGCTAAAAATTTGTAGATTTCTTTACTGGAGTTTTCGCTTGGTGTCTTAGATTTGCCCCAGAATGTGCTCAGTCTAAAACAGCTGCCTGTGTATAGCAGTCACTGTGTGGCATGTCACTTTTCTGCCACGCAGATTTGCACAGGGTAAATTCAGATGTCAGATTGCTAAATACAGTTCATTCCCACCTCCACTGACTTTTGATATATGGCAGCTGCCAGTGTAGCCATACAAATAGCAGATCTCTCCAAAACATCTCTCTAACACAGTGAGTAGTCCCACAGTCCTTACATCAACTGAGGGAGGGAATGTTAGTAATGCAAAGATGCCTAATCATGTGCTGAACTGGTCAGTGTTAATGGAATCACTGAAAAGTTCGTGGTTCGTTTCTCCTCTCCCCTCCCAAGTAAATTTGCAACTGCAACAGACATACAATTGTAATGCTTGGATATCTGCTGTGGCTGCAGATGATGCACTCTTCTGAAACTCAGGTTTCCAAAATTAGCAGGTAATTCTGGAAATACAGGTCTAAATCAGTTTTCTGGTGTCCTGCAGTAAACTAAATCAAGTCAGTCTTAGAATTCATGTCTCCAGAGCCCATTTCCAGTATGTTAGATGTTAATGTCCTGCCTAGGAAGGTCACCAAATTCTCACACACTGTTCAGTGGGTTTATAATGGCTAATAAGAAGCTCACATGATCTACCCCTGCTTAATGAAAGTTTCCATCACGATACAGCCAGAGTGAGCCTACAGCAGAGCCTCTGATGCCTGATCCTGCTGAATTCCACCATCCAGGGAAGCTTCTCGGCAAGTAAAGTGCAGATGAAAGGAAGCTGGGAAGGAAAGGCAATGGTAGCTAATGCTGTTTGGTGAGATGGAAAAACTTCTTGTTGCACACACAGTATCCCTAAGACTTAACACCAGGAAGACATATGAAAGATGCCTTGCAAGTTTAATGTAAACTGTGTCTGAGGAACTGTAAATCAAGCAGCACGATCGCTTTCTGCCAGACACTGCAGTCCCTGAGATGTTTTAAGTTACAGTATTGCACAAACAGTTTTAAGTGCTTAGTCAAGGTCCTTCTCCTTTTACACAAGTCTGTAACATCAGCATGCAAAGTCATTGCCCTTCATGCAATGCTGCAGTGCAGCTGTGCCAGGAAGAAACAGAAGGAAAATTTTATTACACATTTTATCCTAATGAGGTAAACACTGACTTGGACTGCCATTTTTCACCTGATAGCTTTGTGTGATGTGACACTGGACAAATAATTTTAACCAATGTTTTCCCTGTCTCTACAGTGTGAATGTTAACAAACACCTAGATAGCTTTCAGAGAAAGGCTCTGATGATTGGGCCATTTTTATAAAAACTTATAAAAGTGCAATGTCCTTACTAACTCCAGGGGAATGCTGAACAAAGGACTAGAGCTGGATGTCCACAGACTTAGAGGGCTGCCATGCAAGCTGTTGCCTGCCACAGAGCTAAGAAAGGCTACAAGTTTCTCAGTGAGAGCTGATAAAACCACCTATTATTAATTTGCCCTCCTTTCCTACTATAAGACTCTCTTTTCCAACTTTAACTGTTTGAACTGAAATGCAACATTCCAAGGGTCTGCCTCAGGCTGATGTCTTTTCATTCCCAGAGAATAACTATTATACTGCTATTAAGATTGCCATGCCAAGCTTTCAAAAGGCATTCTGTGCAACCTTAATTTGGTCCTTTGTGCATATCTATTATGAAGCCAACGAACAAATAATCTGATTGGAGACTATTTTTTCTCATAAAGTCCCTGCCTCATTCAGTGCCCAAAATGGAAGTCATCACAGAAGGCAGGATTCACCTGCTCTGCCTTCAGACATCTACAGCCCTGATGTCTGCACCTGAACTAGTCACTCTGAGGTTCCCTTAATGTCACTGGAAACAGAAACAGGCACTTCAAAAGTGCAACTCAGCTTATTCTTAGATAGACATCTAAAACACAAGATCCTGGTTCAAAAACTGACAGGTTTTGTCTATGTTACAGACATATCTATGCTTAGACGCGGTATTTTATTTGGCAGAATATGTATCAGGCATTTTATTTTGGTGCTACAGTGTATAGTGAAGTACGACATCATTCCCTTTCTCAAGTGGTAATGGAGTGCAGAAAGATTAAGGTAAATAGTTTCCACCAGTTTTAGATACTAAGATTTATAATGCTTG
>Ga0181612_159367_pt1 | contig 12599 bp, 5 predicted proteins | sample HoacroProtozoa21_FD_119630 | JGI IMG/M metagenome (GOLD analysis project Ga0181612, IMG submission 119630) | Hoatzin crop microbial communities from Cojedes, Venezuel. Combined Assembly of Gp0051906, Gp0051904, Gp0051908 | reverse complement strand
TTTGATGAAATGTGTGGAATTCTGACCAAATTTAATCTTTCAAATACTTTTCTTTTTTTCATCTAATAGATAGCACTCTCCAAGTTTATGCATTTTTCGTAACTGAGCAAAACAGAGGGCAAAGTTAAGGGCTGCAGCAGCATGAATGTTAGTCAGCTGCTCAGATGCAGAGTGAAGTACTACTACATGGCAGTTGAAACAGGTTGCACCTCTTACCATCTGCTTCTAAATAATTATCTTCCAGGAAACTTTAGGATTTTGCTCTTAAATTCCCTGTCAGGAAGGAGGGCTTTTGGGAGTTCTGGAAGTTGTTATTCTCAATACCTGCCAGTGTTTTTAACCGTGGAAAAGGAAATAATTTGTGTCCTTTCCAGCAATGCATTGGCTAATTTCAGGGAGTTAGTTCTCTCTAACAAACTGGACCAGCCCTGGAGCTTGCTGGGCAATTTATATGGGGCCAAAGAAAGAATTAGGGAAAGGACTATCGTGGGGTGTTTTCTCACTAAGCTGTTCATATGTTCATAATCTGTCTCTGCTGCCTTTATATCATGGATTTGTCATTGTTTTGCTAACTGGCTGATCTATACCATTGGCATGCCATATAGGCTGTGTTCTTCGACCTTCCAAGGTGGCAGCTGGCTGGAGCAGATGACCGCTCTCTCCTAGCTCCAATCCTTTGGTTTCATTCCCACAGAAACTAATGGACAGGAGTCATGAGAGTGAGGGAGGAATGTCTCTGTCTGCATGGAAGGAGCATGGAGCCAGAGCTTATTCCAGGCCTGAGAGCTGGGACTCTCTAGGGACTGCAATGCAGCGGTAGCCAGAGGGGCCTGCCTCTGCCAGCCCCCAGTTTGTGTTTCTGGTCTTTTACTTTTCATCCCTAGTAAAGCCACTCATTTTGACTCAACGGGGGCTTCTGAGTCCTTGTGGGACACTTCTGTTCTTCACATTCAGATCTCCCTGATGGTGTTTGCTACTTAAGTTGTGGACTTAATGGTGTGTTATGCTTGAGTACTGATCTCTTGGTAAAAAAAGACGCAGACAAGTGTGGGCTGGTTTTCATAGAATCATAGAGTCTCTTAGGTCGGAAAAGACCGTTAAGATCATTGAGTCCAACTGTTAACCTAACACTACCAAGTCTGAAGTTTCCCTACCAAGTTTCATGACACACAACACATTTTTAGCCCTTAAGTTTGAGTTTCCATTCATGTGGACTCCTTAGTTTTGGAGGCCAGAAAGATACGTCTTTCAGTACATGCTGAACTCTAAATTCTGGGGTATGTAGTCAGTGCAGACTGCTGCTCGTGACTGTGTAGTAGCTTACAGATGGTTTACGTGTTACAGCAGTGGATTGAAGGCTCAGGCCTACCAGAATGTGGGAGAAGAGAAGAAAACATGTTTCAGATCAAGTTGTCATTTTAATTTGCATATCCTGACACTGTCGTTGTGTTGGAGAACATGTCATGGATCAGTGGGGCCAAGAGAGAAAGGGAAGCCAGAAGGAAGCCCAGCAAAATGTCCTGAAGCATTTCTCATCAGATAATTTTTTTGTCTCCTACCTGCATGACTTGTAGGACAGTTACCTATTGTAGAAATGACAAAGCAGCTCTATCTTGTAATGGTAAGGCTGATATTCCCTGAAATAATTTAGAAAGATCATAGTGAAATAAATGGAGTTGTGCAAACATTTTTCAGATCTCTAGGGATTATATTTTCTCGCTCTTTTGCTTTACTGGCATGTTGGTAGCATTTTCAGATTTCTGCCAGGTGGATGCTTTTTTTCCCAGACAAATCCTATTGTACTAGAGCAAAACATTGCTCTAAACTTTAGAAAAATTTTTTTTTGTAGTCTCGTAAATCTTTGATGTATACCTTGTAACGCAGTGAAAGTTGTACCCTCAAATTTCATTGATCAAATGGAAGCCAATGTCAAAATTAGCATTGTTCCATGTTAGCACTATATCTAAGGAATATTTTTGTTTAACGCCTGGTAAGCTGACTGCAGTAGAGAAGTATGGTTTCTGAACACGTAGAGCAAGCAGAAAGATTCTAGTTAGTAGGCCGTGAAGAGGTAAACCTTTAGATTCCCCCTGAGCATAAGTAAGTACAGCGCAAAGGGGGAAGGACAGGAATTTGATTTGCCACGACCGATTACGGTTCCAGCACTTCATGTCTCTTTCCGCTCCACCTGCCAGTCCTGGGTGTGTCCGCGTTGCAGGAGGTGACGGCGTCTCGGCTTCACTGTGGGGAGACACAAGTCTGAACGCACCACTTACACCTCGTCTCTCTGTGACGCTGGAGATGTAAGGCAAGCTTGCAGCAGAGAGAAGCCGTCCTGCACACGAAATCACTAATGCAGGTGCGGTCATTGCGACGCTGTTGCGTTAAACCTGGCCTCTATATTGCCTCTATATGAACACCCAGAGGAAAATGTGTTACTGGGATGTGATGCCAGAAGGATCAGTCAGTCTCCTAAGGCATGTTTGGCTTGTATGCTTTCAAGTGTAGGCAAGTATTAAATTTTCATTACAATGATACTGTTTTCAGCTAGACTGCTTTTTGAGCACATGAAAAAAAGGACAGGCTGCCATGATTCAAGGCCAAAAATGGTAGCTGGGAAAGAGAAAGGAGGGCTAGCAAGCTTACATCTGCTCGGAGTGACAGCATCCAACTTCTTATCTGAATGAAATAAACATCATGTTCAATTTGTAATGTATTATAATTATTACTACCAAGGAAACAACCTTTAGAGCTAGAAGAGAAGTTATGTGCCAGAAAGAAGTGATACCCAGCCAGCATCACCTTGGAGCAGAAGGGGGGATACGCAAGTATGCATGCCTTGGTTCTGAAGTGATACAAAACACAGTGAGATGGCAGCTAGAGAACTGTGGAAAAACTGTGCCCATTACAGATCCACCCAAATGAATATTAGTGTGCATTAAATTACTGCACTATTAATTTATTGTATTTTGAAATAATAATGTAAAATACATGTTATTTAATCTGTGTACATGAACTATGAATTATGTTGCATAGGTCATTCCAAAGGATGGAAGTGATCTTAGTCTGAACTACTACCACTAAATATTATAAATACACCGAAGTCTGGTGTGATTACTGCACTACTATTTCTGTTCTCTGCTGAAATCTGATTTGTCCTTCAGGTTTTGCACCGCCAATTATCATAGAATCATAGAATGGTTTGGGTTGGAAGGGACCTTAAAGCTCATCTGGTCCCAACCCCCCTGCCGTGAGCAGGGACATCTTCCACTAGACCAGGTTGCTCAGAGCTCCATCCAACCTGGCCCTGAACACTGCCAGGGAGGGGGAAACCACAGCTTCTCTGGGCAATCTGGACCAGGGCCTCACCGCCCTCATAGTGAAGAAATTTATCTAAATAAAATATGAATAAAGTGACAGTGGAAAACTGCTAATAAAATAATAGTAAAAATCCAGGACAGGCCGTGTAGGGTCATTGCATGTAAGGTAAACAATGTAGCATAAGCACTATTGTCTGCTCTGTACTGCTTGTTCAAATACTTGGAATTCATTGTGACAGCACTTGATATTAGGAAGGTTAATGACTAACTGATTAACAACAGAGAAGCCATTTACTAACAAGCGAACTATAGTAACTGCTACCGGAAAGCCTCCGAAAAACGTTTTAAATCAGCACAGACCTGAAAAGGTATCTTAACTGTATCTTAACAGGGAGCCCTGTCCCGATGTTTCCCCTGGTGGGGCCTTTGAAAACAGATCCAGATGGATGGGCGTGAAAGATGTGGAGGTGGTCCCTTTACACAAGGTAGTACACAAGCATCTGAGCAACAATGATGTTGAGTGAACACTGCTCGTGTGATTCCAGTCGTGTTTGGCTACCATCTTTGAAAGCGGAATGATTTGCTGCGTTATTTACTTACGCTCGGACACAAAAATGTAGAGGCAAAGTGTGAGGCGTTAACCTCACGCAAACCTGGGAGCTGTTACTTATGAGCAGGGCGTGTGAAAATAGGGAAAAGTGCTCAGGCTGGACTGAAAAATTGGCGTTTGCAGATGTGAAGTGTAGCAATGTTTTACTGGGTGAAGTTTACCTCTGCCTGAGGGAGGACAGCTAAACGCTTGTTAGGGCTTGTAGCATGTACTTATTGCTTGTTCATCAGGATGTGTTGACCTGCTATGTTTTTTTAATTTATTCTTATGTACAAAGCCTTAGACTACCAGCAACTGCAAGTACTACCTGCGAAAGGATAAAAAAGAAAAATCTCCAGAATTGTCAGCCTAAGTTAAAGAAGTTAAATGAAATTTAAAGGAGTGCAGTCTTATTCGTGCATCTAAATTTTCTAAATGTCTCCCATGTATACCCCTTCCTGAACCGAGAATTTGGTATCTCTCATGTTGAGCGATATTCAGACTTTATAGCAAGTTTTTTCTGCCTCAGCTCTAGCGTTTGTTGCGAGTTTGCGGTTTCTCTCGAGGAGGTACTGTCTCGCTGTTCTGCGGTGTCGTAACGCTGCGCCACGCTGTTCTGCGGGAAGCGAGCCAGGAGAGCGTCAGGCACACGGAGGCCTCCGACCTGCAAACTTTGCTGTTTGCATTGTTTCTGCTCACAACAGTCAATTTGGTTCTGATACTTGCTGTAAAAGAATAGCTAGTATCTAATCCGAGACTTCAGAGGATATTTCAAAGTCAGCTTCCCTACCTGCATACCTGTCTCCATAATACAGGAAAATAGAGACAGAGGAGCACTGCTGCGCAGTCACAGTTTATTATAATGGCGGTTTGCAGGGTACCATGCTGATAAAGTTGGAATTGGCAGCTGCTGTATCATGTGGTGAGGCAGCTGAGGGAGGATTTGCTTCTGGAGGTTGCTTGGAAAGCAATGAAACTCTCTCCTGAGCCAGCAGATTTGCTGGCACCTTGCTCTTGTTATACGGGGTCACTGTTACAGGCCTCGAAACCTATAGGTTTGTCTTTCATTAGACATAGTAAAAATCCATTCATCCACATGATTTTGTTAGTTCAAAAAGAAAAAAAAAATAATAGAAGACAAATACCTAGCTGTAGAGACAGGGGAACAATTAAATTGGTTATAGCCTATTAGACCTTAGTTGTTCATAATGGATGAAAAAAGTTTTAACAACTGAACTATTGTTCAGTCTTCTAGTCCTGATCTTATATTTGTAGGGATGAATACAGATGCATGGCATTAGAGGCAATACTTTTTAAAGCATTTGAAATAATTTTCAAGTTGTGACTTCAACCTTATATTTTAAAAAACTCTTTGGAACAGCAGTGGTTTTGGTTGATACTGCAGCAAACGTGTCGGGTTTTTTTTTAATAACTATTTTACCCATTTAGAGAGAATGGATTGCAAACTTTATACTTTTACAAGAAAATCAAACATCAATGTTTAAATTACGCAGAAGACACACTTCTTTTTCATATACTGCAAACTGAAAAACTTATTTTCAGAAATGTACTTTTGATAATTGTAGCTTCGTATTATGGTAGTTAATCCGTATAGCTATAACTTTCATGATACAGCTAGAGTTGCTTCAGTATAGTTAGGTGCAGAACCAAGTGTTAAAGTAGCAGCCAATTTTATAAACAGATGTTACACCCTCTGCTGTGCTCTGGTCCCTCATCCCTGTCCTCTCTCCTTGGGGCTGTGTCCCGGCAGCTGCACATCCTCTGCCAGCTTCTCTATCTTTTTTTCTTGTCAACAATTCCACGCATTTTTCCTGCTTAGTTTTAGTTGCTATTTATTTGGCAGAGCACTTCAATAGTAATCATCTCCAACTGTGTCTTCGTTAGTGTTTTAGTTGAGAACTATAGCGAATTTTGAGTGTGTGCCCCGATAGCTCTCACTTGTGCCATACTGTCCCCCCTTACCGCTCCACACCCATAAAGCATTTAGCTGTGTAAAGTAGATTCAAAGGAAATAAATTATGAAACTTCTTTGCATGGGTGCACAAAAACCACTCCAGCCCTTGGGACAAATGTCCAGACAAAGACTTGGCCCCTGGAATACTTCTCAGTAGTTCATTTAGGGGTGGTAGCAGGGTATGCGGCTGAGTGTGTTCCAGAATAAGACACGTGAAGCACATACAGTGCTCATGTAGGAACCTCAGCTACCAGCTGGAACAGTACATTGATTGCACCAAAAGACTTGCTAATATAGATTAAAGCCTTAGTTGCTCACAACTGTGGATGTTTAAAAATCCATCATGCCTAATCACATTGATGGCTAAGTACTGTTTGCCTGGCAGACTTGGGTTAAGGATGTTAGCACTTAATTACAGCAGCAGAGAAGGCAGAGTCTGGCTATTCTCTAATGGATTGTCAGTGTTCTGTTTTAGAACAGATCATAGCTTCCTGGGACAAAAGATATTTTCTTCTGCTCTTCTTGATTCAATAATTACAGTACTTTGAAAGTGGAGGTGGAAATGAAGCGATTAGTTGTATTATTTACATTCTTTTATAATATAGAGACTTCTCTTCATTCTCGGTCAGTATCTGTTGTGCAAATATGTAAGATGATGACAGTTGTTCTCCCTGCGAGATTTAGGACTCTGTCCCCATTTTCTGAGTTCTCAGTCTGTCCTTGTATCCTTTTGACAACTGGACAGAGTAAGTGGTTCTGATTCTTACTGGCATGAAGCTTGAGACTTGCTGGGCAGCAGAGAAGCTTTGCCAGCATCTACAGACCTTTAGCATCAATTCCAGAAAATAGCTCGGTTCAAAGTCTGAGTCTGAGAAATTTCATGTGCATGAATCCAAGTACTATTTTCACACAGAAATACAAATTTTGAATATGCATGAGAGAAAGATTGTACTCATTTCAGAAATCTGGCTAAGACGTTATTCCCACCAGGACATATGATCATTGAAAGAAAATGGAAAAGCATGGAAGCACCAGCTGTTTGTGAATGAATCAGATTTGGCCTGGTTAACACCAGAGATGAATCAAATATGGTTTTGTTAGGATGATAAAGACTGATGAATTGAAGAAGATTTAGAAACCCTCTAAGGATTCCTCTGAAGACAGTGTCTGGCTAGTAAAAATGCCTGGGCTGTTAAATAAATATGAAATCATTATTGAGTTATTTACTCATTCACCTGCAAGTTAAAGACTCGTTATCAGTTTCCTGGTGGCACCATCCTACAGTATCCTAACGAAATCAAACACCCTGAAGCATCCGTGCTTCAGAAAGGCAGGTGCAAGTCTGTGTGCTGGCGTTGCACATGGCCTCAGGTTCACAGTGGAGACTGCGTTTACTTAAGTAGCTTCTCTGCTAGTCTGTTCAAGTTTTTGAGAAATTTACATATTTAAAATATGTGTTATATAAACTCAGAAAATATTTTATATAGCAGACCAGTGCTTCACTGACATGAAAGCTCCTGTGTGAATTGAGTGCAGGCTAATTTGGTTGAATTCTCCAAGTGAATATTTATGACTTTTTTAGAGTGGAGGAGAAGAGCGTCTAGGCATAAGTTTATCACTATAGTGCTACTGTAAAATGCTGTTTGTCGCATTGTATACACAGCAGTGCATGATAGCTGATGAGAAAATTGGGGTGAATATTCTGTGTTTTACTGTCACCTGCGGAATGTTGAAGTGAAGAGGAAAAGTCCTGTAATGAGTGACTTTTAAAGTTTACAAATAGATGGGAAAAAAAAATTATAAAACTGAAAAATTTGATCAACTGTGAAATGAACGGCTTAGGGTGTTCTTGGCCCAGATACATTCTTAATTTACATGGGTGCGTATTAGCAAGTTCAGATGTATCTATGCATATATTTAGGAAAAAGGTGGGGATGCGATACGCTTTGCAGTACCGCTGACACTTGGCATTTGTCATGCTTTGCTGTTTCAAGTGTTCCAAACGTTTGGAAGAATTCTGGCAGCAGGGAAATGCTGTTGCTCTCTTGTTTTAAGATGTCATGCATTCAAAAGAGAATAACCCAAAATTTCAAAAGCAGAAACTTACAGTTAACCAAAACCAACTTAACAGGAAACTTTTGAAGAGATTTTCTGAGGGCATCCGCTCCACATTATATCTCTAGCTCCAAGTAAAATTGCACTTGGTTTGACTTTCTGCAAATCAAAGATGCCTTCTATTTAACTTCATTCAAATATTTAGCTATGCTTCATTGTTAGCACATTAGATAGCAAATCCAATGAAACGTAAACCTTGCTTTCATTTAGTTGAAAGCAACTTGTTTGTTCAAAGTCTTCAAGATTGTCTCTTCTAGAAAATAGTTGCTTCTCGAAGGTAAGCAACCTTGGTCAACTTGAAGCTCTACTTAATCCCCTGAGAGTGATTGATTTTTTTTCACTTAGTCCGCTGTCATGCAGATCATGAATTTACGTCTTTCTGGGTTTATTTATTTAGGTAGAGTAAGAAAAAAAAACAGGTTGCTACTAGCAAATCTCTGTTTTCAAGGAGAAAAACCCACTGTAGTACCTAATACTGCAGTGTTATTCTTCTTAGGTTAATTGATGCTTTTAGACAACAGTGATTGATAGATTGTGTTCGTCCAAGTATGTACTCACACTGAAAACTGTCCATCTCATTTTAGAAGTAATTTAGCTCACGCTATCTAACAGCAATATATTCAGGTAAATCTAGAGTAATGGCTCTTTCCAAATATTAAGGGCAAGGTTGAAAGTGACAGTAACTCTAATGCAGATCTGGGAGAGTCGACTGATTTTTATTGTCAGGATTCTTTCCAGTCACAAAATAGTGTGATTTTATTTAATGAGGGAGGCTGTTAGAATAATGAGGTTTTTGCATCTGTCTACAGTGATCTAAGCAGCAATGCTCTAGTCCTAAGCCACTCCAAAAATCGGTTGGCTTTAATGCAATAAACTGGTCAAGGAGTGCTTCTGCACTTGGGCGGGTGTTAATAATTGGGCAGGTCTAAAGCCTTACGTCTGTGTCGCGCTGGAGGGACCGAAGCCCGAAGCGTAGCAGTTGTGGGGGTGGATTAGCTGGGGATAGCCATTGCGGCCAAGGATTTACATCTTTGGTTTTGCTGCAACCTGTTGCTTATATCTTATCGTTGAGAGACTTGGGCAGTCTGGGATTTTGAGGATCTTGCCTGTTTAGTCTGTGGAGCTGTGCTTAGCATTTAGCATTATTTTTCCTTTGCGTGGTCACAGTGTAGAGTATACAGTGAACTCCCCTCCTCTGTCCTACAGAGTTTTCCATTTAAAGTCTGATCGGAATGGTAGAGCTGGTATTGTCCTGACTCGGACAGCCGGATGTAATTTAAAGTCTGTTTTACTGGTAACCATAAAAGTTTAGTTTCCACAATTCTTCAAATAGTCACACGTTTAACTTTGCTTGTACAAAGAAAGTTCAACAGTTTTATTTGCATTTAATAGGCAAGAACATAAAATGCTGTGCTGTGTTGGCCTGGGGGAGCCTTGTGAACTACTCCTAAGGAATTTACAAAAGGTGATGGAGAAAGGCAACCTATTTACATCTGTAACTTCTTTCTCTCTCTGTGTGTCTCCTCCTAAGCCTGTACCTATGCTGGAAACTTCTAGTTTCCATAAAATGAAAAGATTGACTTATTTGGGCCAAAAGTTGCATATCTATTACAGATTGCACATGCATAAACCACACAAGAACTGATCATGAGCAAAATCTTTGCGGTGTTTCCTGTACATCTGACTGTAGGATAAGGGAATGGGAAAAATCCCAAACATATCTATCTATCTATCTATCTATATGTAGCAAAACAAAATGGGCAGTCTCTTTTAGTCAAGTGGGCTTTGTCTGATTTTTTTAGAATTAGGTTGTGAAGATGGCCAACGCTTCCTTTGGCCTGTGCAGAAGGAAGATTTTACCTTCAAGCTGTTCGACTGTCCCCACAGGAGAGACACTTTTCCTGGGGTTCAGAAGTAATAGAAAGATCTGGAACTAAAATCTTTTACTATCAGGTTAAACTTGCCTGTTGACTGTAGCATTATAACCAAGCTTTTTGGTCTATCAGTCATTCATAATAAGCTTTTATTAGATTCACTAGACTTGTTCTATCATTTTCTTCTGAAAAAAGGACATCTGCTCCAGTATAAATCAGTATCTTTGTTGGGACTGCTTTCCAAGTGCAGTATTTCAAATACTCTTTGTTGATGTAATGCAAAGCATTTTATAAAAAGTGAGTCATGTTATTTAAAATGGTAAGTACAAGAAAATAAAAGGCTGATATCAACTGGGAGGGTTTTTGTTGCCAATTTTTATTATGTTTTTGAGTTATTAATGGAAAGTACAGTTACTAATCAGTGTTTTATAATAAATGCTTAATGATTGATTTATTTTAATGAAAGAGTATGTAGCTCTGGATAGCAATATGGAAAATACACGTAGCGATGGTTGAATTAAAACTTTTTTTTTAAGTGAAAGTCCTGGAGGAGTACCATTTTTAGGCTGGCTGAAATGTTTTGTTCACTGGTACGAACTGGCTTGAGCCTTCTCAAACAATAATAAATGATATTGCTAGAAGGCACCCATAGGAAGTTGTTTATTGCACTACTGTGCAGGTTACTGTTCTCTTTTCTCCCCCATGATCTCAATACTAATGACAGTAGCAGAATGAATGAAACAATTTCTCTAGCGTATGTCTAATTATGTTGGATTTTGTGTCCAGGAAAATTAAGATATAATGGTACGTCAGCAGAAGTGAACCCGATACCACGAAGACAGTTTTGTTGGTATTGATCTCGGACTTGTTTGCAGTGGATTGGGGTGATGGCAGAAATTGAATGAGTAAGTCCAGATTAGCACTGCTGAGCGGTTTGTATTTATTAGAGTGCTGAACCACTGGAGTTGTAATTACTGGTCTGCGTTACAAATTACATCATTTATACTCCTTGGAACTTACACATTACAGTGAGAGGGCTGGGAAATTGTTTTTTTAATCTGCTTGTTAGCGTAGTTGCCTGAATCCTTAGCTTGCATTAACAGTAGCATCAATGATGCTGTGCTCTTACATAGTAGTAGTAGTAGTATTTGGTGGACTATTTGCAAGAGGTAAATTCCATTTCTTTGACAGCTCCGTGGCTGTCTTTGAGAACACATGTGTACTTCACTTGCTTTTTCCTTCCTTGGCTCCTGTGATTTTGAGAAAGTTCCAAATTTATTCTTAACCAGCCTTGCACTTGCAGGTAACTGGAAGTCAGTGGGCTTCAGTGTCCTTCATGCACTGATAACTTCTACTTGAAAAGCATTTATGTAAAACCGGTAGAGATAAATTTGAAAACCCAGAACCCAGCACGCTGCATCAAAAACAGGATGATAACTGACAGCTTTAGAAATCTAGGTGCCTAAATTTAGGCCTCTGAAAACTGTGACATAATACTTGCTTTCATCCCCCCCTATGGCAGCCCAGTATTAAAGTGCTTAAACTTGCCAGCCCCACCTGCCAGTCACTTTCCACCTCCAGCAGGCATCCTGCAAACAGAGTCCTCTGGCATACATGGTTTTGAACGACGCTACTTTTTCTTTTTTTAAGGCAAGTAATTAATCTGCTCTTTTTAAAAGAAGCACTGGCTAGTTTTTAGTGCATTTCTATTTTTTCTTATTTTCTTATTCCTTCTGCTACTGCTGTAGAATAAATTTTTTGCAGAGGATTTGCACTAACTTTCTTGTAACAGCACTAACTTTCTTGTAACAACAATCATATTTCAGTGTGTGTCTCACTTCAGTCTAGGAATGAGATCATATGGTTATATTCTGTGGCTCTGAAAAACAGAGGATGCTTACTAAAAGAGCACTCTTGTGATGGAGCAGCAGAAACTGTGACTCCAGCACAATATTTAGCTGTGTTTATTATTTAAAGACAAGAATAGTATAATCATGACTGCAGATATGCACCGCTCACCGGCATTCATGGTTTTGACACCTTTGACTGGAGCTGACGTGTCTGGGACAGCAGAGGAGCCCTCCCCCCTTGTCACTTGGTGATGCAAGGGTGCCTGAGAGTTTCCTGCAGCTGAGGAGTGGTTGGCTTCCTTCTTTTGGTTGGCTTGTAGCATCTTTGGGGCCATATTTTATTACGTGTGGGGGCATGATAAAGGAGTGGTAAGTTTCTTCTTGTAAGTGAACAGAGGTCAAATAAGGAGAAAAGGGGAATGGTGTGTTTCTGTGTATTATTCCCTTAATTAGGGCTTCAAGCACAAGTTGAAGTCAGTGGAGGTAATTCCATTAGTTTTGCTTTCCCAAGCTTTTTTTCATACAATTAGATGGGTGAAGAAGTACTTCTTAAGAAAAAATGAAATCCAAGATACTGAAAAACTAAGGGGTACATTCTGGTGACAGTCAGTTAGGCAAGCAACTCCATACAAATCCAGTTTTCAGCCTTGCCTCCTTCAAAATTCGTGGCATTTCAAAATATCTGTAGCAACTCTTGAAAAGTCTGTGTAATGTCGGCTGTTTCTTATGCAGGACAAAGTGACTGCATTTTTGAGAAGTTCAGAAGCAATCCAAGAATTATTCTGTTTTTTTTGTATCTTTTTCTGAGGTCTGGAGAAGTTAGATTGTTTCCTCTTACATTAGTACTGGTAGAATCATGGATCTGCTCGGGCTGGA
>Ga0181612_118549_pt1 | contig 12599 bp, 17 predicted proteins | sample HoacroProtozoa21_FD_119630 | JGI IMG/M metagenome (GOLD analysis project Ga0181612, IMG submission 119630) | Hoatzin crop microbial communities from Cojedes, Venezuel. Combined Assembly of Gp0051906, Gp0051904, Gp0051908 | reverse complement strand
TCTTTTTTTTTTTCTTTTTTTCTTTTTTTTTTTTTGTCTTTGTTGGTTGCTATCATTCACACGGTTCTCTTGGGGGTAGTGGCGGCGGGGGGTGTTGAAACCCCCCCCCCCCACAAAAAAACGGTTGAAAATAACAACCAAAAAAAAAAAAAAAAAAAAAAAAAAAAAAAAAAAAAAAAAAGAAAAAAATCCAAGCAAACAGGCAGACCAGGTGGCTGCCGATGCCATCTTATCCTTAGCAACCAAGCGAACGGCAAGGACTCCCGGGGCGCGGATGGGTTGTAGCTGTAGCTGAAGTCTGGGCTGAGCCAGAGGGGCTGGCGGAGGAGCGGGGGGCTCGAGCTGCACCCCAGCCTCGGGGCTGGCCCCAACACCCAGAGCCAGCCCGGCGGGGGCCACGACGGGCTCGGCCGCCCAGGCTCCCCGAGACCCTTTTTGGTCTTTTGTGAGGGAGTTAAAAATTCTGCTTTTTAATCTTTAGAGGAAGGTTCTACACAAGAGGGGAGGGAGGGGGGGAAGAAAAAAGAAAGAGTTTGGGGAGGGAAGTGGGGCGAGCAGGGCCTGGGCAGCGCAGCAAGAGCAGCACAAATGCATGAAAGGAGGAAAAAATGGTGGATCTGTGGGTAAGGACACCATGGCACTGTATGACCGAGCTGTCCCCTCACGGCAGCACCTTGCCCATAGCTTTTTCCAAACTAGTCAGCGCCGCAGCCTGCTTCCCAAAAGATCAAGCAGCACCTATGCAGTGATGAGCAGGTTCCCTACGGCTTCCCCTTCGCACCGTAACGCGCATTGGTGCTGAGCCTCCGCAGCCCGTCCCCTCTGCAGATCCCACGGGGAGGCCACTCGCCACCCCACGGGGCTCCGGAGCATCCTTGGAGGACAAGAGGACGCAGAAGAGCTTCTGGGGTTCGTGGAAGGACAGTCAGGCGCCGCTCGCCCTCCAAGCTCAGGATAACAGCATTGCTTGGCTGGGTAACTGGAAGCAAACCATTTTGGTTTAGTCTTTGCTTTGTAAGAGTTTGGGGGGAAACCACCCCCAGACCACGCCTGCTTTCTTTTAAAGGCAACTCCATAAATCTTATGTAGCAAAGAGGGAGTGGAAGCAGGACCAGTATTAACATAGGATGAGGGGACCTGAAATCAGTTATTTTTAGAGAAATCAAAGGCACCCGGTCCGGATGAGCAGCACCTGCCGGGATCAGGTGGAGGATCCCCCGCTATCGCCCTGCACCGCAGCTCCCGATCAGCACCCTGAACGGCCCAGGGACGCGCGGCCCGCGGGAGGCAGGGAGGAAGGCACACGGCGGGAGCGCAGGACCCGGGGTCCCCACACCTCCCCCAGGCACCGGGGATGAGCTAGATCGACAGTCTTTTCCACTAAACTCTCCTCCTCCTTTCCGAGAGCGGCCTTTCCCCCCCTCCATCAACCAGCCTGAGCGAGACCCTTCCACGCGCGAGCGCCTGCACCGTGGGACTCCCCTGCGCTGTCTTCTTCACATATCAAGACAACATGCCACTGAAGCTAACCCCTTCACACACTGTAACAAAGCGTCTCGGGTGGGAGTGCTCCTTCACATGCCTTACACAGCTTCAAAACTTCCCGTGAAGTTTAATAAACTGATATTATTCCCCCGCTGCTTACGCGCCCCTAACACGATGGTCTTCGATCTGCCAGACCAGTAGGAGCAGGATGCCCGGGCAGCTCTCCCAGCTGAGACAGCGTGGAGCATTCTAGAAGGTAGAGTTTTCTGACAGACAGTCCTCAGCGGCCCGCGCCGTGTGTGTTCTCCCACTTCCCGCACTTTCGAAACCAAAGGTACCTTCGCTGAGAGAGATCGGATTTCTTCGGACCGTTTCACAGACGGCAAATGACGTTAGGATGGATTTTTCTTTCAGTTCTTTTTCTAAGGAGGATGCTTTTGTTCAGCATAATGGATTAAATGCAATAGGATTAATGCAATTATTCTTTTAGCTTTCAAGCTGGTTTGCTATGAAGACATATTGCTAACAAGAATCCTTCTATTAATATGGATTGTTCAGATGGACTTTGCCACATTCTTTAAGCTGCTAATGGCACAACTATCCTGCGCTTCGGGGAAGAGCCCGGACCCGGTCAGCACCCGCACAGCACCCACTGCTGGATCACACGGAGGAAACCGGAGAGCGCTGGATGCAAACCAAACAGCAAAGGAGTTCCCACGAGCCACGGAGGGTTTAGGCTGGTGTTAACAAGCAGGGACCCCCCCCGAGAGCTGGGGGTGCCTCTGCCAGCCCAGCGCAGGGACGTCCCCTCCCCACCACGCAGGAACCCCGCTGCCGGGGCCCTCCGTCCGCGTCGCCTTGCAGGGTAGGGGCCACACGCCTTGCGCTGTTACCGTCAGTATAAACGCGTTCATGCAACAAGCCTACGGCTGCCGCTGCCACTCGCCGCTGACCGGGTGCCAGGAGAGCATCCCCCAGCCCGTTCCCGGGACGTGCAGCAACGGCATTCAGTTCTTCAGCAAACGCACCAGGCCAAACGTAACACAGCCCGTGGTCACGGGGATGAATGCTTCCCAAGCCTACGGCTGTCCATACAGTGTTGAGTTTGCGTAACTTCTTGCCCAAGCGCTGGTGGAAATAAGGAGAGAAAGAAACCACAGCCTCCGCTGTGGAAAAGCCTCTACTACCAGAGCCGGGCATCTTCATTCACACCCAGCACCCCAGATCCTCGCTGCTCCACGGACCAACTGCTCACGGGGACCACGAGACCCCTGGCTACCACGCAGCACCTCCAAACCTCAAGAAACTTGGTCAGGCATTACTGGAAGCAGGGCGGTCTGTGTCGTGTATCTGTATTACGTGCCATTTGTATTAAAGCCTGTATTTCTGTCCTGTCATGAACCACCATTTTCCTGGGCGAGCCTCTTCGCATCCGTTGGGAAGCGGAGCAGCGTTGCACCCCGTAGCTTCGCAGTGCGTGCCCCACAGCACGGCTCAGCAAGAGGGGAGGCAAGGAGCTGGACCCAGCCCAGCTAGTCCTGTCCTAACCCCAAAAAGTCTCGCAAAGGTAGTTAGAGTCCTGCCACCGCATCACGAAGTAACCAGAGAAGGAAGGAGACGTCTGCAGAGGGCCTGGTGGACAAATGGCTCGGTGTAAGTTACTTGGAGTCTTGTATTGACTTGGTGTAAAAATTACTCAAATATTATAAGGTGAAGACAAAATGTTAACTTTTTTTTTTTTTAAAACTTCCCCTAGAGTTTTGAAGCCCAAAGAAAATTCTCACTAAGTTCAAAACTCATCACAGGCTTAATTTTTACTCCCTCTAATCAGGATTCAGTAGATCTTTGCAGGGGCAGCTACTGCATCGCAGGAGCAAAGCCCTCGCTTGCTCCGACCACCAAAACCTCCGCAGCTCTGACGGGGTGACCCCACGCCACCCCAAAACGCATTCACCCCGCAGAGACAGCTGGGGCCAGGCTGCACCCATGCCGGCACCCCAGCCACGCTTCTGCTGAGCGCGTGTCCTTTGAGCACCAGGAGACCCCACACGAGGACCGGTGGTGCCAACAGGTCTTGCCCACCCATCTCGACGGGTCTTGCCCACCCATCTCTGCCCATCTGGGTGCGTGCCATGCTGGTGGTCATGTCTGCCTGTCCCCAGTGTCACCCACAGGAGCTGCTTTGCTTCTCCATCCCCAGCTGACCCTCTCCAGAGGGGACAGGCCAGTCACCTCAGCTCCTGATACCCATAGATAACCCCCAGGATCAGCAGAGAGGCTCGGGAGGGCCCTACACCAGCCCATATCTGCTCGAGGGGCAGGACCCCTCCTAAGGGCTCCGTCTCCAACACAGGGGTGACCGTCCCTCTCCGGGACCTGCACAGCCTCTCTGGAGCAGGGCATGCTTTCACCTTTTCTTTTGTAGAAGATATATCTTCATAAAGGTTTTAAAATTAGTGGCCAACACTTAATAAATAAATAAAAAAGAGCCAGACCTTAAATCAAGTGCTCTCAGAAACTGGGGGAAAGCAGTTTGGGTCCAACTCCCAACTTGCAAACTTGAGCCTGCTCTAAACCAGTCTGAGCCAAAACCTCATCCATCTTCTGGAGACGGATCCAGACTCTGTCGGCTGCATCTGAGCCCGGGGACGGAGCCCGCCCCTCCCTGCCATGCAGCCTCGTGCTACTCGGAGCCCTGCACAGGTACCACAGCTGACAAACCCCGGGAGCGCAAGCGCGGGGTACGAGAGGATGCTTGTTGTGTTTACGTGATCTTGAGGCTGCTCCTATTGAAGTGATGTCCCAGTAAGAGACAGAAAAGCAGCGTGAAAAAAAAAATAAAAAAAAATCAAGTTTTGGTACGAGCCCTGACATCCTGCTTGCAGAAAGCCCAACGGTCTGTCCTGTCTGGACACCAGGTCGTGACGTCCCCACAACACACCCCCCGCCAGCATTGCCTTCTCGCAGATGACAGACCCCGAGCCCACGTGTTCCGGTCGCTTCTGACCCGAGAGATGGACCTGTGGATGAGGAGCTGCAGCTCCTGCTGCCGTCAGGCCGGGGGACCGGGCTGGGTGCGAGGGCAGAGCTGCGCAGCATCGTCCCTTGCCGGAGCCGTGCCCCTTGCCGTGCCTTACCTGGCACGCAGCGCTCGCTCCGTCCATGCCGCCATGCCCTGGCACGGCCCGATGCTCTCCTCGGTCCGCTGGTCCCAGCAGAGCTGCGGGTCCAACCTGCAACGTAACGTCCATCACATCAGGCTTAATTGTGTACTAGCAGCAAACGATTTCAGTTAAGCAATAAACAAACCTTGTAAAAATAATAAAAAAACAATCACATTCTGTTTCTTGCACTAAAACCTGTTTCATTAACGAGAATAACGATGCTTTTCTGGTCCTAACAAAAACCCCACCGCGTCAGTAGCTGCCCCGTGCCCAGCAGCGCCTGTCTCTCCACGTCCTTCGCAAGTGGGCATCGGGCTCCGGTTGTCAGACGCAGTCTGAACCCCGTCTCAAACCCGCAGAGCAGGCTCCTGCCTTTGCAGTACAGAGTTTTAAATGTTCGTTCCTCCTCCTCACATCAGAAAGAAAGTATTGGACTGTTTTGTTTTTCTTTAATTTGTAAATATATCACCATCCATCCTCTCTGTAAAACCTCCTGGTTTTTCTAAAGTACTCCACGTATTTATTTGCCTTTCTTTTTTTAAAGCAAAAACACACCACCTTTGCGTTAACCCACTTGTTCCAATGAGAAATGTATAGCTGAATCTGTAAAGTTAACAGTTTACAGCGAGAAGAGTTACGGACTACGGAAAAAATATTTAATATAAGGACTTATAAACTGACTGCATGAGAGGTGAAAGAAGGCCAAAATACTCAGATATCATTTTTTTGAATCACTGTAAAAAGAAAAGACTGGATTTTTTTGTATAGAGAACACTAAACATATAATAAAACATTGTTCAAAACTCATGCTAAGCTTGCACTGCGTTTCCAGCAGGTCAGTGCTTCTGCTGAAGAAAAACTGACCGAGTGGTTTAAAAACCTCAGCGCCTCCTTCGCCGCCCTGCCAGGCTGCTTTTGGTCCTTGGTTTATCCAGGCAAAGCAGCACAAGCCCTGGGCCAAGACTGGCAGCGATAGGACACCGTGGAGCATCTCTCAACAGCCAGAGCTCAGCACCGGACCGCGCTGGGACGCGAAAGCGGCAGCCGGGGTGGTGGGACAGGAGCAAGCCCTCCAGCACAGCCCTTCACCCCCAGCGCGGCCGTCCCGTGGGCTCAGGGTGCAGGAGAGGGGTCCCAGAGCCCTGCAAGCTCCGGGCAGCAGCTCCAGCACAGCACGAGGCTGCAGAAGGGGCCTGGGGAGCCGCGGGTCTTCGCTCCCCTTGCGCCTGAGCAGGTTGCGGGGATGACCAGGCACAGGCAGGGAAGCTCTCCCCGATTCGTGTTTTCACAGCCCCCCTGCTCTGGGTGCTCCGACATCTCCCACCCACAGCCAGGAGCTCTGCTCGGCCGCATTAGACACCGGGAGAGGCTTCGTGCATTAAAACCCGGTAGAGGCTGAAACACAGGAGCAGCTCGAAGTGCCAGGACCAGACGCTGTCTCCGCTTCGAGCCCATCGGCAGCATCCCAGGTGGAGGGGAGGAGGGCGGCTGTGTGGATGGGGAGCCCTTTGAGGCGAGCAGGTCTGTATTAGGGGAACCACCCCAAGAGCAGCAATAACTGCTCCCAGAGACCTGGGCAGGAACTCCTCGCTCTTCGCAGAGCCCTTGCCGACTGCCTCGGACACCAGCGAGGCCTTGGTGCAGGCAGTGGCATCCCTTCCAGGTGGGGAAACTGAGGCACGAAGGAGCAATGGTTGCTCAGGGACAAGCCCTGAGCGTGGTTCCCCAGGTCTGCGCAGTGACCTGGACACATTTGCGACGCTGGCCTGGCAAACAGCAGCTCTGCATCCCTGCCAGCACCGGCTGCAGCACAAGCACCCTTCGGAAGCGCATGATACAAGCTGGAGAAAGAACCCCCCACCGCCCAGCAAACATCTGGGAGGGTCAGGGTTTAACCCAGCTCCCCCCTCCTGACCTGGCACATCCTGGAAGAGCAGCAGCGAGCGATGCCTCCCCTGGGACCAATCCTGCCCCCGAGGCCCCGAAGTGCTCTTACCAGAGGCTCCCTGGTGCAAAGCCTTGACGAGAATGGGCTGAAGGAAGGGGGGAAACCAGCAGAGCCTATTTGGTTAATGAAGATGTAATTGCTGCAGCCCTCGCTAAGAGGATGAAAGTATTAGTGCTTCCTGCTCGGGTGCTGCAGGGGGGGCTTTGTCCACCCCCTCCCCACCACTTACTCCAACAACAGTGAGGGGGGGGAAGAAAAAAGGCACCTTCTGCCCAGTATAGGAAAGCTCCCCAGTGCAGACTGGGGCGATGGAGGCACCAGCCAGCCTCGGTCCCTGCCCCAGGGAAGGATGAAGGAGGAACTGGGCTTAGTCCTCGAAGCCAGCTGGAACCCAGGGACCCCTCCAACACCTCAAAGTCACCATTTCCCACCGCCCACACCCACAGAACCAGCGGGGCCCAAGGTCTCAGCCTCGCAAAGGGCTGCGCGGGCGGCTGCTTCCATCGTTCCCATGGGACCCACGGCGTTGTCATCATCCAGGAGCGAGCGACAATGGACTCATCCTCGCGATCGATACTGGGGGAGACACGCACGCATTAGCACTCGTCCCTTTTTACGGCAGGATAATGACACCCACTTCTTCCCCGACCTCTGCCCACCCGGTGGGGCAGCGGGGCTGGATCGATGCCGACAGACTGCCTCCAATTACCCTCCTCCTCAGAGAGGCCACTCCAGCCTATTGCCCATTACCATAGCTAAGAGCCATCCACTGTCGGCACTGGGAATATCCAAGGGAGCCCTTACAGAGCTGCTTCCTCCCCCAGCTGCTACCGCTGTGGCCTCAGAAGATGTCTGCACGAGGATGAACACCCGAGAGGTCACCAATGACCTTGTCACCTGCACAGAGACCCTTGGGGAGCTGCTGGTAGCAGTGACACAGAGGAGAGGGGCAGAGGGCAGGTCCCCTCCCTCAAGCAGGGCCAGGGCTCATCACCTCTCTTGGGTGTCCCTCCATTAGTCCTTCTGCTGGCGGTCAGGATCCAGCCCTGCTCTTCATTTCTGTGCAGCAAAAGTGAGTGGAAAAATTACAAATGAGCGCCTGCTCTTCCAGGTGAGGTCTGCAGGAAGGGCCATGGCTCGTTTCTCCCGGTCTCACCCCAAAATGGCAGCAGGGAGCGGAGGACGGGGCAGCTAGGCGAGAGGGAGAGAGGTGGGACCAGCAACGCGCCCCACTCCACCATGGGCACTCTGCTGCCTGCACCCGTTTCCTGGAGCAGTCCGCGCTGCTGGAGCTTCGCCAATCGATAGAGATACTAATGCCTTAATTACTCCTCTGTAATTGCAGACCATTAACCTGTGGACACCCCCAGCGCCCATTGATCTCCTTACGCCATTAACAGGTCTGGGCTGGAGCCGGGAGGGATGGAGAGTGCAGGATGGTCCCTGCCACGCTCCCGAATCCTCCGCTTCCCACCTCGCTGCACAGAGTCTGGCAGCGACCTCCCCACCGGCAAAACCCCACAGCGCAGGGGCCCTTTGCACCTCGGCAGCATCGCTTCCCCCCAAACCTCAGTGCCTGCTGAGAAGCACGGAGGAGGCCCTGGAGCGTCCCTGTCACATCTCATAGTGTCCCTCCACCCGGACAGACCTCCCTGCAGCAGCCAGAGAACAGCAAAGGTCTCGTGGCCGCAGATATTCACCGGGACGGGCTCGGGGTGCAGCCTCGCGGGGGGCACAGGTACAGCGTGCAGAGAGCTGCCAACGCAGGTGAGCCCAGCCCGAAGACCCTCGGACCACAGCAACAAACACGGCTCCTGCGCACCCAAAAACCCAAACCTGGCCCCAGCTGCCACCCTGGTCCCCCCAGCCGAACGCGGGGCAGCCTGCAGAGCCACCCGCTCCATCGCTCGCCGCTAACCCTGCTGCGAGGGAACCCTGTGCCCCCCGACGTGGCACAGCTCGGGTACCACCTACGGTGGCCACGCTCGGCTCCACGGAGCTGCCCAAAATGTAAAGCCATCCCCCCAGCGCCCATATGAGCCTGGCTATGTGTGTATATACACAGATATACATATATAGAATATTTAGGCACGGGGGTGTGCATAAATGCAGAAACACACTGCACAGGGGTGGGCGTCCCTGCCGAGACACCCCCTCAGCTGGGGCTAATCCCTTTCCCGCTTCCACCCCACAGACAGGGTCTCAGCCCCCCACCCAGCCCCACAGCTGCTCCAGCCCCAGGCGATCCGTGCGGACGAGGGGTTTCTGCTGGGGACTGGCAGGAGCAGCAGCCAGGGATGCTGAGGAAGGGTATGAATTATGCATGATGCTGCAAGTCGCTCTGCCTCCCCGACTGGTCCTTGGACTGTGGCAAGCGAGGTAAAGGCAGAGGAAAAAATCCCCTCTCCAGGGACCGGCGTGGCGGTTGGCAGCGAGCGAGGGAGCGCGCACGCGAGGAGGGAGGAGAGGGAGGAGCACATCCTAATGCAGAGATGCTGCAGTGGCTTTGGGCACACACATCCACACTCGGGCAAGCACCAGCCAAGCGCTGCCTCGCAGCTCAGCCTCCGACACCGGCGGGGCCCCGCGGGCCCCCGGCTCACGCATCCACCCCGCGACAAGGTAAGCGCCTTCTCCCTCCTTCCTCCATCGCAGAGGGAAGAAAGAGGCTCCGGGTTTCAGGGCACCATTCCCCCACCAGAGCCAACTCTCCGGCGAGAGGGAACCTGCCAGATGCCGCTCGCCTCCGGTGGGAGCGGGGAGGCGAGAGCAGGGGGCTGGTTTGGACGTTTCTCGGCAGGCGATGGCTTCGCAGGCGATGCGGGCTCTGCTTGCGCTGGAGAGGAGCCGGGGGTGGAGTTGGGAGGAAGGCGGGGGCCACGGCTGTGTCACTTGTGGCAGGGGCTGAGGTCGACACGGCCGTCAGCAGAGACGTCTCTTATTCCATAAGTCTGGGAATATTTTTATTATTATTATTACCGTTACGCTTTTCCTGGTGCATTCTGGCCGGGGGCACTTTGAGAGCCCGCTCGTGGGCTCAGGCATCTGGAACGTGGCACCTGGGAGGGGCAGGGGGGCTCGCACAGCTTTCGCTGCACAAAACTACTTCAGCATCTCCAGCACGGGCTGGCAGAGCCCAGAGCAGCCCAAGAGACCCAAGCTTCCTCTGCAGGGAGAGAGAATGAGGAAGACCCCGGTGTCCCAAGCCCCTTCCCTATGCCCCCGTGAGGGCAGATCCCAGGTGAGGGGTGGGAGACGGAGCTGCTCGGGCACACAGGGGTATTTCTGTGGCTGAGGCTGGTCGGGGCAGCTCAGGGCAGCAGGGAGCTGGAGGGGCTCGGTGCACAGTCACGGACACAACTCGCCCACCCCAGGCCTGCACCACGGGGCACCGCTTTGCTCTTCAGGGAGCGATGCTGGGACGGGGAGCAGCCGGCGGCAGGGCAGGCTGGGGTGTGCTTCGCAGGGCTCCGGTCCCAACGTCTTCAACTTCCCGAGCTCCCTCCCCTCTTTGTACCTCCCCCACGCTGACCCACCGACTCCCGCTGGGCTTGCGCCACTCCCACGAGCCTCAGCATTATTTTTCTGGCCAGACTGGGGAGTATTCATAAGAGATTGTCATCTCTCCAACGAAACACTGGTTGCTTTGAGGATGGGAGGCAGCAGCCCCTACATCCAAGAGCTGGGAACATGCCGAGCCCTCCCCAGCAGCAACCCCAGCCCAAGGCTTCAGCCAGACCCCAAGGACGGCTCTTGCTCCTCCCAGGCATGTCCACAACAAGCTCTTGAGGGTACAAAGCTGAAGCACAGGCTCTTGCACAGGGTTTAGGAGCAGGTTTGCATCCACAGATGAACCTCTCAAGGCTGTGTACTTGGTACCGAGCACACCCGATAGCAACACCACCAATCCCCAAAGCCTCTCGCTTTGCTAATACAGGGAAAAGGCAAGTCCCAAACTTTCTAGAAATAACCGTGCTTTCCAGGGGCAGATTAGAATTACCCAAGACTAAAGAAAACAGAAAACAAGAGGGTCTTGTCAAGCCCAGCTGCGTGCTCTCCCTGGAGCACGACTAGAGTAGACCAAGACAAAGGGATGCTAACGCTCTTCTCCATCACCCGATCAATTACTACCAAACCCAGCAACCTCAACTTTGGTCACTCCAAATATATCTGCAGAGAATTTAATGGCCTGTGTCATTATTTTGTCTGCAGATTTACCACAGGCAAATCACAGAAGACAGAAAGCCCAAGCGTGTCATTAGGGAGGTATTTCCCACACACACCTAAACACAGCGCACGGGGGATCGAGCCCAAAGTCCACGTGGAGACTGAGCTCATGGGCTTTAAAGTCCAGCCCAGCTGTTCAGCCACCTTGAATGCTTTCTATACGCCCAAAGTCCAAATTATCCACAAAACGCCACCAACCCTGATGAGAAACACCTCCCCGTGTCTCTCGATGCCTCCTCCCTTCTTCAGCAACCCCTGCTCCCCCGAGGTCTCATCTCTATTTGCAACGACCACGCCGCAAGCACACCCCAAACTTTGAGAGTTTTCCTTAAAGGCGCTGGGCACGAAGCAAACCCACGCAGCCACCGGGAACACAGCGCATCCCGAGGGAGCCTCCCGCCAGCTCCCAGCCGAGGAGCGCAGGGCTCCCTGCTCGGCGGAGCAGAGCTGCAGGAGCCAGCGAGCCCCAGGCTCAGCGGCCACAGGGCTGGCTCCCAGCACCAAGCTTGTCCTTCTGCTCAGACCAGGGATGGGTTTTGCTCTGTCTCGCAGGGAATGGGTTAATGCAGCCGTGCCTGCAGTTACCCTACGCAGCTCTCTCCTTCCTAAATCCAACTCGTGCACCATCAGCCCTACTTTCCAGGGAACAGGAGCCACAGATGCCCAGGAAGCTTTTAGGATGGGCTGATGGCAATCCTGTAAACCCAGGGCTCTGCAGGAATGGGGCCACAGCTCTGCACCCAACCCCTTCGCACCAGGTTAGCTTGCAGTGCTGCCATGTAAATCAATCTGCCATGCAGCAAACCCCAGTACTGACCAGGGGCTTTCAGAGATGCTGTTAAAGAGCTGATACGCAGAAAGAGGTGAGAGGCTTCCCTAGAGAGTCCTTTAAGAGTCAAAAAACATAGATGGGAGGGAAGAAATGTTGTTAAAATCTACTGTGATGGGCTATATCAGGCTTTTTCTGGACACTTTCTGTCTTTTCCTGACACAAAATGTCTTTGGGTGCTGGTGGAGCTGCAGAGAAGGGATAGGTCTCAGCAGACTCAAAAACAAAGTCAGCTCTCAAGCTACAGAAAAGCTGCTTCCTTGAACCCAAATTGATTTCCTCCCTGTGACAAACACCCTCGGTCCCACTGTCACAACGCAGCTCCCGGGTGCAGGACCTTACCAGGGGGATGCTTAATGCAACAAGGGAGATGTCCCAAGAACTCGGGGAGCACGAGAGGCATTCCCACCCCCAGCCAGTTGTGAAATACTGAACCCAGCCCCTCACAGCAGCCTGGGTCCTAAATTATTACAGGTATTATTTATTGTACAGCCTGTAGAGCTGTCAGTCCCACACCAGAGAGCCGTAAACCAGGGAGCCTACACTGGAGGAAGGAAGCAGGATGCGTGTTTCTTGCTGGTTCTTGCTTGTTTTTACAAAGAGGAGGAGCAGCTCGGCACTATTTGGGGATGGAATACCTAAAACCACTTTAAGACAGGCGAGAAGGTCGGACAGGAGGATGACACCTTCCAAGGACAAAAATAAACATGACACCGTTGCAGGGGGTACCCCAACCTTCTCCTAGGAGGGAGAGGATTTTAGCACTGCTTCACCAAGGTCCCCTCTGCCTGGGGATACCGCATCACCCCAGCACCCCAGTGCCCATCACCGTCACCAAGGTCCCCTCTGCCTGGGGATACCACATCCCCCCAGCACCCCAGTGCCCATCACCGTCACCAAGGTCCCCTCTGCCTGGGGATACCACATCCCCCCAGCACCCCAGTGC
>Ga0181612_107784_pt1 | contig 12599 bp, 6 predicted proteins | sample HoacroProtozoa21_FD_119630 | JGI IMG/M metagenome (GOLD analysis project Ga0181612, IMG submission 119630) | Hoatzin crop microbial communities from Cojedes, Venezuel. Combined Assembly of Gp0051906, Gp0051904, Gp0051908 | reverse complement strand
TAGTTTTATGCAAAGGAAAAAATAAAAAGACTCCTTCAGAAAACATGCATTTTCCATTCAGATTTTTCTCACATTTTTACTTCTTTTTCCTCTTTATCCTCTTCTTCCCTCCTCTCCCTTCTCTTTCCTCTTGTTTAAAACACTTGTTTTTTCCCTAAAGGGTCATCTTTTTGACCATGCTCCATCTAGAGAGGTAGATCCGGTCTTCTAGTTTCAGTGCTAAGACGACATTGATCTGACTGTTCGTGGACACACAGCTCTTTGAGGAGATTTTTTTTTTTTTTTAATACAAGTAGTGTTATTTCTGGGTGATTTAAGAAATGGAAATGACAAGTCTCTTCTGTGCTTTTGTTGTCACACAATGTGTTGACTGTAGGGATTAATAAATATGTGTTCTGCTATGCCAAATAGAGTTATTACTGTTACGTCTTTGTAAACAGGGGGCTGTGTTACAAATGGCCTTGGAAGTTACAGCTGCCATTGTGTAGAGTTGTTATATTCAGTAAAGGACAAAGAGAGATTTTGGCTTGGTTTTGAGTTTGTCTGGGTTTGGGTTTTTTTTTTATCAGGGTTTGTTTTGGGTTTTCTCTCCCTCAGTACCTCAGCAATAGGCTGTGTCGTTTTCATGCCAGCCTATACTCCAAGAAAGAAACTGAGAGTTGTTCCTGGTAAACCCAGAAGATGCGTGTCTGTGGTAGGAAAAGAGTAGTCATCATCTGTCAAGTGCCTGTAGAGTGGAACTGCTGCACTAAATGAAACTCGGCACACAGCAGAAAGGGCTGTAAGCAGCGCTCTTCAGGACACTGTTTGGGCCTTAGGGTTGGTAGCGCTGCTAGGAAGAGGACATATCCTCTTCTGTACTCATCATTTTTCAGGCCTCAAGCACTGTGATTGACCTGTGTACGTTCTGCACTCTACAGGGTTATCTGGGATATTAAAAGATGGAGCGTGCAGCAGCGGGGCTAATTGAGATACCTAGGTGTCAGGGATGTGTTGAGGGAACGTGGCAAATAGCTGACCTGGTGTCTCAGCAGAGAGCTGGCCTGGCTCTGGCGGTATTATTACCTCGAGGTCAGCTCCAACCCTGCTTGATCTAGCGGACGTCGGAGTGCATGGTGCATGCCCTGCAGTGTTCTCTGTCTCAGGAAAACTGCACAGCCCTGCCTCTGGGCTAGGGGAGCGGATCCTCTCTCTGTCTGTGGACTAGGAACTGTGAACTCAGATAGTTCAACTATATATAACAGGATGCTAACAGTAGAAAATGCATAAGGGGGAAGAGAATATCAATTCCATTTTAATGTTCTTCCTGCTTATGGCACCAGCATCACAGATTCTGATTATTGGAATCAGTATTTTCCTTTGTAGAGACTCTTAACTTTGGAGATTATAAATGTTTCCTACATGAAGTACAAATGTTGTATTTTTATTGCTGTTTCAGTCATATTCCTAAACCAAATTTGGAGTTCCGTATTGACTTAGAAGTTTGAACCGTTCACTTAGTCTTTTACTACTGAAGCTTAAAAGCATTTCCATCCTTGAAACCATTTGTCAAGTGATCTTATTTTCTCCTTGGATATTTAAATAGTTAAGAAAATGTAATCCTGCTGTTGTTTGCATTTTCCTAAAACTAGAGTGTCTCAATCCGCTGTTCTCATTTTGCAGAAAAGCGTAGTGCACATGGAAGGCATCCAGAGACGTTGCTAAATACATGTGGAAGCATTTCGTTCAGGAGATGATTAATTATTAAATAAGTACCTCAGTCAATACAAACTGCTAGGAAGCAGCCTAGAGTACAATACATTATATTTTACCAATATGTTATCTTTTACCAAGTAGCTGATGTGCTCCCGCAAACGGAAACAATGGCCAAAAGCGTTCCGTCTCTGGAACCAGTGAATTTCACTCTTGCTTTACCACTAAGCCAATTGGATATATTTATTGTGTATGTATATAATACATATGCAAGATGCTTTTCATGTTTTCTTGGAGATCTCTATTATGTGATTTGCTTAGTTTTATGCCTTGAAACAGGACTGTAGAAATTATAATATTATATACAATTTAATTGAAGCCCATGTTCCTAAGACACACAAAATAACTGAGAACGCATGCCTCAGAACTTCAGTTCTAAAAGAGAATTAGTTTCACCATTACTGGAAATAGAAGTAGGGCTTCTTCAAAAACCTGCAAACTCCTCATTTAATCGTAAAAATGTTTTTACGTAAATCTAACAACCAAAGGATTTACATATTTGCCCTCACTACCATTTGCTTCACTCCTGTTTTCAGTACTTAATTAGGCTGTTTTAATATCTAATTTTATAATAAGTTTCTCGTTTATGCTGAGAGGAGCTTTATTCTCTGATACAAGTGGAAATTAGGGCTCCTGTGGAAGTCCTACTAGGCAGTTGGCCAAGAACCATTATAGCAATGACAGTGTAGCTGCTGCTCAGCAGGAGTTGAAAGAGAAACGGGTCAAGTAGGTCAGTTGACTTGAGGACTTCACAAGAATAATACCAACACTGTGACTGGGTCACCAGCAGGTCAGTAGCGAGCAACAGTCCTCAGACTCTGAGTTCTTCTTAACTCTTCTTCCTCAAGCAGTGGCTCTGAAGTAGCTCGCAATGCTTGTTACAGTGCCTTGCCTAGTATGCACCTAAGCATGCAGCAGCAGTGATTGAACTGTAAAATGTAAATTTTGCCATTCAAAGACACTAAACACATTCAGTGTTATCAGTTTGGCAGGAAAAAAGAAGAATTCCTATGGAAATTACTCTGTCCAATTCATATTTTACAGTGGTGATCTTTGATATCAACATTTTTAAGCTTATGATGTCATTAATTTTAAGGTTAACAGAGCTTGTCTGCAAGGTGGAGAGTGAGCAGAACTTTTTATAAGTGATTTCTGGCTGGGATTTTGCTGTACTAGTCAAATGACAAGGAATTTTAATCTGAAAAGGTGGCACACGCTTCAGGTCTGGAAATTCCTCCTCCTTCCACCCCCGCTTTGTACAAAGTAGCTTCGAGGCATGCCATAGAAGACATCTATTTGATAAGGCTTCTGGGCAGGGCTGAGAATACCACCCGGAATGAAAAGGAGTAGGATTTGCTCTTTTAGCTGCCAGATACCTTATAAACGTTTCCACTGTGTCAGGCTGCTGGTACACCTTAAAAGTTGGGTGTAAATGTAATTGATTTGTAGGCATCTGAGCTACCTACATTAAAATAAAAAAGACAGAATTCATATTTTTATGGGGTTACAAAAATGCTTTTAGGGTACCTGGTGGTTATTATATGTTGCAGTGAACACCTCACATTATCATGGGTGAATTTAGTCTCTTGAAGTTTAAAACTAGGATTTAGATTTAAATCTGAACTTGTCTACACGGTCTCTCTTTAAGTCAGTATTTCAGCTTTTGAAATAACTCATTTATGCCAGATTTTATCTTCTGTACCCATGAAAGAGGAAGGAAGAATAGTGATTGTCCTATGAACTTCAGGATTTTTTTAATTAATAAACTTTTGGCAGGCAGAATGAGGGGAACTATCTCTTGTGATTTGTATCGCTTAGAGACAGCCCTTTCCCCCTTAATGGCTGCTGTAAACTATGAGAGCACTTCAGATTTCTGTCAAGGATCTGAGGAGTTTGACTACCACCTATTTCTGGTGAAAGAATATCAATCTTGAAAGTTAATCAGAAGGAACTGAGGAAACTATCTGAAGAAGAGGTTAGTGCCCTGAAGGTACTGGTTCTACTGATGCAAGTGAAGAACACTGAGATTCCTGAAGCATTTCTAAAATACAGGTAAAAGAAGGAATCGGTAAATATGTCAGCAAAACTAAAAAAAAAAAAAAAAAAAAAGTGATTTATAGTTGCTTCAATTCCATGTAACATTTTAATAAATAACTGCTTCTATGGTTTTTAAGTTTTTAAATAGAGTTTTATTTTTTTAGAGTCTCACAACAGTGACAGCAATTGCTTACAGGGAAATAAGACTTAAAAACTTTTGAGATCCCTTCCTGCAATTTAGTACTTTGAAACAAGGACTTGAGACAGATGTTTCTGAGCAAGTAGAACAGAAGTCTAAATCATTTGGAAAAACATTACCACAAAAATAAATTGAAGCTAGAGGCTTTCTCCTGCTGAAAAGGTTTTATTTACTTTAAGTTCTTAAAAATTATACCTTTTAATCACTTGCTGCAGAGAACTGGAGACAGTAGATTTGTGTGGCGTACTTCAGCGCTCAATTAAAAAGTAGCAAAGCAAATCTGAAGACTGTTTTCTAGTGCCTGCAATTTCCTACATCCCATGGCTAGGGAAAAATCAATTGGTTTTGTATCAGGCTTCACTGTTGCAGACTTTATTTTGTGACTGCTGGTCTAAAGATAACATTTCAATAATTTTCCCTTTGGAACAGACAAAGTAGGATTTTACTACAAGTTGTTGAGTTTGCGTATTTTTGGTTTTCTGTATAAAATTAAATAGAGTGCAAGGAATAATAATTTTCATTGGTTGTTCATTAAACAGTACTTCTGCTATATGTTCATTCTGAAATAAACTGAGACTTTATTAAATTATGATAAACATCCATGAAAAGATAATACACACTCTATGTTTGCCTTGTTTATAGCCTGGAAGTGATTTTCATAAGGACTATACAGTGATTATAGTGGACTCTTATTTTTGTTAGTTTACATGTATCATTAAAAGCAGTCATCTCATTGGTTCTTGACAAAAAAGATGCTGACGTATAGTAACATTCAAACGTTATTTTGATAAGTTGTTTTGAGTACCATTTGTTACTACAAATTATGTCAGGTTTGAACACTCAAATGTTGTATTGTTACGTGCTGAATAACACTCAAGAATTGGTAATAACATTTCTTGCAGTCTTTATGTGCGAACTACATCACCTAGTAGCCTCAGTATCAGAATCTTCCAGTGCAAGAAAAAAATCTGCTTCTTCAGCTTAAACTGCTAGATATGAAGTATGCTCACATTGTTTTCTGCAGGAGGTAGCTACGTGCTCCTCTTGTTTCTATGACCACACATTAATTCCCAAAGTTTGGAGTGATTTGCTTTTCCCCCATTAAATATGGAACAGGATGAGAGTAATGAGAAACAGAGAAACAAAGCTGTCTCCATGGACATCGGGTTGCTTGTCTTGTTCTCGTAAATGTCCGGTGTTCTGTAAACACAGCATTGAAGGGGATTCTGTTCTCTTTACATTTTTCAGTGGCATAATGAGAGCCCACTTAGAACTTGCAGCTCCTCAAATTAAACAGCCACTCTCTCTTTTGACACAGTTAAGGTAGCACATTGATACTTGGGTCTCAGTACAGAGGAAGAAGTCACATGAGAGTTCTGCTGTGGTCCAGTCCAGGAAGGTCTGATGGCCTTTTCTGTATCTCTTCCTTCAGAGTTCTTGGGCGCTCAGGTCTTGTGAATTTTTTTTCCTCAAAGAGTATGACTAGCCTAACTAAAGATTTAACCTCAAACCACGTTTGCTAGCATCCCTAGACCATCATAGCTGCGGCAACACTTTTGTTTCAGACTACCAGCAATTTTGATGGCATTATCTTCTTTTGACAAAGGTGATCTACTGCTTCACTGATGAAAATCAGGCTCAGCGGACCTGAATTTTTTATTTTATTTTTTGCACTTTTTTCTTTTTATTTCCTTCAGCAGCTTGTTCCCTTTTCTACCTCTGTCACAGTAAAAATTCACAGTACCTGATGGCTAATTCCAGCTTATACAGAATTCTTATATCTTGCATTTTTTGCTACCTATAATTGAAATTTGTTTATGTGTCTTGGCTACCTTCTAGATAATACTATAAAAAAAAGTTCAGGTATTAGTGTCCCATATGTACACTTGGGTTGTCTGTATGTGGGGGGTGTGGTGTCCATGTAACAAGAAGTCCAGATTTCTTTTGAAATAGTATCTGCTACAGTTGACAGTGTCCCTTACTGAGTATTGCACGTCCAAAAAACCACATTTTTTCATGATCAAAAGTTACCTCTATGTAGAGATTTACAGTCTTTCCATTTTTAATGTGTGTTTGTTATCCATTGATTATGGGGCTTTGGCCACTTTTCACAAATGGCTTTAACTTAGTATAAGAAGGTTGCCGTGGGTTTCAAGTACTTCTTTCCAAGAAGAGAACTGTGCTATTATAAACAGCTGGGAAAAAAAATCCCACTCCATTTCCTTTCCAGCTCTACTATCTTTTACTGTAAGTCAAAAAATGCAGTAGGAAGCTCCTAAGAATTCTTCAAATAGTATCCATCTATAATAATCTTTCTGTACTTTTGCACAGCTTATTTAGAATTCATCTATCTTTTTCACTCTTAAAAGGCTTTAGTATAAATATTTGTAGGCACGACTACTTAGGTGCAGCAGTGCCCAGAATTACCTCAATTCTTTTTAAACACAGGGGAAGATAACTCCTCTCCAAAAAGAGAAGCCAGGGAAACAGGACTCCACAGTTTACTGTATCACTCTGGTTTTTAAATAGGTGGAATTAGACTTGTCCTAAGTGTGCTCTCTAAATAATATTTGGTTTATAGGATGGTTTAGGAGGACCCAGAGCAAGGAAGGGGTAGGGGAGGCTAGGAGAGGAACTCTGGAAGACCTTAAATCCCTCTCTCCCTCTCTTTGTCTTCTAATTCCCGTATTTCAGATTTCTCTTATCACCTCAAGGCAATGACTACAGGATTTATAAACGTTTTAAACTGCATACTACATGTATTAACCTGAGAAGTGCTACCTTTTAAAACCACACCGCATTTTTATTTTTATGATAGAAATCTTCATTGACTCCTGAAAAAGGAGAGATTATAAGCTTTCTTATTTTATAGCTAGTATCAGGAAAATCAGTTGCAAATCAAAAAATCTCCTGTGAGAACATTTTACACACTGTTCTCTTACCACAAATTTTTGCCGTAGGTTCCTCCCCCACACGCATGCACACACGTGTAGCCCTTTTCATCTTGATCTTTTAAATGTCTTGAAGGGAAGATTCATTAGCCTGCAGTGAAGCAGGCATTAAGATAATATAATTCCACGACTGAGACACAGCTGAGAGAGAGCCAGATTTTACTGCCCAGACCCATCAATTAGAGTTGAGAAGGGAAACACCTCTCAGCCTAAATTAAATCTCAAAACGGCGAGAAGTCCATAGGGAGTCAAAATACCATTTGATATCTCTTGAAAACAGGATAGCACCTAAGCAGGAGGTTCAGTGAATGCGCAGATCTTGTGCTGTTTATTGGCAGAGAGTGGACTTTAAGCCACCAAGGAGAGTAGAGAAGCTTAGTGGCATTTTAATGCTGGTAATAAAGCCAACAAACTAATTCTCTATTGCTCCCGCCGCAGAGCTGAGAACAGATACCTTGCTGCTTGCTGCAGGAGGGAGAATCATTGGTTTTGAACCAGATGAGAAGTGCAGCTGGCAGCCCACTGGTACCCTAAGAGGGGCACCTTGGTGTAGGGCACAGACTCTAACCAGCCTGTTTCTAAGTTACCACCCAGCAGCACGGGAGAAGTCTTCACTATTCAGACTCCTAACAGATGAGACAATGTGGGTCAACTGTAAACAAAAAATAAAGAAATAAAATGAAAAATAAGAACTCATTGGGAAATGTGTTGAGGAACACAGCAGCTAATTGGTGCTGTGATTTTTCCCTTATTAGCTTTTCTGAGCATGAATCTGAAACATTGTTACGGGTTTCTAGATTTCTGCCGCTTCTAAAGGTGATCTTACTGTCAGACTTTTTCATCAAAATACTTAGTCAGCTGCTTTGTTTCTTAATTTACAAGTCATCACTTTTGATTTGAAACATCTAAAATCTCATGTAAACATTTTGCATCAACGATATGTCTGTGGCATGCTTGGCGCCAGACTGTTAGACCTTTCCTCAGAAGTTTGCACTGCACTGTATCACACTTCGTGCTCTGGGACTACGTACTGTGAAAACATTCACGGTGAGTAAGGGTGTCCCAGTCTGGTCTTACAGGAATGTGAATTTTTAGCAAAAGGTCTGAGAAAATATGAATTATTTATGTATGTATCTAGACCTCAAGAAGTGACAGCTGAAAACAGAGAGACCAATGAGGATGAAAAGCGATATACCCCAATTCTTTTGTAATGTACCTGGTATTATTTTTCCCATATTTTTCACAGGTTGAAGCCAGGAGACAGCTGAATGGCAGCATTTGTTTTTTCAGAACAAGAGATTTTGGCCTTTGTTTGTTTCTCTGTAGAAAGTGATACTTTCCACAAATGACTGCAGAGAGATGTACATATCAAGGATATTGGGTGTTTCAGATTGCTTTGAGAAGAACAAATAGCCTACAAATCACTGGATGAGAAATAAAACATGGCACATTGTCTTAAACTATCTCCCTTAATAATAGTTTTTTGCAAAACACTGACATAATTTTCTGGTAGTCATGTTGCAGAAAGGCATTCAATGGTACTTGTTCAGATACTTGAAGGTAAAAAGTAGTTAATTAGATTTCAAAGTTTAGCGGGCTTCATCATGAAACATATTTATTAACAGAAGAAACTGGCAGCTTTTTACCCGAGTTTTTTTGTTTGGAATTAGGGAAGGAATTGGAAAATAAATCTGTTCAGAATTTCTTTTTTTATTTTAAGGAGTGGATGTTCAGAGTTTGATCAGTTTGCTAAACGTACTCAGACTCTCACATTTCTTCTGCGTGTAGTACCCAAATTCTCTGTGCCCACTCATTTCGGACAGAGATTATAAACAGTAGATTTCTCACCTACTCATTTAATACAAAGCTCATAAATAGCTGAGTTTCAACCATTCTGTAGAACTGCAGTGCCTCCTTTGTAATAGCCTCTATATGCTATAAGGGTGTCAAGCAGTCCTTGAAGATGTGGAGATTTTTATTTAAGTAATTGAAAGTATTCAGCTTGTGTCAACTGAATAATGAGATATGTTCTGAGCACCTGGAAGATATTCATAAATAATAATGGAGCAATAATGAATGAGTATTTCATACGCAGAACAAAATACCGGTTAGTAGTTAAGTACCACCTTGAATCTCAGGATCTCAAAAGCACCTTATTAGTATAAACAAATGAAAATGCTTATAATTTTACTCTTTTTGAGACAGATAATTACTACCACAGCTTTCAAGAATGGGGTACTTGAAGTTTATAGCTTGTCCAATATCATACTAAGAAATAGACACAACTGTAATATTTAATTCTAAATGTGAGAAAACCAATGAGTTATAGGGAAATGCTAGATCAGCATTTGCCCTCACCTTTGTGAAAAGAATTACATAATATGTTATTTAGAGATGTAGGCATTACACGCAGTATGTTGAGGTCTCCTGTACCTGTGAAGAAGGACTGAGAGAATGGTACTTGCACAGCTTGGAGGAGATGTGACTTTTTGGGGGGAACATATTACAGCAGCCCCCAATACCTACAGGGAGATTGTCAGTGAGATGGAACCGGGCTCGTCACAGTGTTGCACGGTGGGAGGACAAGAGACAATGGATTTAAGTTGAAAGAATGGAGATCAAGGCTGGATATGAAGAGAAATGTCTTCATTTGGTGGACAGTCAAGCAGTGGAGCAGGTTGCCCAGAGAAGCTGTGCATCCTCAGTCCTTCGAAGTTTACAAGGCCCAGCTGAATCAAGCCCTGTGCAGCGTGGTCTGACCCCATAGCTGACCCTGCTGGAATAGGAGGCTGGACTAGGGACCTCCGAGGTTGCTTCCAACCTGATTTTCCTATGACCCTGCAGTACTGCATTTGTCAAATACCATAGCTGCTCCATTAACAACTGGCAATTGTACCAGTCTGTAGTTTAAGTCCTAAAACTGCAAATTCCTACCCCAGCGAGTGGATTTAATGATACAAATAGTCCCAGTGAGGTTGATAGGATCGCTGACAATAATAAGGCATAAAAGATCATGTCACTGGTCTGGAAACCACTTTTCTTTTGTTTTTTGTTCAGTGACTGGGCATGTCTTCCCTGAAAAACCTCACATGTCAAGGAAATTAGTTGAAGGGCAAAAATATTATTCCTTTGGTATTTGTGGTTTTACATGCTAACTTCCTGTCTTTGCAAACGGGTTATTCCCCCTAATTGCTGTGTGAAAAACCACGATTAACAAGGGGAAAATTAATTTATAATTGAAAGCGCTGTCAAATAAAATGTGCCGTAAGAGAGGAAAAACTATTTACTTCTCAGTTTTAGTAACCTTAGATATCAATAGGATGTAAATCAAACTAAGAAAGTGGTCTTTGTTGTAGTAGTTGCTATTATTGTTGTTCTTTTAAACCACAGGATGTCCCTCTGACAGAACTATTTAGAAATTTCTATGAAATTTCACCCTTTGCCCTTGCCACAGATTTGCAGCCAGTGTGATGCCCTGTTTCTACAGGCATATTTTTTTTGTATATCAGTATCCCCTCTGTTTTTACAGGTGGGCAAAAAAAATACATTGACTTGACAGGGTTATTTTTGACTTACAGTAACAAAACCGTCTGGTAAAAAGAAAAGTGGAAATTCAGCACTTACAACTTAATTTAATTTGTAGAAATGTAGTTGGGCAACCAAGACAGTTTTCTATCTGTTTGAAATTTTTAAGTGAGCTTTTGGTAGAGGGCTTAGGCAGCTTTGCATTGCTACGAAGAAGGCTGAACTTTTCCCTTTTTGGTGCTACTCAGGTAAAGGAAAATTGGTAATTTAGAATAACTTCCTCTGTGCAAGAATTGCATCCCATAAAGTCTCTTATCAGGCTATTTCATGTAGAATATGAGTTGTGTTTTATGGAGAAGCATTTCTAATTCCAGAGCAGGTCAGACCGTAATTGCAAGTTTAAGAGGGAGCTGTTCAGTTAAAAAGGAGTTGTTACTATGTAATATACCTGCACATGATCAAGAGTAGCTAGGAGCTGAGTCTTGAGGATGAACGTATTTCTCACAGGAATTCTTGTGTATCATTTCTTGGCCACTCCACTTCCAAATCACAGACTTGCCAGGGTAATCTGAGCAGAAAAATGCACGCTGAATTTCTTTTTGAGAAATACTGAACCCATACACTCAATGAAGGCTGATGTACATCCAGAATACTTCCTTAAAATTGAAAATTAAAACTTTGAAAAATGATAATCTCAACTTCCTCTCTTTGGGGTTATTTCCTAAAAAATGCCTCGACATAAAAAACAAATTCTTTGTATGATCTGGTTTTGGTGCATTCAGTTGCAGCTTCTTGGCTTGAACATGATCCAAATTCTAATATTAAATCTGATTCTCTTTCTACTTCTTTTTGATAATACACCTGGAGTCCTCTGTGTTTATTTGAACAGTAAGCCAGTGTTCCTCATGCCTAATCAATGTTGGCTGACTGGATATTAATAGTTGCCTCCACGTGTTTTATCAGAGGATGGTGTATTACAGGTGCTTATCTATTTGTTATGAAAGTGTACCCCGCCGAACAGTAGTTGTTTTACTCTCAACATAAAGCGGTAAGACCAAAGTTTGAAGGGTTAGGTATTTGTAACGTGCATAATAAATTTTTTTTTTTTTTTACTTTTAGTGTGATTATCTTATACCATCTACTGTTTTTTGATTGACTTTTTTCTCAGTATCTGTGTATATTTTCAAAATGCATTATTTTTACATTTTTATTTTGAACCTGTTCTTTCAGTTAGTGATGCGTGGTTGGAATGCTTTCTAACATGCCTTTCCTTTATAAGCAAAATTAGCCTGCCAGGGTCTGTGCCATTTCAAAGTTTATGAAAATTTTCAACTATGGTTGAAAGATAATTTAGTATTAAAGAATTTTCCACTGACAATTTCTGTTGAAAAATCTAGTATTTTGCAGTAAATCTCTGATTTTGAATATTTTCTTGAAATTGAGGTTGGGAGGGGAAGAAATGAGTTAAGAAACTTTAAAATTCATTTTAATTGTGGTTTAGTTTGCATTTGCAGTTTGATAGTAAGCTTTATGACCTTGGGACTGTGATCTTATACTGAAGAGATTGGTGTGTGGGCTAAATGCCTCAGCATATTTCATTTTTTTAAAAAACTTCCTTTGTAATGGCTATTAGCCTCAGAAAAGTATTTTCCATTTGTAGATGTTTGGTTGCTTTAGAAAGGAGCTAAATGTCACTGTTCCTTTTCAACAATGTTGTAGAATGATATTCTGGAAATTTCAAGTTAATTTTACCTTGGAAAGCTCTTGATGCAGAGAAGTAATGATAATATGAAAAAAAGAAATTTCACTCAAGGTTACACGACAGTTCATTGGAAAGGCTTGGAGTAGAACCCAGGTTGCCTGACTATCATTTCAGTGTTGCCCATTTTCCTCTACAGCCTGCTTTCAGCAATTGATAGATGCTTCTGCTTAAAAATCAAATAAAAAATATGTGGTTCAAGTTTTTACACCTATTTTTCATATATCAGAATATATGTGTGCTTTCTAAGGTTCTTACCAAGGGCCTTTTTTATTTTTTTTTAATTTTGCTTTATTCTTTGCTTTGTTTCATGTCTATTCAATTTTATTTATTCATGTTTTCTTTTTGTTTTGTTTCTGTTTTTAGTTGTGTCTGG
>Ga0181612_163683_pt1 | contig 12600 bp, 10 predicted proteins | sample HoacroProtozoa21_FD_119630 | JGI IMG/M metagenome (GOLD analysis project Ga0181612, IMG submission 119630) | Hoatzin crop microbial communities from Cojedes, Venezuel. Combined Assembly of Gp0051906, Gp0051904, Gp0051908 | reverse complement strand
CTAGCCTGTTGCCAAAGATCCCCTTGCCTCTTCTGGACAGGTGGGTCCCATCCCTCTCTAACAGGTTATAATCACTGAAGAAAATCCCATTGTCATGAAACCCAAAACCCTCATGGCGGCACCAGCGACAATGCCAGGAGTTGATACTCGTAATGCGTCTGTTTTTAGGTGATCCCCTTCCTCCAACTGGTAAAATGTAGGAACAATGCGTGACAAGATCACCAAAAGTGAGCATCTTACTGATGTCACAAATGTCAAAAGCATCATAGCTTTAGTGACTGTTTCAGATGCCTGAGTTTTAAGGCAATTAAAATCTTTTCCCATGTTTGCTGTGTTAAAACCAAGTGTTTCTTATTCATACAAATAAAAAAATAGACTCAATAATCATTAGTAAATCTACATTTAATAATGCCTTAGTTTGAATGCTGCCACTGAACAGCAAACAAACTCTTTTTTCTTATTCCCGATACCCTATAATTATCTCTGGTAAGAAAGAATACAGCTTCAGGCCTGTGTTGTTATTTTAGGCTATGTTCCTACTGAAATAAAGGTCCTTATGCTAAATTATGAACCACGTTCCCATAATGCTTGGTTTCTTATGCTCAGAGAATGGCTAAACTGTGTGTGACCTTTGGATTAGATAACTTTCCAAAACTGCGGAGTAAGATTTTTTATCTGTATCAGAACTTGGATCTGTGTTGAATGTTTTGCACTTTTGATGCTTCCTCTTTAATGAATCTCAGACAAATATAATTTGGTTTGCATGCTAGAATGATAGTATTTTTAGATGAGCAGAAGGAGATTAGATAATGCTGCATAGCAGGATTTTAAAATAAATTCTGCAAAGTACAAATTTCACTATCTAAAATAGCATCCAGAGTCACTCTCCATCCTCTGTCACTGGAATATAAGGCTAACCAGATATTTGGTAAGCCGTAGTCGTGTTACTGATTATCTGTGGTCTTCTTAAGCTAATCAGAAAAAAAAAAAAAGCTGATTTTCGAGTGAGGCTTTGGATTTTTATTGGTGTTTAAACTACTGGTCAAGAATTTAACAAGTTGTTACTGTTGTGCCTAATAAATGAAGTAAATTATAATAAGTAAAAAATGGCTAAGAGCAACTGGATGCCCCATTTTAAAATTATTTTGAAGAAGTGTTGACTGGGTTTCCTATTACTCTTTGCTTTTTATTAAAACAGAAATCACCCATCATGGACTTTTGTGGCTAAATGTTGCCTAACTTCAAAGGAAATGATGCATGGCTAGGACTGTCAGCGAATGCTGGTGGTCAGGAGGTTCACCTCGTCTCACTCTACCGATCTAAAGCTGCGAGTCCAGCCTTTGGGCTCCTTTCCCAGTTATCAGAGCTAGCCGCACCAGAGGCAGGTGTTTCAGCTGAATCATTCTCTGGACTCACCTCTTTATTGCTGCTTCTACTAGAGAAATGCCAGCTGTGGGTCAGGGTGAGCAGGTTATCTTCAGCTGGGTCCGTTCCCCAGCAGTCATCACAGCTCTACTCTCCTCAGACCCTGATCAAGTGCTCTTACAGATCTGCCGAGATGAGCGGGGTGGCCAGGCCATCAGCCCCGACCTGCTGTGCTCCACAGGCCACTGCAGAGCACCCTGCTGCCCCTAAAGTAAGACCCAAACTTATACTGTATACGTTCTGGAAAGGCAGCCATTTTCCAATGTCCTCAAACAGGCTGCAAACCCCACGGTTCCTTGGAGGGCTGTCCAGGCAACGAGTCAGCCTGGCTTAAACAAATGTGCCCTAATTCCAGTCTGAGTTTTTCTGGCTTCAGCTTCCAGATACTGTTTTTCGTGATGGCTTTGCTCTCTCGCATAAAGAGTCCTTCAGAATCGGGCATCCAAATTCGATGCACGATCAATGAGCAAGATTCCTGGCAGGGAACCTCATGTAAGCATTTTCTTTACATTTCCTTCCCCACTATCCCCAAGGAAAATTATGCAGCAGCCACAGTCACGTCACCTTGAAACCTCTCAGATGCTCAGGCATACCTGCAAAGTAAAATGCCATCCAGCATGTTGGTGTGCTGCTATGGAGCTGTCTGCACAAGAAATGCTACAAGACCCTGATACCTTTATTTGTATTACCTGTAAACACCAAATCCAGTTCAGAAGCTAAATCGTCTGTCTTAACTTTTTTTTTTTTATTGCTTTAATAATTTTATGACCATAATTACCTTAGTGTTGGATGAGGTGCACATGGCTGTAGTTATATACTCTTTGTGAGGCAGTGATCATAACAGCTGAGGCACCACATTTTGATTAGCAGTGACAGACATTGCTCCTTTAGTTTGAAAACTGCAAGGTTATTCTTCTTTTTCACCCACACAGAAGAAACCTTTTGAGCATTTCAGACCTTCCTCACATCCATATTTTCTTACAGCTACTGATCCCATCAAAGAAGGAGCAATGAAGTGTCCTGAACAAAATTTCTTTGAAGTGTTTTCATCAGTTCAGCAGTTCCTCACCTTCAAGGACCTGATGATGTAATGAATAAACAGCACCTGTTTTCAGCATTAAAGGGTTTTCTTTAAACTGCTGTGGTCACCAGAATTGGCCTGACTTCCTGATTCTTTTCAATTCCCTTGTATTTAGCTGAAACTAAAACTATTAGATAGAAGCTAGACAGAGAGCTTTGAACATCAGTTCTGTGATCAGCTATTAAAGCAGTCCAATTTCAGCAGTGTTCAAACACTGCTTCCCTGTCTTGTCTGGGGAAGTGACTGCCAATTGATTTTTCTACTCTTATCAGCAAAGCCCATATACTGTGCTCATGTTTCTTAATACAAAACACAGGGAAAATCCCCAAGCTGTCAGGAGGTCTGTTAGCTTAAATACAGGCCACATCTTTGCTCTTATCCCATTGCATACTTTCATTTGCTCTCGGTTGAAAAAAGCAGATCTACCTATCCATGATCCAAGTGCCAATCATCTGAATTTGTCAGATTTTGATGAAAGGTTTCTTTAAATAAATAATAAATAATTAAATAAATAATTTTATCATGGCTTCAGTGTTAGCAGCTGTACTTGCTTTTATATATATGCTTTCTTAAAAAAAGTCATCTTCAAAGATGTGATCTGTTTTCAGCTCTGTAATAAATCATTGCAACCTGATTGGGTTCAGTACCTCTGTGTTTTGGATGACAATGTGGTACAGTGAATTGTCCTGGTGTCCATCAGGATTTATTGCCTATATCGAGGCAGTCAGTGTTTGAAATCAATTCAAATCCATTATAATTTTGGGTTTCTTTTAAAAACAAAGAAAAGAAATTACATGTCTGAATTTCTGACACGAAAGAGTACATATATCTTCCCAACACGTTAAAGCAGCACATCTGTACCTTGCTTAGGCACAGTCCTTCCTCTCAGTATGACACAGGTTAAACATAAATTTTATCACAAATGGGAGGACAAAATAATAGACTGTGCTCGGTGCTTATCACTTTTGTTACATCCCATGGCCTTCCTACCCTCCAGGCATTAATGGCAGAGAACAAATGGTCTCATCCCAAAGCCTGCTCACCTGCCTACCCTTCCCCACCCGCTCTGCACAGCATCTGTGGTTAACTTTTGGCGAGTCATTCACACTTACTTTTGGGGACTTTCTAATTCCGTTGAAATTGCTAATACTTTGTTGATCTGGTATACAGCCCCTTATTCCCTCTCTTTCCTGAGACCATCTCAATTCTTGTATGGTGTAGCAACATCAAAGTACAGAAAGTACTTCATAAAAAAGAGAGAATTATTAATTGAGTGACAGTATGATCTGTTGGTTAGGGCACCTGTTCTTCAGCACAGAAATGTGGGTGTTTCTGTGGTTGAGGCACATGTTTAGGTCCCACTTCTCTCTTGACCAGTGGCTTTGGCAGGTCATAGACAAGACAGACTTCTCTCCATCTTTTGAACAAGCAAGACAAATCTAGCTAGTCTAGCAGTCACTTTGCCAAGCTAGTATGAGTCACACAAACAGCCTACCAAGAGGTGACAGGTGTCAGCTCTAGTACCTTACCAGTGCATGGTTTCTGGACTGAAGTACTTGAGGCCACAGAGAGCAGAACCAGCCCACCAGCCTACGGCCAGCTGTGGAGCTGCAGACTTGCTTTCCCTGTGTCCTGCTCCCCGTCAGTAAATACATGATTTCAAATGGGAAAGGACCATGTAATGCCACTGATAGTTTTTCTACTGATATGTTGCAGAGTCTTGAGCGAATCAGTTTCAGATTCTCCATCTATACAAGTACGACAATGTTGCATGTCTTTCTGTGCAATGTGCTGAGATTTGGGGAGAAAAATGCTGTAGGAGAGTTAAAGTGTTCTTAGTCTTAACTCATTTGTTGTACCTAATCCAAACTAGTGTTTGAACTTCAGGGCAGAAATTGGAAATTAATTTCTCCATTGTCAAACTACTGTAGGCCCATCAACAGCAAACTAGTGAAACAAACTGGAGGATTTCCTCCCCTCAGCCAGCGCCACCATGCTAGTGGGGGTATGAGCTCTCACACAGCAGCTCAGCCTCCAACGGCGGGCTCACAAAGCGTACCCCCACAAACAGCCAGCCTTCTCAGCTTTTTCCGGTCCGTGGTTTACATACTTGCACTATCACAGAAGATTAGACAGGATGCAACATTATGGCTGTCTTCCACATATCCACAAGAATATTTTCAGGGAATCATAGATTCATATAATAATACGGGTTGGAAGGCAGCTCTGGGAGTCATCTAACCCAGTCTCCCATTCAAAGCAGGAAGAATTATGAAGTTAGATGAAGTTGCTCAGGGCCTTGTCCTGTTAATTTTGACTATATCTTCAAGGTTTCTGCAACTTCTCTGGACAACCTACTCCAGTGTTTAACCACTCTCAATATTTTCTTCCGTATACCCCAAAGGGATTTCTTTTGTTGCAACTTGTGTTTTGCCTCTTTTTCATCTTCTTTGTAACCTACCACCCTCCTTTTTAGGGGTCTTAGGGTTATCTTGCCTAGATAGAGTTTTTCCAGAAGCCTCTTGTGAGATGTATACTTTCCTAGGAAATATTTTTTTTTGTTTGATTGTTTTTTCACATTATTAACAGAAAATTCTTAAGAAATTATTCAAGTTGAGGCAGAGACTTTTTAGATAAGCCAACAACAGTCAGATCCCAGAGAAACTCGATGGGATCTGGCACATATTTTGCACAAGCTCCATTCACCTCCTTCTGCCTCCCTCAGGCATTTCATTTTTGGACGAGTTGTAACGATATGTGCTTCAGAAATTTCAAATTGCATAAAGAAATATTCCTTGTTCTTTAGAGCAGAAATATTATACAAGTGAGAGAAGGGGCAAAGCAATTCAAATATGTATGGGACTGCAAAGACGAGCCAAAGGAAACGTGCTTGATAATTCACACGCAAAGGAGCAACTCTGCTCATGGTTAGGGAACTGCACGATATAAAGATACCTGATGTAGGAAATAATCCGATCTGTCAAAGCTCCAGGACAAACAGTACAGAAGTATGTCACAAAGTGGAAAGAAAAAGCTGGAAGTAAAACAAAAATGTGTGCAAACAAAAATGTGTGCAAACTGTGTGCCCTCAGGACCCCAACACTCTCATCCTCAAATTTCTAACAGTGTTTTCTAATCAGTGCATTTCTGTTGATCCTCCCAGGTGCTGAAATTCATCCCTGAGGCTGGGCATCCAAGAAGAAAAGGCAGAACCAGGAACAACATGGCCTTAGTAGATATACAGCTGGATCACCATGAGCGATGTGATTGTATCTGCACTTCAAGACCACCCCGATAAAAAATAAATAAATAAATAAATAAATGAATGAATAAATAAAAGAAAAAACCAAGACACACTAATTGCAGCTTACCAGACGTTTACTTTTAAGCAGGATTGTTCTGAGGACCTTTACTCACTTATCATTTGAACTATGCTCCTAGCCTGCCTTTGCAATTAGCAAAAATGATCTCTGTGTTTCAGCATAGCTGTGCTGATTAGTGCCATGGCAGCTAAAAAGGTATATCATAGATTTAGGTATCAGCATCCAGTTATGCTTATTTGTAGCTAGGTTCTGAGGGTTGAGATTTTCAAAGCTCACTTACAGTCCTTAGGCACACAATGCCCACTGAAATTAAACACCAGTTGTGCAGGTCTTTGTGGTAGCTGGCAATGAAATCGTGTTATGTTTCTGTTTCTCACTCACCAGTTCCTACACTCAAATTCTGCTGCCATTTCTACCTGCTTAGCTCTCCTGACAGTCAGCAGGGCTTTCTGGGTATAAATGAAGAGAGAATTTGAGCCTGTATGAGTGTAAATTGCTTAGTCCTGCTCCAAGAGGGAACTTCCCAGTGTTCCAGCCCAACAGAGTGGGATATAATGAGGAAAATCCATCACTACGTGAAATAACACACCAGTTAAGTCAAATCTCACTATTTGTATTCGAACAAATAGTGTGCTGAAATTCATAGATGCTTTGCATAAACTGGGACAGTGGTGGCGGTGGGGGATGCGGAGCCTGGTACTTTTGCCATGGTGAGTGACTCCACAGGAGCCATCGCCCAGGCGCTTCTGCAGGAGGAGACTCCCGCCAGGTCCCCAGGTAAATCCCTGCGGGCTGGGGCTGATTCTGGTCTCTGCCTACGTGGGCTGGACTCCTGCCCCTTGCCCAGAGCTGCCCACAGTTGCCCAGGAGGAGCCCCCCCTCCATGAAAAGGGAGAGACAACCCTCCCCTTGCATCCTCCTCACTGCAGTGCGAGGAGTGCCATGTTTCCCCATGCAGACGATGAAGATAGGGTACTTGTTTGTTGAAAATACTGATTTGTTTTGCAGTTGTGTTACTGGGAAACAAAACCGTGTTTGAGATTTAATTATCATTATTTGGTTTGGGGTGTGTTTGTTTGTTTGCTTTAAATATGTATTATTATAACTTCATCATGTATGCATTAATCTTAGTTATCTGAGGTTAGTTGTCTCATTTCAGCTCTGTGTATTACCATGGTTGAACTGTTGGCAGTGAATTTCTTTTTGATTGCATTTTGCTGAGGCATATTAACTCATTAAGCAATGTCTGTCTGTCATGGAAAATGTGCATCTTTTATTAACTTCCAGAAGAATATTATTAAACACCACCTCATAATAAAATAAGCACTTTAAAAGCTACAGCATAGCTTCCTATGCCTTTTAAACTATTACGAAAGTGCTCTAGCTGAAAAGGGAAAAAAAAAATCCTTCCAAACTAGCTGCAAAGATTTTTAAATGCTGCTCCAAAGGTGTAAAGTATAGACAGATTTAAGTCTGGCAAAGAATTGGAGTTCTGATCATGAATGTAACTGAGGGAGTAGGGCGGCACATTTAATGGCTGAGGTTTTATATTTAATAGCAGACATAGGCTGCATCGATTCATCTTGTTTGTGTTGCCTCTTGTGTTTCTGTCTTTCGGAAAGAGTGAAGTAGTTTGACAATAGTGCTTTATAATTAGTGAAAACTGGTATGTGCTGTAATATAATATTGAGAGCCTTCAAGCCAGTATGTTTTAGCAATCTAAAATTTTGTGACAAGAGCTCCCTAATGCTCTGCCTCACCCTCTTTGGCAACTCAAGTATTTTACAAGTGCTCTTTTATAATTTTAGCAAAATTTTACTGAAACATCCCTTAGAAAAGTTGTTTTACTTTCTTTCCTGTTCTTTAACCTTTGAGATTCAAAAAGTGTGGGGGTTTTATTATTTATATTAATTTTTCCTCTCTGGCTCCCAGATGTCTGTTTTAAAAATGCTCCTGAATGCTGACTTGGGAAGTGATTCATCATTTCTCAAAGCAATTCACATTAAAAGAACAGCACTGTAGCCAAAGATTGTCAGCTTCATTTCGTCGTTCAGGACTGTTTAAAGAAGACTTCATTCTTTTTCTGTCTCTAGCTTAATAACAAGGTTGACCCAGCTCTTCCATAATTTTTAGCTAATTTTGTAAGAAATTTGCATGTGAGGCCTTGGCTGTGCTGATTGTTTTTGAGACAATGTAATTGTCTCAATTGTGCACTCTAATGTATATTTCTGACTGAATTATGCCCAAATTGTGCCTAAACACTCTGGCCCCACAGTTAGCATTGGCTGTAGCAAACATCAGTGTCGTATGACTTTGTGCTTTGAGCGGTCCTTTAATTCCCACCACCCAGGGAAGGATGTGCATCGGGCATCTGATGCGGCTGGCATCCCGCGTGCACCTATGCCTGCTTGTCCCATCTCCACCCCAGCAGCCGTGCCTTGGGAGGGATATTTACACCTCCTCATTTGGGGGATCAAGACTTGTCTGGGAGCCTGAGTTACCACTGCAGGCGAATGAGGGCTCTTCCGAAGGGTCCCCTAGCTCCCAGGTTGAGGTCACCCCGTGTGGGAGCTTTTCTTTCTCTCTTTTGAAGACGTAGAAAGATCAGAAAGCTGATTTGGGCATCTAAATGCGATACACAAAGGTAGATGGTATGAATACTCATTTTAAAGACTGAACAGCTAATAGTTTAGCTAACTGAATTAGATACAGGCAGCAGTGGATGCCAGGGTCCAGCAGAAAAATTCAGCTCTTAAGTAAAAAGAGATGGGTATAATAGGGATTATCCTCTTGTTTAGTGTTGTGTTTACTTTCTTAAGTATAGCTTAAATTTTTTGCAAAATTTAAAGTATTACTCCTGGGACACATAGTAATGAATGGAACCATTCACTGCTTCGTGCTGCCATCTGCCATACAGATAGCATGCTTCTGGCCAGTGCAGGAGTGTCAAGGATGGGCTTTATGATAACGTACATGTGAACTAAGCAAAACTGCCCAAAACCCAAGCCCCGAGCTGCAATTTCACCCTGGTGAAACCAAATACCAGCAAAACTTTTTATTTATTAGCAGAAACTGCAGAGATGGTTTTCCATGCCTTTGTTTTCTCTTTTGTCTGTGTAATAATTGTTATGTTGTTTACATACTTTTTTAACTTCATAAGCAAAGCTAGTAAAAAACCTGATCTGATTCATTTTTCTTGGTGGAACTGGAACCCCCCAAAATAAATAGATTTTCAAAGGAAATTCAGAAAGATTCTTAGTTTCAAACTGCGCGCTAGCTTTTTATTTACTGTATTCTTCTGGGATGGAGCCTACTTTCTCAAGTGCAATCTATATATATTTTTTTGTTATCTCAGTTAAATGCAGCTTTCCTAGCAGTATGTTTTACTTTATACAGTATGTAATGTGTCTTATCTTGATGAAAAAATAAATACTGCTTTTGAAAGAAGATAGTCTGAGTGATTATTCAGAGTTCAGATGAGCTAAAACCCATGATTTACTGGAAGACATTTCCACAACAAGACACCATCCATACTAGATCTCCATGTGAATTTTAGCAGTCATTCCCAGGAACATCAAGGAAGTACCAATGTGCAATTTTGGGATAATCGAGTTTGAACCTCCAAGCTGGAGGAGCTGAGAGCTTCCTTGCAATGCAGCAGCATCATGACAGCAGCACAGCATTTCTGAGAGATGGATCAGGGTGCTCCCCTGGACCCGGTGCTGGTCTCAGCCCCCGCAGGCTTGGCTTGGCTCCAGCAGAGATGTCCTCACTTGTCCTACTGAAGTTGCTGCTTACTGGCAAAGGAAGCTGCTTCTGAAGCTGTGCATCTCACCTGAACCAGCGTAGAACTAAGCATCCAAGTTCTGTGTGCAGGGCAGCTGGGGGAACCTAAAGCCTCTTCAGATGAGGAAATTTGATCTACCTTTGTGAGTTCAGGCATTTCCCCCAGCACTGCAGAAGCAAATTTTGTTGTGTTGCATCTGGAATGTAATTTACATAGCTTTGATAACTAACTATCAAGTTAAGGTTCTTCTGTTAAGCTAAAGCTGCCTTAGGCCTTCACTGGATCTTGGATTGAGGAAGGACATGAAATTTTTGCCAAATTAATTCTTCACTAGCTAGACGACCTATGTGATAAGGGAAACACAGATAGCATACAGTCCAGGGACCCAACTTGTCAGCTTGTCCTCATGCATATGCACCTTGTTCTGTACGGTAATGCCAGAAGAGGAACAACAGAGGAAGCAGTTTTCTTGTGTACGGTGAGCAAGGACATATTTAATGGGTGGAGGAGATGTTTTTTCCCTTCAGAAAAGCACTGAATACGCTGCATAGACAGCAGCTCAGCAATTGCTAAGTGTTCAAGGATGGAATAAAGCTTCTATCTAGCGTTGCTGTGTAGCTATATAACTAATAGCTACCTAACATTGTAAGTTTGTACTTGTACTCACATGAGTCAAAGCTTCTATAGATTTACAACATGAAAAGTAGCTCTGTATTTCTTCAGCTGAAAACGTATGTGGTTCCTGAGGTCATTCAGGAGCTCACCTTTTTTTAAAAATAATGTATTTTTAAAAGATTCTTCTTCCCATTTTTGAAGAATGCAGAATCTTCTAGCTGCTTTTAAGATCTGCAACAGCTGTAAATTACTTCCCTGCAAATTCATTTAAGATTTCTCATGTTGTTTTCTGCAGTGCATTGCCCAGTCACACTGCTGTAATGCCAGTTCAACAGATGTCCAATTTGTACTTATTCTCCCAGGGACTCCAGCGCAGCAGCTAATGGAAATGCAGAAATTAGTACTCCTGTCTCTCATTCTAGGAACTTCAACTTTGTTTATTGATAGTCTTGGTCAAATATGCTGAAATACATATCATTGGTAATTTATTTGGTCGTTCATTGACAGGCCTTTAAAATCTGCCATAAGTGTGTTTAAAGTGCAGATTTGATTTTGCATTTCTCTTCAAAGACTTCTTCAAGAAAGGGGATTTCCAAACCAGCAAATATTCTGCCATGAAGAACAGGAAGGAATTATTCTAGGTTTTAGACTATCTTCTAAAATTGATTTGACTTATGACTTGGTCTGAAATTCCTTGATAGGTAGCGAAAATGATATTTCAAAACTGAATTTATATAACCTTATTTTTGAAACTGAGTTTCAAAACCTCATTTATGTATTGCTTATACAAAGTTGCTGTGGCACAGACATGCTTAAAAAAAATGGAACTAGTTACGTAATAACAGTTACTGTATTAGATGCTCCAATTTCAAGCTGACAAAGGATTTCTGCTTCAGTTGAAAGAATTTCAGTTTCAAAACCAGTGCAAAGAGAACAGGATAAAAAGAACTGGCTACCTTTCAAATATTTTGATGTAAAGGGTGATGACAGAAGAAAAAACCCTTAACTTGTTTATTCATTGCATTTTGTTAGATAAGTAATAAGACCAGACATCTCAACCTTTTTGTTTTGTGTTTGAGTTTGGAGAGTATCATCTCAAGTAGCGGGTGTACTGAGATGAGCTTGCTCAGCTCAGTCTGAAATCAGTTTAACCTCTCCAAGGTGAAGGTGGCCTGAAGAACCACCCTTCATATCATTATAGCTCTGTCAAATCTTTCTATCCACTGTCACAGTCGTAGCCTTTTACCAAACAAAGATTAAATTAAAGTCAGTTTGGTTTGACAATACGGTATTTCCACTTTCACCCAGCATATGAAGAAAGAGGATTCCCTCTCTAAAAATGAAAAACTATTACGCACTGAAGAATCACGAGCTGGCGGAGGTGGGAGGGGACCTCTGGAGGTGGTTTTGTCCAACGTGCTGCTCAAAGCAGGGTCACGTATGGCAGGTTGCTCGGTCATGTCCAGTTGGGTTTTTAATTTTTCCAAGGACAGAGACTCCACTCTATTACTAGAGTTTATGTAGAGCGAGGGCAAGGCATTGTCTTTTTGACAAACTGTGTGGAAACAAGAGACAGAGAGAAGTCTGATAAAGTCTTGGACCTCCGCTGAGGGCTGCGGCTCAGGGAATATTCTCCAGGCCTTGGTGACCAGACTTTTCTCCCTGCCAGGGCAGACAGGATTTCAAGCTCCTAGACTCACATTTATCCGACAGTATCAGCGGTATGCTAATGCAAGGACCAGACAGAGCCACATATCTTAGATGGTGTGGGGAGAAGGGCCAAACATCCCTGCAGGAGGATTTTTCCACCCAGGGTGTATTAAGTATCTGGTTCATTAATAACACAGATGCAACTTGTGAACTTACATGACTACAGGCTTGTCCCCACACACAACAAGGACCAGAGCGGCACACTGGCACAGGAGGGAGCCCCAGCCACCTCATCAGGCCGATGGAGCCCCCAACTCCCTCACCCCTGGGCTATCCTGGGGAGCCTCAGCCTATGGGCTGGAGGACACCCATCGTCATGAGCCAACAGGAGGATATCCCTCCCATCACCCCACAAATGGAGGGGTAGTCACTGTCTGGGGGGTGGGGGGCAGGGGAAGGGCGTTTCAAGATTGCACAGGACTTGGTATGGGATGTTCTAGGCAGGATGGGGAAAGGGAGGACCAGGGTGGTTTGGGGAGGAGCAAGTGGGAAAACAGCGGGATGAGGGGACAAAAGCAGTCGGTCGTGCGCAAGCAGGGGCTGGTCAGTGCACCTGTCTGGCCGTGCCCTGTGTGTGACCAGTGCAGTCTGTCCTGGCCTCTCACTAGACCCCGTTTCTAGCCATTTTCCTGGGTGAGGGGCTCTGTCCTGTGTGCAGG
>Ga0181612_145503_pt1 | contig 12600 bp, 9 predicted proteins | sample HoacroProtozoa21_FD_119630 | JGI IMG/M metagenome (GOLD analysis project Ga0181612, IMG submission 119630) | Hoatzin crop microbial communities from Cojedes, Venezuel. Combined Assembly of Gp0051906, Gp0051904, Gp0051908 | reverse complement strand
CTCCATAGGAAACAACATCCATGAACTCTCGTTTTGAAATGAGTGTGCTCTTTACCAGGTTACTCTTTTAGAATCATGGAAGAGAATCATAGAATGCTTTGGGTTGGAAGGGCCCTTTAGAGGTCATCTAGCCCAACCCCCCTGGTTGAGAAGTGAGTCATACTCTAATTTATGCTTGGTAGTTGTATGACACTTAAATATTCTTGATTGTCACACTTAGAATAGCAGAGGTTTTTATTGCTAGAGCTGAACAACTCAACTGATCACTAGCCTGCATTGGTATTATTGTCTGGACTGTAAATCCCTTCCTGACACAGAGAAGCAGTTACTCACTGAAGAGGTCCTATAGCTGCTGTGAACAGCAGTTTATCATAAAAAGAAAAGGCTTAAAAGTCTGGATTTAAATATTTTATCCTTAGATTTGTCACACATAGACTCTCTAGGCAGTGATATAGGAAGTCTGAAACCACTGTTAGAGATACCTGTTCTCTCAGCTATATCAGGAGATCCTCCTGGGCTTATCAATTCAGACTGATAAGATCCATTCAAGTGTGGAATTGTGTTTTGGACACAGTTTGGCTAACTAACATCAGTCTACAAAGTTACCGCTCTGATTTGAGCAACCTTGTTTCCACTCGGTATCATGTCAATGTTGTTTCTCCAACATGCCCAGGATGCTGGACAATTACTTTCCACAGGTCTTGGCATGTGAGGATAATTGTGTGAGGTTTCCTCCTGGCTGGAGGATTTTGTGTCTCAGAGGCCCATTGAGGCCCGCTGAGGAGAGCTTTTTTGGGAATAAATGGAAAAAAAAAGGAGCCAGTCGTTAGAGGGCAGTAAAATACCGTCTTTTTATGCATCATCGGTTCATTCTCACTGAGTACAAAGGGCACTTTTTGAAGGTTAACCAGCCGTTCCAATATCAGCAGTACTTATAATCAACTGGTGTTTTTCCACTCTTTTGGAGTGGAGTCATGTATTTGTTCTAGGAATTATAGAGTACGTATCTAGTGAGCCTGAACAGCCTGTAATCAATACCTGTTTTACAGTACAGATGTTTTCCCCAGAAACATGCCACAGATGTGGCTTTCCCAGACGTAACTGTGTCCTATGACATTCCCAAAGCTGCTATACTGAACATGTGTAGACACATTTAAGTGGAGAGGGCAAGACGGGAGCTGATCAGTAATAGTCTTCATATTTCTGTACCACTTGGAGTGCAGTTACGTGAGGGCTGTGAGGACTTGTCCACGCAGGAAAAACCTCTGACAGATGTCTCCTTGCCTATGGCTTTTGCTTATACCTGTGGTTATCCAAGGCTTTTGAGCTGGAACCTTTTCAGGATGGAGGCTGCAGTGCCTTGGAGTGCCCAGTCACCTTGGGTTCAACCGCTCTCCGGAGTAGTCTGGACTAGTCTGGTTTGGCTAAAGGGAACAAAGAGCTTGCTGTTAGATCAAGACAATTTATGGCAAAACTGGTTCAGGCCCTGTTGTCTGCTGCTGATTGGGAGTATATGGAAACAGCAATCTGAAAGAATGTTAAGGTGGATATTTACATTTTTGTCTAACAGTTCAAAATAAATGAAGATACATTTCATTGTGTGTAAATAGGAAAAATGGTAAGGGTTGCTTTTGTAATAAACTATTTCCAGCTTTTGTTTCTGCTAATCAAATTTGTGACAATGAAAGCAATATATTAATTTGTATAATGAAAGGCTGAGTCATTGCATGTTTTTGCTAACCACATTGTCTGAAACAAAACATTGGAAACATAATAAAATAAATTTTATGTCAAAATAAAAACTTTACATGAGTAACATTTCCTTCAGCAATAACAAAACATAGTGATTTAACAATAATTATTTTAAAATAGAGTATTTAGTAAAATTCAATACATTTAAATCCTGCGTAGTCCAGTTCTTTGTAACAGGGTGTCTACAGAACAAATAACACATTCTCTAATACTTATTTTCTGTCTCTAACAGACTGCCAATTTTAAAAATTTCTTTTCTTCACAGTAATATATTTTCTGTTTCAGTTTCTTATTTTGGTTACACTATAACCTGCGCTTTACACATTATTTGAAAAAAATGCTATTTCATTAAAGAACTTTTCACAAGCTGAAAAATTACCATTCGTGAGCTAATTACAGTGAAAACCATTTGTTCACTTTTCTGTAATGCTTCAGGAATTACTAAGCATAAGAAAACTACTCATTATTAAAAACGAAATTGTGCAGGAGCTGAAAAGTCTGAATTTTGGAAAATTTGCGTGAATGACACACTGTAGCTTGTACCTGTATATTATACACAGTGTTTCTATGGGAAAGAACTTTTCTCATAGAAGCAATCTTTTAGGCAATCATTTCTGAGATCCAAAGTGCTCTATATAATGTATAACTCTGATTTTATTGTGCTGATACTGAAAGGATTTTCTTGGCCGAATTACCACAGATATTGTTGATATCGAGAAATATTTATGAAAACTCAGTGGCTGAATTAAACGCTCATTTTTTCACCTAATATGTAGAAAATGTGTTATGATACTGGTGTGAAGCTTGCTATTTGCAATAATATTTTATTATCTCACATAGTTTTTCAAAAAGCATTGCTTTTTCATTTAGTCTTACATTTGGTGAACTTCATCACAATTTAGAGTAATCTGGTTGGACAATTCTGTCATTTTATGATATCAAATTTCCTCATGTGCTGTGAACATTTTTTTTCCTAGAAGATATGTTTTACAAAATCATGTAAATGAGAATTCCTTACTAATTCCTTCCTTTAGATGAAATTCCTTGTTCATTCCTTAACGGAAATGAAAATTCCTTGCTGTGTCCCAAAAGGCAATCAGATTTATAAAGGATTAAGAAAGAAACGATCTTACCTTGGTTTTCTAATAGAGAAACAAAATGGAGCAGAAATAGCATTGCTGACAGTCTGAAGTCAGTAAGAGAAGAGCAATAGTACGCTTATGGCCATCGAGTAGTACTTCTGCTCTGGACACCTTAGTAGCTGCTCTCCTGAAGAAATCTCCAGTTCAGCTACGTGTGGCAATGAGCATGCTCACAGCCTGCTGCTTCCCAGCTCTAGAGGAGAAATCTCTTGTCACCCACCAGGTTGTTGGCAATTGTTTAAACCTTAGTAACAGTTTTGTCTGGCTTCTAGATTACTGCTGCTTTTGTCTGAGAAAGAGTGTGAGGGATTTGATTTTACTAGATTCATGACTGATGCATGACAAGGTAATTTTGGGTTATAGGAGGTGTTTATTTTCTAGTAATAGTAAGTTACCTTTGTAAGGGAGATAGATAAACATCTCTGAACAGTTTGGTGTTATTATATTGCAACTGGGATTACAAAGCAAAATGTCAGTTTGATTTTTAGTTACAATGCCATCTAAGTATGAACATCCAAATACTTAAACATGTAATCAAACACTGCGTAGAGTTGGCCTGCTGAACTCAGTTGCTTAGTTCTCTCCAAGAGTGATTTCTGAAATAGCAGTTTCTCAAAGAAATATCATGACCCCTTTGCCTTAACTATTATTCTGAAAAGTTAATGTTTTTCTGCCCCACGTTATAGCAGCCTTACATGTATCCCTCACTTATTCTTCTTCCCAAAAAAGAGGATATCACAGGTGTAGAAGTTCTACTACACCACTATTTGTGTTTAAAATTATGCAGGACAGACACAATATTCTAACACTAATACATCATTTTGTGCAAGTTTTCAGTGCATGTAACTAATATGTGTGATGAGTGGCACTGTGTTCTTCTGTGGTACGTTTGAATTTAAATGGGGAAAACAAATGCAAGAAGATCACAGTTCTTTTGTATAAAATCTCACCAGAAACTGTTGATAACTTTTGTCTAGAATACTTCAGGATACATGGGCTAACAGGAGGAATGCAAAGCTCTCCAGAAATAGGGACTACAAAATGCAATGTGTATGGGTGGTCCAATTCATAAGATTCAAAACAGACCCATCATGAATTACCCAGTGTTAAAAGGCCAAACTGCTGTTCACATCTATGCAAGGCAACGAACAATTAAAATGAGAAGGAATACTCACACCAGAAAGTATTTGACTTCAGTAATCTGCAATATCTGGGATACATTTTCCATCCCAGCCACTGGTGCTCTTTGAATTGCATATGGGAGACAAATGAAGGTGGGAGAGGGATGGGGCATACTTAACACCTATATGTCTCAGTGCTGTGTAGCACTGTAGATTTTCTGCACTTTCTGAAACTGCAGATGCGAATGTGCGCATTTGCCAACATTCCAACATGGAAGGTGACTGAAGTCGAAGTTGGTGGAAGGGTCTAAAGGCTCTTGGCCACCACAGTAAATTTACATGTATGTCTTGCTTGGCATCGTTTGACTCTGTTTCTGTTTTCTCCATACTATCCACCCAGGCACTTCAAGAGTTCCTAGCTGAAGAGGAGGGATGGATGGCACCGAGATTCAGCCCATGCAAATGAAAAGTACAACTGAGAATAACAGAGATGCAGAATTCTGTGAGGATCACATGAAAAGTAAAATAACATTGGTAAATGTCCGTGTTTCTTGGCATCCCGTTTTTGGCGTGTACTGAGCAAGTTGTCTGCTCAGAGGATTGAGGTGCAATCAGCTGTAGGTCACCAGCTGCAAAGGAGCAGAGCCGCCTTGCTTCTCACTGTCTCACTGCTACAGATCACACATGGGACCTTCCTGAGGCCTTTGCAGCAGCAACAGAGATAATGCCTTGCTCATGGTACCGATGAGACTGATGAAATCACTAGGAGACTTCTATGCCTCTGCTTACCTGTCATCATGTCAGTGATGAAAATGGCAACTGCCTATTACTAGAATGTCATGGCTGATTTTGCCATCCTGACGTAGGAGTCTGGCTTACAGCCCAGTGTAGAAGATCCTGAGTATAACTGATTTGAGCCATGTACTTATTTAGGTGCCTTTTTAAGCACTGCATAGTACTAGGCAGATAATACATTTGGGCTGAATGCTGGTGTCTGTGCAAGTGATAGAAGTATTCTGTGTACAGAGGACTTCTGTAGAGACCTCAGACCTTTGAGGTGTTTTTTTGTGTGGCCAGATTCTCATGACTACCGATATTTCTCTGGATTCCATGTAATCTCCCTTTTCCCTTTTCAAAGCCACATGTAGGTAGGGAGTAAGGAAGAAAAGCTACCGAGGGCTAAAAAGACCTCTACTTTTGCATCCTAAGAGCTAGTGTTCAGGGAGGGATGCAAAACAGCAACATAGGACTGTGTCCAGGAACACAGAGACATGACTTCTGAGGTCAGCAGTTCTTTAAATCCTGGATATGAGGGAAAGGTGTGGGCTGAAGTCAGCCCATAGAAGTGCAGAGGAAGCCTTTCCCCACTTGATGGGCCATCGTGCTTGCAGAGAGTCCTGGTGGGAGGATCAGCAGCTGGGACCTGAGTCCTGCTGCGGCTAGCACGGAGGAGAGAGTAAGATGGTTGAAGTGATGCTATGTCCTGAGTTGGAGAAGGCAGGTATGAAAACTGAGCCAAATGGAGGTGAGGAACAGGAATCCAGAAAAAAAAAAAGAGCGTCCAGAGATGTGTCATCAAAGACAGTGGTTTTGCCCAGTACCCCCAGGCACAGAGAGGGCATGGCAGAACTGAACTCATCTGCAAGAGAGGATGAGCAAAAGCAAGGTCCAGGGAGGAGACTGGCGTAAAGTCAGTGTGTTTCGCAGGCAGGAGCTGGTTGATGAGTGCCAGTCAATGAACTGATTGCAGACAATGAACAGTGATGTGCCTCTTGAAGTAAAAGTGTAAGAGAGTGCTCACGAGGGTAAGAGGAGATGTTGAGGAAGACACTTGGTGAAATGGAAGGGAGGACGTCCACTGTCAATGTTATGCATTTCTTACTGAATCCCTGAAGCAAACATGAGATTCCTTTCGAGGAAATGAAACTCCAAGGTGAGATTTAAAAAAAAAAGAAAATGGAAACTTTTGGCTTTAAGCCAGTCCTTAAACACTTTGGCACCCATCTTGTGATGTTGGAATGTGGCTGGATTGAGGCCACATCAAGCTGTGAGAAACAGCTGTATGTTTCTAATGAGGTTCTGTTTGTTGGCTAATTAAAACTGGCATCAGGAAAGCGGCTGAACTGTCACAGGGAAAATTGTGTCTATTCCTGTTTCAATATTTTAAAAATAGAAAACAGATGTTTCCTTCATTCTCTACTGCCAAGCTGTAGGGAACCCCAAACAAGAAAAGCATCCCTGATGCAGGCAGAACTGTAGAGCCTATAACCATGGCGGGAATAGTGGTGTGGACAGGACATTGTCTTGTGCAGGGTTTCTAGGTTACCAGAGCCAGTTGATTTTGGTCTCTTTTTTTCTCATTTCAGTCTGTTTTCTCAGTGTGTTTTCTCACATGACAATGTTTGTTGTGTTCTTGCGATGTGACTAGAACCAATTTGAGATTTTAAAGAGAAAGCATCAAAAAAGCTGATTTGCAACCGTTGACTTTTTTTTCTTGAATTTGTATCAGCTACACATTAATTCAACTTAACTCCCTCCAACACTTTCAATATGGTAGCAAACTTGCAGGAAATGCCTCGTGATTATTTTCCCAGAGAACTGTAACCTTTCAGAAGAAAATGTGTTACCTGTAGTTAAAATCCTACCAGTCACCATTCACACTATGGAGTTTTTGGAGTTAATGAGTGCACTATCAGGTCAGCACTCCTTGCAAAAGACACATTCCAAAGTTCTGTCATCTGAGAATTTTCTTGCTCAGATAGTACAAGACTGGCCTAAGGCATACTACAACATTATGCTGTCTGCAGTGTCATGGTTTACCATTTTAGTAACTCTTTCCATGTGCAGGGAGAATGATTGTTTTGTTTTCATGCTTCACTATAGCCTGAGCAATCTCCCCTTAAAACTATGTTTGTTTGCTTCCTTCAGTTGTAGTAATATTTATCTAGTATCAGTTGTTTGAAACCCAAAATGTAGCACTTCTTTAAGTAGATGGGAAAGTAGAATAAAACAGTGCTGAAAACTACACATACATGAGTGATTTCCGAGCAAGAAAAATGTAACTATCATTCATCGTTTTCAGGAGTATCATGTGGGGAACATTTTTTTTCCTGAGATGTCAAGAATATGCTCAAATAACTGCTCACCAGCCACGGGAGGCCAGATTATCAAGTCACTGTTCCATGAAAGCCAATACAAATTTCTAGATGAAGCCTTTGTGACATTAGACAAGGGAACAAGTGAACATCCTAGCTTCCCTGAATCCTGAAATGACTAACTTCAGTGATTGTCCTGTCAAAGGATTTTGAAACCTCAATATATGGAAATAGGAAAAAACCCAAAACTAATTTTGCCTTCAGTTAAAAATGAAAGCCACAGGATGTAAATGTGGGTTTGTTGCATGTTTAAGATGCATATTCATTTTTAGTGTATCCAAAAAAGCTGCAAGAGACACAATGCCATTGGGACTTCTGCGATGAAGTCCTTTGTAACGAATAACAGGTGTTGTCAAAGAAAACTGAAGTCTCTGGTGAAATTGTTGCTGGTTTATGTGCTGAATTTTATCTTCATACAAATATGGCATTACTTCACAGCCTGCATCATTCGGGGTTGAATTGCTGCTTGACCCCTTAACTACAATCCCTACATAGGGATTTAAATACAACTCCTATGTGCAATTCCTGTGATTCCAAATATCAGCATCAGGGTTTGAAGTTGCATTTTGGTTTATCACTGTTTCAGGAATAATGCTTGAGAAGTGTTCCTCGTGTTTTCTTCATTCCTTCCTTCGTTTCATTGTGCAGTGACCGCAGCAACTGCCTGGAGGTTATACTGTATGGGTGGATTGTGAAGGCCTCCATCAGTGAAGCAATGCTGAGCAATAAAGCTTCACAGTGCATGCTTCAACCTGCTAGGTGAAGTGCAGAGTGGCATGCCCCCAGTACAAAGGGAATTCGCTAGATTTCATATATATGATGGATAACAAGACCGCTGCTCGTAACGGCATAGTAAATTGGACAGAACTACTCGTCAGAGACTGTTAATTTGACCCACGGTTCAGTGCTGTGTTAATTCCAGCCTTGTTATTATAGTTGACTGAAAAAACAGCATGTGGGGATGAGGGGTAACTTGCATAAGAAACTGGAAGGAAACGTCAATCCAAGGAAGTTGTTAATATATTAAGGATAAGCTCTGTTGACCACTGTTTAAAAACGTTTCATGCAAGGAAATGTTTTCCGTTCTTCATCTTCCTCCACCACCGACCTCCTTTAGAAGGACAGGCTTTCTGCTGGGCTCCACCAAAATGGCACCTCACAGCTGCCAAGAGCTCCCTGTCTGGGATAAGGATTTGGGGCCTGCCAGGGCTGCAAGATGTGGATGGGCAGAGCCATTGACTGCTACCGAGTGCTATTTTCCCTCCACTTCCCTCTGTGCAAGGTGTCTCCTTGGGATGGGCTCCCAGGTGTCAAGCAGCAGGTCTGGCAGCAACCTTCTCGGTGGGTCACAGATACTTGGTCAGAGAGGACAGCTTGCTGCTGTCAGTGAAACACAAACAAAGGCAAGCTCCATTTAAACTTCTCGTTAATTAATCCAGTCAAACTAAATTTGAACACTGGCTTGTGAAAAAGATCATAGAATCGTAGACTCATAGAATGGTTTGGGTTGGAAGGGACCTTTAAAACTCATCTCGTCCAACCTCCCTACAAGGAGCAGGGATATCTTCAACTACATCAGGTTGCTCGGAGCCATCTCCAACCTGGCCTTGAGAGTTTCCACTGATGGGGCATCTACCACCTCTCTGGGCAACCTGTTCCAGTGTTTCACCACTCTTATTGTAAAAAATTTCTTCCTTATATCCAGTCTGAATCTACCCTCTTTTAATTTAGAACCATTACCCTTTGTCCTATTGCAACAGACCCTGCTAAAAAGATTAATTATCTGGCATCAATGCACTGGTATGCCTGTAAACGCATAAAATAATGATGCACTCCCTGTCAAGAGTGAGAGACAGACACACACGGTCTTTGTGATACTCCCAACCTGAATTTTCAATATCAGATACATATCTTTGCAGCAATGTTTGTGACAGCCATATGCATGAGTCGTGGAAAAATAGAGCTTGAGGAATTAGAGCTGTCACCTAGCCTGAAAGGAGGAATAAAAGTAGCTCTTGTGCTTTTCATGATGAATGATTCACACGGCTGTTGTCAGCCCTTTCCTCACCCCTACTTGTAAACACTTCAAAGCTGCTGCCTAGCAGAAGTGCAGTTGGCTATGGATGCTGCCCGCAAAGGCAGTGGAAATGGCAGCAGAAATGGCAGCGGTTTCATCTGTAAGGGGCTGAAGACCGTTCCCCCTGACTGTGAGAGACTCGCACCCGGCATGGTCCAGGATGACAACAGTGCCCATTACAGCTAACAGGGGTCAGCTTATCCAACTGCTGCAATGGCAAGCAAGACTGGTGTCCACAGCCAGGGGTGATAGCCAGGAGTGGGGTGAGCTGGGCATGGGGACCTCCTCCGAGTGAGAAATGTGCGGACAAACCCACAGAGCTTTTCAGTGCAGCAGATACACGGAGAGATCAGTCAATGTTCACAAGCGCCTGCATCTCGCTGAAAGCAGGCATTTGTCATTTTGTATTTTTAGTCTGATAAAGCACTAACTGTGTGTAGGGAAACCTCTTGCTGTGAAAGGCAACTGCATGGAGATGGCATGTTTGTGAGACTCCTTGGTTTTCTGGTACACAGGGAGGGTCAGCACTTCCTTATTTTGCCATTCTGGTGCTTTCATAATTCTATAGGGTATGTGTTAGCTAATTTATATATGCTTCTTTTGCTCTGCTATTTTATTTGTATTGCCTGCACACCTATTGCTTTGGACCATCTCTTGTTTCTGTGGTGCTTCTTAGGGATAATTAACTACCCATCCATTTACTTATCTGTTAAAATAACCAGTGATTCACCTCTGTTTCAGGCTGTGTTAAAAACTAAACATTCTCATAATCTTTAATGTGACTTGATAATCCATGTAGTGTTGCAAGATCCCTGTTCTCCTTTATGGCTTTACAGGAGATAACAGTGTCTCTCCAGCATCCCTCTGCTTCACTGTGAGATGGGCTAGACCCTGAGACCCAGGTCCCAGGATGACCTTGGCCTCAGCTCCTGCTGTCTTGCTTTGTCCCATGCTCAGCCAGGACAGAGTTTGCAGCACCTGACCTGCCTGGAAGCTCAGTAGCTTTAGGGTTGCAACTCCTAACCTAGGCTGTAAGGACAGGGATGTCTGTGAAGCACTGTGTTGTGAGAAAAAGCCCTACTAAGTCCTGAAAGAATTAGTGAAATCTGTCTTAAAAATAGATGAGGGGATGTGCTATCATTTCAGCAACAATTTTCTCTGCATTTTTTCCTATTTAGTTCATGGTCTAGACTTTTGTTATCCTGCTTTCCAGCAATTTCTTAATCTTTGTAGCCCCAAAAGAGCCTGTATATTCCTTAGTAAAAAGCAAGGCCCCCAAAAACTTGTCTCCAGCTCTTTTTGAACTCTTGTTTACATCTTTTCTGTGGTAGCATAGGAGACTCAGTGACCCACCTTCTACATTATCAATTTTTATGCCTTCAGCTATTAGCTCATCATGTATCTACTGGACCAAGCTAAATTACTCATCCCAACACCCATATTTTACTGATGTGCTGGTTCACTTTACCTAGATTTTGGAAGTCGTTGGATTTTTTTTAAGACTGTGACACAAGTTATTCAGATGTGGTTCTTGACTTGAATCCTATTGAGTACATCCAGGAACTCCAAGGAGAACTGGGATCTCAGAGAAACTGAGGTTTCATTTGCACATGTCTCCATTAAAGAGAGACATCTGCAGTAGTTTTCTGTGGGCTATTATCAAGGAAAAAAAATCTATAAGGGTAGTCCTGGAGTTAGATGGTTTCTTCTCCTATATGTTTCACAGGTTTTTTTCCAAGTTTTCTGTGGATAAATGCTATATAGTTTGTAAGAGGAATGAAATTTGCTTACATATAGCATTGTCTGCTGTAAAATGGTTGTCTTGAACATGGCACATCTACCCAACCTGTGCAAAGCGGCATGTATTCCTTTAGGGGTGTTTTTCCAATTAGTGATTCTGGAACGATGGAGAATTGGAAGGGAGGCCTGCTAATTTTTTCTCAGCTTTCTCATGGCGTTATATGCTGCATGTTCTTTCACAGGCTCAAGTATGTACATTGTTCAAATCCAGAATTACTGGGGTAAAATGCCAGCTTCATTATCCTTCAGCCAAGAGCTGAATTCTAATAAAAAGCCCTGGTGTGGCCCATCTGTTTGGTGGTTTCCAGAATGATCATGCAGCAAAGCTCAGAGACAAATTGTTACTGGCCAGGAACACTCAATAGCTGTACTCAAAAGCGTTGCATATGAAACGTGGCTGCACCATGACCTGCACACAATGCGCTGTCAGGAAAAAAACCACCATACACTTGTTTTTTATTTACCTGTGCTTCTGTTGTGGTCTTGGTGTTGGGAGAGCATTTGTGTGCTTCACACTTGTGCTGGCAGGGCGTGGAGCACTTGGTCAGATCGGAGCGTGGCTGTGGGTAGATTTAGGGCTGAAGCAGTCGGAGACCCCTCTCTCTGTCCCTGCTTTTTCCTGCCCCTCTGGCTGGCTTTGCTGTGGGACCTGCACCAGCATTTCCAGTGAGCCAAGCCGAGGCATGGCTCCAGCTGAAAAATCACCTGGCAAAAAAGGAGCAGGCAAGCTCTCTGTTGCGAATGGACACACAACCCACAGGCTGCTTTGCCAGTGCCATGGGAGGGCATGGTAAGGGTGAGCTGACCCTCACCGACTGGTCCTGAGAGCAAGAAACAGCAGCTGTCTGGCTCACCTGTAACAAAAAAATGGATCCTGGTGGGGTAAGCGTGTGCTGTACCAATGTTTAAATAACCTCCATGTCCTGCAGAGGTATTTTTCCTGTGTCTGGCCATGCAGTATGTGAGACATCTGGCCTGATGCTGCAGGGGATGGAGGCTTTTACGTTCAAAGTTGCACTGCTGGCTTGGTTTGTCTAGAGACTTCAAGGCAGGAAGCAAAACTGTTAATTAATTAGGAGTATTCACAGGCTCCGAATAGATGTTTTATTCTTTAATTGATTGCTGTGTTACTGGGCTGCTCAGTGAAGGTGAGGTTTCTCCTTAAGGCCAAGCTAACTTGTTGGTGAACTGCCACCAGATAAAATGGTCCGGCCTCTCTTCTTCAGTTCCACAGTCCCATCCCCTTTGTCATGCCAGCTCTGGCACAAGATAGTCAGTCTCTGTAGGAGTAGATTTCTGTGAGTTTAGTTTCCTGCATGAGCTCAGTGCAGGTCTGCCAAGCACCAGGGAAGCGAGATAGGTGGTGGCCAGCAGCAGTAGGGAGGTGATGGTGCCCCTGTACTCGGCACTGGTGAGGCCGCACCTGGAGTATTGTGTTCAGTTTTGGGCCCCTCACTACAAGAAGGACATTGAGGTGCTGGAGCCTGTCCAGAGAAGGGCAACTTGCCTGGTGAAGGGTCTGGAGAACAAGTCTTATGAGGAGCAGCTGAGGG
>Ga0181612_133474_pt1 | contig 12600 bp, 10 predicted proteins | sample HoacroProtozoa21_FD_119630 | JGI IMG/M metagenome (GOLD analysis project Ga0181612, IMG submission 119630) | Hoatzin crop microbial communities from Cojedes, Venezuel. Combined Assembly of Gp0051906, Gp0051904, Gp0051908 | reverse complement strand
GTCTGCTGCTTTCTTGCTGTGGTGTTGCCGGAAAACAACCGAAGATCGGTGAGGAGGATTGTAAACACGCTGAAGTGACTTGCAGCTGGGATGGAGAAAAACACAAATATCATACTAATCGGCGTTTAGTCTCGAGTGCTTGACAAGTAGAACATCTGTGTTCCGCTAACCTGGTGGTGGCCTCAGAGGCACCCTGTTGAATATGCTTGAGGTTCTTGCCCTGCTGTGGGACAGATCCCTGACAAATGGGTAAAAGCAGCAGGTGTGGTAATTCTCTAGCAAGGACCAACCTCTGTGGTGCATCTGTCCACACTTGTGTGCCTCTGCCCGGGTGCTGCTTCGGAGATCCCTCTACTTGCGAGGTAATGAAAATAAATTTACTCTTTGCGTTTCATCCATGATTTTGTGGTTGTTCCTGTGTGCTGCCCATGTCGGCTAACATAGTTGTGCAGTAAGAAGTGCCAGTTATCCTGACATACAGCTTTTTGTGGTTAATGTTATCAGCTATGCGCATAATAAATCTGTAATGAATTAAACGTTCTGTAAGATTAGACATAAGGTTTTTTCTGCTGAAGACTAGGGAGAAATAATGTTATACAGAGGCTGAGTTCAGAGAGCAGTGGGAATTGCTAGTGAAAGATTTTTTCTTAGAATCAGATGTATTCTCTTTGTCTCTTTTATTTTTTTTTCCTGGTTAATAGAGCTGCTAACCTTTTGGTCTTTGTACATGCTTATCTAAAATTTAGTGAAAACAAGGCCAGCTCTTGCTGTGAGTGCCTGTTGTGTTCAGAAACCATCACAATTCTCAGTGCAAGCATCTGTTTCTCACTTTTTTATTAATCCTAAGAAAATCCAGACCCATTCAAAACAGAACATATTGGTGGTCATGGCACCAAGCCACGTCAGAGTTTAAGGAGCATCTGGACAATGCTTAGTCATAGGGTTTAGTTTTAAGTAGTCCTGCAAGGAGCAGAGAATTGGACTTGATGATCCTTATGGGTCTCTTCCAACTAGAGATATTCTGTGATTCTATGAACGACAATTCCTGTGCAATATTGTGCAGCTTTTCAGAGTCCAAACAGTTCTATTTGTAGCTGTTTTGTTAAAGACTTAAACCATTTTGTAGGTTAAATAATTTTTGACCAGCTCAAACAGATGAGACTCCTTTATCTGTAGTTTCTAAAACGGGACAATATTTAGAGAAGGTATCTCTTAAGCTGTGGGGATAGGTGACTTGCAAGGAAAGTTCTTGACTATGATATGGTGCAAAAGGAGAGTTGGGGACAGTGAGCGTAAGAATAGTTCCTAGAGCCTGGAAGGCATTATTTCAGCAAATAGCTCAGCTGCGTGTCATTACTGGGTACCTTTACATCCTCAAAATAGCAAAGGAACTATGAAAGATTAACACCGCTAAAGCCTTACCAAGTATTTTGGAACAAAAAGAAGAACTTAAGCATAACCCTTATTCCAGAAGAGTTCTCCTGAAGAAGACTGTCTTTTTTTGCGCGAATCTTGATTCTTTCCAAGGTAGATTGAATCTGCATCCTGCTAAGAGTCACCTCTATTTAACTGTCTGGTTAAACAAAACCTGGATGGAAAATGAACTCTCCGTGGGCTGAATTGCGGTAGATTTAAAATTAAAGTGTGTCTTTGTCCAGAATTGACTCTCACTGACTGGTATACGAGGAAAAAACAGTGCCTTACAGTGCCCTTACTTCTTTCTATTCTATTCCCTCCAGTCCATATTGTTTAATCTTTGAGTGGGTGTTCTTTTTCAAGGTGGTGGAGAAATGCCTGACACTTGGAGCAAAGAAAATATTTTATATCCCTACAGATATGCCTTCTCCTGCAGAGCCTGAAAAGGTGGATCAGTTTGCTATCCAAAAGCTGGGTAAGCATCTTGAGCATCTCTTTGGCTTTCAGGTATACAGACAGTTCTCATTCCAGCAGGAGCGTCCTGCTTCAGCTTCCCCGTGTTCCTCTCTGAGGGGTATGTTTAGGACAGGAGGCTGTGGGGTTTGTAAATGCCAGTCTGGATGTGGCCATCTTTTTAGCTGCCTTTCATGGGGAGGGCATGTGTTTTGCTAGAGGAGAAAAGTATGCAGAAAGTACTTACTTGCAGTGCTTCATTAAAACCACACCTTGTAGCAACAGCTGCAGTACTTCACCTGTAACAGGGTACCACATGGACACGCATTTGCCATATGTGAGCAGGTGCCTGCTGCACACACCCAACCCTGAACATAGTGCCTTGTGTTGAGAGAGACAGAAGCTGGGAGGTCTGAAAGCAGTGACCTGTCCCTGTAGCAAAGCTCAGTCCAAGACTGTATAGAAGGGGAAGGTGGTCATCAGTTCATACCTTTCTTTTCAACCTTCTGCCATTTCTGCTGATGCATTCCCATACCAATCATAATTTCTCTGTTTACAAACTTGTATTCTTATAACCTTGAAAACAGAGTGTACCACCAGAACTAAGTTCCAAGTCTGCATTAACGTGAAACATAATTCGGAGAGCTGCTATCAAAGCAGAACAGCTTTCCTTCCAATTCTACCCCCAAGAAGCAGGCAGAGCTGCCTCCCAATGGACATATTTAATGTATCTTCATGGTAAAGCACTTTCTAACCTTCTGAGGGAGCAGCTGGTTGGTTCAGCCCTCCTGCTGGCATTTCTGAGTTCCTTGGTTACCGGTTAGGGGATATAGCCCCTTGGTTTGATTGCTTTTTCTCCTGTCCACAGGGGAACTGGATTACCTGGTATTGAACCACATTGGCATGACCCGTTTCCAGATGTGAGCTGGAGAGGTAGAATACGTGAGCTGGCTCATGCAGGTGAGGTTTCCTAGCAGGAAGAGCTCACCTGGAATTGTGTGAGTCTGGCTTCTCCTGGGAGAGCTTTGGGAAGCTCAAAGGCAAATTGAAGTCTATGGCAATGGTTGAGAACAAACCTTTTATTTAATTAATGTTTCAAGTCAAATGGCTTGGAGGCTTTCTTACTAGACAGGTATTTTGCTCAGTTGTTGTATATGTGTGCAGAGGAATGTCTGGGAGGAACTTAACTTCTCTCCTTCCTTCTATCCTTCTTATTTCCCATTAGCCCCAGGACTGTTAGGGATTGATGGGTAGTTACAGGCAATTGTGCAGTGTATGTCTAGTTTAGGAGCACCAACGGGTGAGGAGCAAGCGCTTCCTACTAATCCGTAGCAAGTGCACATGTCATTGCAGAACACAATGCATTTGTTTGAAATGGTGTTTGCCATTTGAGTCTCTGCTTACAAATTCAGAGTTTTCCTATACCATCCCTGGAAGTGTTCAAAAAACCTGTAGATATTGCACTTCGGGATGTGGTTTAGCAGGCGTGGTAGTGTTAGGTTGATGGTTGGAATTGATGATCTTAGAGGTCTTTTCCAACCTTGATGATTCTATGGAATCACCTTGGTACCAGGTTTTGGGACCATGGAGATGAAGAGCTGTTTTCTTGATTCAGTCTTCTTAGGTCAGGTGGGTCATATTAGTTCTATTTCATGTTGGAAGGAGCCTGTTTGCTGGAGAGTACAGAACTTGTGATCACAGGTAAGAAATTTCTTGCAAGCTAGAGAACAGTTAAGCTCAGAAAAGATGCTGAATTTGAGGTTTCGTTGTAGTCTGAGCTCAGCCAAGAGAAACTTAAAATGGGAGCAAATTGAGAGACAGTACTGGTGTCCTTCTTGCTGGATAGAGATTGCAGAGTAAAGAATGGCATATAGAGAAATCGGGGACAGCTAATTGTCTCTTGTAAAGCAATCTGTATGTTAAAGCCCAGTAATAACCTTTGCTCTGACTCTTTTCCATTGCTTTTTCTGGAATCTGAAAGACGCATGGATGCAGTGTTTGTCCCCATCTTCGCAGAGATGATTCTTTTTGCTTGATGTTTGAAAAAGCAAATCCAAGCCATGCTGCTTTCCATTTCTGACCACTGTATTGGCTTTCTGTCTCATGCTGACCTTCCCTCCAAACCATCTTGCTTCTTCCATGTCTACTTTTATCATTCCAGGTGAATTTATTCAGTTATGTGGCACTCACAACAGCACCTTTTCCCACCCTGGAGAAGAGTAAAGGCTCTCTGGTGGTTGTTTCTTCCCTCACAGGTTAGTGTCTTTAACTGACATAAGTGTTGGTCTTGTGGAACCAGTAGTTCCCAGCACATCGTGTTTCTCTGTGTCCTTCAACCCCTCAACGCATTTTCAAGCTGTGCATTTTATACTAGCAAGCACGATGGTGGCTGGCTGGCCTTCTTGTTTTCTGGAAGACGTTCTTTGTGTTGCACCATTTTGCATTCCTTTGGAACTTTGCTCTTCACTCACCATGTGCCCAGATCTGCTTGTTCGGCTCCTGTCCCTCACAGTCAGGCCCATCTCTCCTGCATTTCTGACACAGCATTAAGACCATCCTGCTGGCTTTGGCCAGCCTGAATGACAGGCTGCTGAGTAGCTGAACCTACTGTGCGGGATGGAAAGGCAGAAGAAAGTCTTCAGTGTGTGCTCAAGGGAGCTGCATCACCATACACAAGTTCACACTATGGCTCATCCCTGCCTTGTGACGTAATGTGCCTTGGTGTCAAGGAAATGTCATAGCCAGATGCACCAGCGTGTGACTCAGTACGTGTGTTTGCATGTGACCGGGGAGGGGAAGGCTGCATGTAGAGCACCACACTGGGCTTTTTAGCCCACTATGTGACCTGGTTACTGTGTGAGTTAAATTTGCTCCCCTTATCCACATATGTGGTGGCGCTCATGCTGGGATGTGTTGACACAAAGTGGTATAATTTTCTAAGTGCCTGCATGTGACTAGAAATAGAGGGAAACTCACCTGAACAGAATATGGTTTGATGCAGGATGGCAAAGCCTCTGTCATTGCCCAGATTCCCTCTTTGTGGCACCACGCTCCTTACAGCCACTTCCCTGGTGTTTTCCATTCTCTCCTTTTCCTTGCCAGAGAAGATACCAACTCTCTTCACCACTTCTTAATCTGCCACCAAGTTTGCACTGGATGGATTCTTCAGCTCCCTGTGCCATGAACTCATCATGCAGAAGAGAAACATCTGTATCACACTGTGCATCCTGGGCCTGATTGATACTGATACGGCATTAGAGAATATCAGGTGTGTATTTGGAGGAGGATGTAGGAGTCTGGGAGGGAGTGTGTCTGCAGGAACATGTCGCTTCTTGAAAGCATGCAAAAAATGCACAACAACTGTGTTTAAAATGCCGTGCACATCTGTTTGGATGTGCAAGAAAACTAATGGGAAGAGTGCATCTGCTTGGTACATCATGGAGGGTGTGTACGTCCACCTCACTATGGAACATGAGCATGCAGAACCCTGTGGTAGTCAGTCTGCACAGTTAAAACCACACCAAGGATAGACTGGCTTTGAGTGATCCTCTCACTGTTTCCTTCCAGGGGCAAAGTGCATCTAACTGCTTCTCCTCCTCCTGAAGCTGCACTCGCCATCATCCAGGGGGGTGCTACACAGGTGCAGGAGGTTTTCTACCTGTGGTGGCTGCAGTACATGTGCCACCCCTGGGTTTTGTTCCCCAGTGACCAGGACCAGGTTTTACAGAGTTACTAGAACTACAGCAGTCTGTAAGGGATGCCCAGTCTCCTCTCCCATTCTACATCCCTTATAATCACATTCTCCCTGTCCCACTAAGCATCCCCTTTATCCTTTGGTGTCAAGCAGGAGCAGGGCAGCAGTGGTGGCAAAGCAACCTTAGCTCTTTTCATCAGATGCTGATTGGTGTCTCTCTCTCTCTCTCATCCTGCTTCAGCACAGTTCTGCTATTTCTAGCCATCAGTCAGAGATCTTGCCCACTCTTCACTCTCTTAGCCTTCCACCCATCTCCTCTCCTTCAGCCTCACCTGTCTCCTTTTACTGCCTCCAGTCTTCTCTCAGCTCCAGCTTTAACCTCTGTCAGTACAGAATGTCCTGGAATGTGTGTGCATTCCTGGCAAATCCTGCTCCACTGCTTCATTGTTTTATGGATTCTGTGGACCTTCTTGCTTCCTATAAATAGAATTTTAATCTCTATTTTAATTAGACTGGGGGGTGTTTATGTGATGGTGTTACATGTTGATGCTTCCTCTGTGAAGGAAGGCTGGTGACCTGGCTTTTGGTGCGCACAGACCTGTTGGTAGACGTTTGCTGACTGCATAGGACCTGTTAAATCAGCTCTTCCTTGCTGTAAACGCCAAGTTGATGATTCCTGCACTGAACAGGAGAAAGAATTTAGAGGGAATTCTTCCCTAACACATTATTTCTATGGATATGTGTCATGGCTTTTAAGGTGTAGCAGCTAAGAAAAAGCAGTCTGCTTGAATCCTTCTGGGCTGGGGATGGACAAAAGGTCCTATATGGGCTCCCTTGGTGTCTGAAAGGATGGTTATTTTGTGTGTTGTTGCCCTCTGCAATGCATGACTCCTGAAGGAATTTTTAAGTAGCTTTGAAAGCAGAACATTTTTTAGAAACTGGTTAACTGGTTTGGAATTTATTGGAACAACCAAGTATTGCTTAAAAACCATGCTTGTCTAGGGAATATAGAACTAAAATGGCATGTGCAGAGCCTTGCCAGTCACGATCTTTCTTCAGTCATAGCTGGTCTTCTCCAAGGAGAAAAAAAGCATGTTGAGAGGTGCATTCTAGCTGGTGAGAGGTGGCTTCCTGGGAAAGGATCACTGCATGCCCCCCGCCTTCTTTGCTCTGTTGACAGCTAGGTGCTAGACTAAGTGCACTCTTGTTCTGAGCTAAATATAAAAAACTTGTGCGCCTGCAAGAGATGTCACTGAAGCTTGAGTTCTTACTCTTGTTACTGGGAATGGTGTGTGGCACTTCTAGTCATAAGTGCGTTTTATTCACATCATAGGAACAGGCACCAGCTGAGTGTTTTCCTCCCTCTCCCCTTGCCATTGACTGGACTTTGACATGACAAAGCTTTCTTCCAAGCTGTGTGGAAATAAGAACTCACTGCAACTCACAAATTCTGGAGTTTGAATTCACCTCTTTTAAAACACACACCTGCTTGCTTCTCAGAACAGATTGCAGTATACTCCTTGTCTCAGTCACTGCAGAATTGTTGTCAAAAATTGTGGTAGTCCTAGATTTCATTCTCTGCTCGCATTCTGCTTTTCTCCAGCACTAGTAAATAGCGGTTTCAAAGCATAAGAAAGTTTCAGGGAAGTGGTGCTTTTATAGAAGGGGGGAGCTGAACCATGGGCATGGCAAATGGAGTTGGTTCTCTACCCGTGCCAAGTGTGTTCCTCGCCTGCACGGCAGAGATGAGGAGTCTGTGCGTTTGCTTTCCCTTTTCTTGGTTCTGTGCATAGCACCAGATGGGCTAGGTTTTGGTTCTTGTTTGATTGATTTCCATCAAGGTGCTGTTGAGAGAACCAGTTTTGTTCTCTCAGGTGAGAGCAGAGTATACAGGAGCTCTTAAAAGATGTCTGGTATCTGCATACAAGAGCTGTGACTGCTTTGTGTTTAGTTCTGCTAGAGCTTGGCTGCTGAATTCATTCATTGCAAGTGGGCTAATACAACAAACTTTAATTTTGGGGATCATATGCTGAAGACTGGAATAAAAATCCAGAGACAGCTTTCTTAAGGACACAGGGACACTGTGGTGTTCAGATTAAGGCAGGGTTGTATTCTGTAGGACTCAGGCTCTGTCATCCATCTCCCTGTGAAATGCTTTTTAACTGACTGCACAGATGATTTGCTGAATGGAAGCCGATTTTCCTCATCCCAGGCCTTTAGTGATTGTCTTCAAGTGTAAACATTATATGAAAGCAGGTACAACTAACACATAAAGTAAAACCCCAGTTTACTTAGCAAGTAAAACTTTTATTAAATAAATTTAAGATTTTTTTTGACCAGAGTGAGGAATTTGACATTGACAAAGCTTGTATCGCACCTGTAACATTGTACAGTCACATCAGTAACTGTGATGGAAGAAACTGTAAATCCTTGTTTTAAACCAGCTTGATGTAGAATTTCCAAAGTCCTTTTCTTTCGCATTTTGCATTTGTTGGTCTGGTTTTTGTGTTTTGTTCTGGTTTTTTTTTTTTTTTTTTTGTTCAAAATTAGATTAAGTTTAAAGTTCATGAAATTACTTGTAGCAGAAATAAAGTACATTATACAAATCACATACATAATAGATGTTAAGTATAAAAATGGTATTTACAATAAGTAAACATGGACTATAGAAACACACAACTCACACACCTTCATCCATCTCTCATAAACGCTCAGCATCAGATACAGAGGGCTGGTTGAGGAGATGTGAAGGTACTTAAAGAACTGTGCCACAAACATCTGAACAAAAGGAAAGTGGAAGAGGATGAGAATTGGCTCAGGTTCTCTGAAATCCCCATTATCTCGCTTCAGTATAAATTCCATCAACCTTTCTTCACCAACCCTCTGTTCATGTTTGAATGCAGACACACGCACACAGACACGCACGCACACAGACACACACATATATGCACGCAAATGTTCTTGGTACCTTATCAAATGCTGGAATATTGAAACTAATCATTCAGAAGGTTTGTGGTGTTTTGTTTTTCTTTCCTTATTTTGGCAGAAACTTAGAGATTGTTTCAAGTTGTCAAAGGGATATGCCTTGTCAGTATGGCACAACCCACACCCCCAGAGGATCTTTGTTAAATCAAGCTTTGAACTATGTTCTGTGCTTAAGTGTATGTGCATATAGCTGTATCTATATATATGCTGCATAATGTATAATCTGTCCCTTGGAGTGGGGTGGTGGAGAAAAAAACAGCATGGTAACCCTCTTTCATCACACTATCCTTGTGTCTGCTTGGGAGAGCTTTGCAGAGGGTGTAAGAGGTGAGTCCCCTTGCTAAATTCAGATGGAGAAAATGTCCTGTTTTGTCTGGGAATCGTAACTGCCCGCTAACCGTTAGGTTAATTCTGACAAGGGGAGGCAGTGTGTAGCCCCTGGGAGGCTTCTGTCACTGGTTTGGAGACTGCATCTGTTCAGACTCTCTCATCTTCTCTTGCCTTGATCAAGAAAATGCTCCGTTACCATGGAGAGCCATGAAATACGAATCTGTGCCATGTGTAGGGAGGAAGTACAGTTCCTGTAGGTAAAGGGACTGGTTTCCTCTGCTTTCAGCCTAATCGAGGAGTGCTCAGATTAGGCTTTGGCACCAAATTCCAGGAGCTTTGTCTGCAGAAGCCCTTGGAAAGGTAAGCTCTTGAGATCCGTAACCAGGCTGGTGCTAAGGTTGGTGGATGAGTGACTCGAGCTGAGCAGCTGGCTGTGCCCTAATCCTGGAGGTATGTAGTTCTCTTTCTTCTTGCTAATGTTGAGCAGAGATGCGCTCACTCGCTCTCTTGCTCTCTGTCCATCCAAGCGTCCTCTCAAAATGTTCAGGCCTATCTGCAGTGCTTGCTGAGAAGACACTGTTGCAAAGGTAAACCCTTAACTTCCACTCCCTCTTGCAAGGAGTCAGTCTCTGAATGGAAAAATTTGGTCCTGTGAGCCACTTTAAAAAAAAATAGAGACTGTATATATATATATATATATTTATATTTGTCTATGAAAGGGCCAGGAGACGGGCAGGAAGGAGGGATGGGTGGAGCTAAGTTTCCATACATCACTGCAGTAACCTAGAGACACACCAGTGGGTTTTCTTGGTCCATGTACTCCAGGCATACCCCAACAGGAAGAGCTTTGGGTCCCCAGGGGCTGCTGGTTTTCTGGTCCCTTTGCTATGCACATTAGCAGCAAATATGCGAGTCCGTTGTGGCAAGAATCTTCCTGCTGGGCGGATACTGAGCCTTCTCTTTAATTGTATGCTTTTGGGAGGAGGGCAGAAGGAGGATGGGGTAGGTAGGTGGGGAGCAGAGGAAGGAAAGGGGTGGTGTCAAAAGAGTTGATAAATTTACTGGCCTCTCTGTAAATCAACCTGAAGCAGAAATTCTTCCTCTGGACTTTCCCTTCACCTGAATAGAAAGGGAGGAGGGAGGGAGTTGGGAGATTAGAAGGACATCTATGCAAACCTCAGGCTTTCAGTTGCTGTTGCTTAAATGTGGACGAAGACGACCCCAATTAGCAGGGACCAAGATCAGCCCTCCCTTGCTCCCAGTCTGTTGACTGGTAGGAGCTAGCTCTTTGACAGCCAGCTCTCATGTCAGGCAGCCCTTCTGTGGCCTTCAGGGTCTCACCTTCTCTCTGCTTTTCTGGGATCCTTGTGAATCATGGGATTGTCCCTTCTTACCCTGGAAGGCATTCTCTGCAGACTAATTTTGGGGCACATGTAACAACTGAAAACAGAACTTGGGTTTTAAAACCTTTTCAGGAAGATGTTTTTTGGGAGCAGACAGAAAGTAGACTGAAAGCTTGCTTAGACCACAGGCAGGTAATCTGAACCACCCATCTACCCGTCAGGGCCCTGAGTACACTAACGGGCCTTAATGGCCCTGACCAGCCTCGCCTGCACCTTCTGTCACACCCTCTGCGCATGTGCCTGGGAGTCTCATTACACCTCAGGCCTGTGCCTTCAGTCCTTGTCTGATCTACATTGCAGAAATGTCAGTCTCCACCTGTCCATGGACTTGTCCTGTCCATGGATCTTCTTATCTGGTCTCCAACCCTTGCATTGTCTTTCCATCTTGATGTCAGAGCTGTTTATTATTCTCATTATAGATCTGCTTGGCAATCACTGGACTATGTCTGACCCCGTTTACCTTCACCAGACCTGATCCTGATCTTGACCTACAGATTGACTCTCTGGCTTGGCCTTGGGCCTGCCTCATTGCCCCAAACTTGCCTGATGATCTAGACTCCTGGTTGAACCTGACCCATCATCTCCAGGCCTGCCTTGGTCACCTTGCTCAGGTGCTGGGGCTGGACCCTGGCAGGCAAGGCCTCTGCCTTGCTAGCTGTGTTACTGCATTCAGCTCCTGGCTTCCCACCCTGTAGGGAGCAGCCAGACCTTGCTGCCCCCTGGCACTGGCCAGCACTGTGTAGGAACTGTGCATTGATGGTGCCAGCTTTACCTGTGCTGCAGAAGTGACTCCTGCTTGCTTGCTGCTGTCAGTAGGGATGATTAGCATCCTTGGGTCGTTTTAACTGGACCTTCAAACGTTTCATGCCAATCTGGAAGCCATTCATGGCCTGGATAGCAGTCTGTGCACTGGATGGGTTGTCAAAGCTTACAAAACCTGAAGGACAGGACAGACATGGATAATAATGGCACTGTTGGTGCCATGCCCAATGCATGAGTGTCCTCATTATCCATCATGCTTCCCTTGCCTGCTGGCATCAGCACTCACCAAAACACTTGCTCTGGTTGGTGGCACGATCCATGAATACCTTGGAGGAAATTATATTGCCAAAGGGCAGGAACATCTGCATCAACTCATTGTCTCCAAACTCCTGAGGGAGATGGTAGATGAAGAGATTGCAGCCTTCAGGACCTGCAGGCATGGGGACAATGGGGAGGGACAAAACAGAGAGCCCCCAAAGGGAAGGGGAAGAAAAACAGGCTCAACTCAGAGCACAGCACTGGAGGAGAACCCCAGCACTGCCTCCTTCTTTCTGGAGCTCCCCTTGCTTCTCTCTCTCAGTCACTGGTCCACAAAGGGTTCTGAGGACTCTCTAAGAGCAGCTGGGAGGCAATACGCAGAGCTAGAGTTTCTGGAGAGCAGATTCACTTTCACAGCTTGCCCAGTTCCCATGTGGTGTGCTGGACACAACAACTCTGTGAGTGGGTGCTGTTTTGCTGGAAGGAAATTAGCCGACACTGCTATGTGAAAGCTGCTGCTCTAGTGTTCCTTGCCCACAGCTATGCAGTGGTTGCCCTCAGCCCACAAGCCACAGCCCCATCTGGAAATCTCCTGGATTGCCACACATCCAATTTACAGGCTGACCTGGTCCTGCCCACTCCTTCACTTGCTCCCTGTTGGTCTGATGAGCACAAGGCGCTGTTCCCTCACTGACACCTGCTGTACAAAGCAGGAGCAAACAGAGAATGCCTTTGCCTCCAAATTCTGTCTAGACCAGTTTCAAAACAAGCTGAAAAACAAACTCATGAAACTAGGAAAGCTGAAGAGAGAGGACAGTAGTTTGGAGAGGCTGGTTTGACTGGTACCAGTGTGGTTCTGGCATCAGTAAAGATGGCGAGGAAGTGCTTTTTTACCCCCTGCCTGCATAGGGAAGGTGCTGACTATACTCTTTGATGTCAAGGCTTGGAGTTCTAATGCTTGCTGACCCCTTTGTACTTGGCAGCATCTGGCCAAGGATGAGCTCAGAAAGTCTGCATGACAAGCATCCTCTGAACTCTTCAGTCTACTCACTGCAGAGACATGGTTGGTTCCATAACCCCGCTCCAATATTAAAGATTAGAGTGGACAAAGATTAGTACTGTCTCCTCTCCATTGTTCTGTGGTCCAGAAGACAAGCTACACAAAAATGACCAGAGGGATGGAACACCTCTCCTGTGAAGAAAGGCTGAGAGAGTTGGGGTTGAGAGCTGGGGACAGAAGGCTCTGCGGAGACTTTAGTGCAGCCTTTCAGTACTTAACGGGAGCTTATAAGAAAGATG
>Ga0181612_133050_pt1 | contig 12600 bp, 3 predicted proteins | sample HoacroProtozoa21_FD_119630 | JGI IMG/M metagenome (GOLD analysis project Ga0181612, IMG submission 119630) | Hoatzin crop microbial communities from Cojedes, Venezuel. Combined Assembly of Gp0051906, Gp0051904, Gp0051908 | reverse complement strand
TTGATTAAGAACTCCCAAGCATTGAACTTTCCATAAGGAAAAGGCACACTCAGATCTCTCGGCTTTAGCATTCCAACTTCCAATTTAAATACTGTTTGGGCTCCAGGAGAAAATGCTAACGCTTATGCTAACGATGTTGGGCTGTGGATACCTTAATAAAGATTATGTGCATGCGCCAGTCAGCGCACCAAACCTGGGTAATGAAGTAGGTATGCTCCGTTTCCCCCCCAAGTTTCACTCATAGAGAATTTATAGGTTTTATTTTAGAAGTAGCTGAAACTTACTAAGTAATCTTCTGGAGTGGATTTAAACTATTAATTTCTAAATTACATGAACAGATGCATAAGCACAGTGGAAAATAGCATCAAATAGCTTGGGGGAACAGAAGAGCGCAAAGATCTGGCCAAATAAGGTTAGGTTCCACTAGCAGCCTGCTTGGACAACTCCTTTCACCTCCCCAGGAACCCCACCACTCGCCTGTTCAGCTTCACTTTCTTGCAGATTAATCATTTGTGGTTTTAAAAATATATAAATCTTAAATATCTACAGAAATTGACGAACAGAAGGCTTTTGCACACATCAGTGGACAAAAACTACTGTCCATTTGCTGCAGGACTCATTTGAGGCTCCTTAGCAAAACAGGCTTGGCTGAAACAGGAGGATGAAGGGCTGGAGGGACTCTCCCATACGCAGGCTGGGAGCCAGATGGGCTGTGGGGCAGAGACCAGGGAGCCTGGAGATGGTGCTTATGCTGAATATTACCTCAGAAACATCTTTCCATCAGTAGCCACAGGTAGGTAGGTGCGAGTGTCACCACAGCAGCAGCAGCTCTGCCTCTCCTAGGCACCTTGTAAGGCTCCTCATAAGCAAAAGCCGACAGCAAACACAGCATACATCAAAACTGACTCCACAACTGCAATGTTGTTATGTGAAGGTACACAGGACCTCAGATTTACATGTGCTTATCCAATCTGTTGCTGCTTTCAGCAACTCAGCTCTTTCCCATCTACCACTGTTGAGAATTTTATATGGTTGTAGAAATACTGTGGCTTGGAAGCAACACCACTAGTGACCAGAAAGCTGGTGCTTTTCTCCAGAAAATACCAAGTCAATCCCATTCTAGAAATTTTAATGCAGTGTGAGTCATTGCTGAGCCTCTGGTGCTGAGGGTCCTTGGTTTTGGTGGGATCAGAAAAATGTTTTGCTGGGCCTCCACGAGCATATTCAGTTCTGTGCTCCAGTTACAGTAATCCAGGTTGACACTGATGTCACGATCAAACAAAAAGAAAAGACCTTAATGACTGCCACCATACTTTTCTAATTCTTAAAATGGCTGCTACTCCTCCTGAGAAAATAAAAACTGAATGGCTTGATCTGTGGCCTCCTGTTCTCTACCAGCCCTCCCTATTAATCACATTTATCAAATCAAGAATGAGAAATACTAGCACGTGACTAAAGTGACCATAAAACTGTTAAAGAAAACCCAAAAATACACACAAGAAACGAACGGAGATTACAAGTAACTATAAAAGCTGATATTTTATCACTGACTATAGCTACCAAATGAGTTAACTAAGAGATATCTAAGTCTGTGTGCAAGGAACTGGCTAAAAGTGTATAGAAAATAATGTACTTGGCCAAACTTTAATGAGCTCCCTGTTCTGGCTCGTGATGTAGCCACTAAGCCTCACAACATCTACAACACAGTTTCTTCTCCTTTTCCCTCATGCAAAGCCATGTAAATTCACAGGGACCCTACCCAAATTCCCACACCGCCAGGAATTTTATTGTGTTGCAGACCTGCCCACAAAACCTGGAGAGAGTCAGCCAGAGCCAGAAGCAGCTAACACTGATAGGCACATTCTTGATTATCTTCACACTCATCTCGTACTGCAGGACTTGTAGTACTTATGGACAGGACAGGCTCTGGATTAACGACTAGGAAGAGTCAGTGGCACAGCATGTGCAGCAAAAAGCCCTCAGCTCTTCCCATCTGGTCTCTAATCCTCATTCCTGCACCCTTGATCATTAAGTCTTAATTTACTGCAGTTTAAACAAAAAAAATTTATAATGAGTAACATACAAGATCAAGTTCCTGGTAGCTCTCATTGCCTATAAATTCCCACTACACCTAGGAAACTGTGATTTGATTTTCTGCATTGCTAATTGGTGAGTGCAGCCAAAGAAATTGCTAGCAGGTTTTCATCTCTTGAATTTATTTACCACCATGGAAGGGGAAGGGGGCTGTTCCTCTGGGAAGGAGGGAGAAACTGGAAGGATTACATTATTTTGACCTTACATTTGAGCTGACATCTAGCACAGTACTAAATCAATGGCTTGGCACAGGGGACCGGATTAGCACGGGTGGGTTAAAAGCAGTTTGCAGGACTGCAGCTCTCCCGTGGCTACCAGTGGATGTCAGCAGAGGCTCCACTTGCGAAGGAGCCAAGCGGAAGGAGACAAAGGAAAGAAAACTCTCCAGGTTCTCTGAGTATAGGCAGTGCACAACGCACAAGTGCTCCAAAATGGCTCGTCTCTCCCAGCTAATGATTTAGCACTCCCAGCAAGCAATAGTACATTAAAGGATGTCGCAAAGCTGATCGGGCTGCTTGTAATTCTTTACGCTTTCACCTTTCAAAAGCAATATTTTTTCAGTTAATTTAAAAACAATGAACAAAGTCAGGAGGCCCACTGTTGGAATAGTAGTGATGCTGGACAACAGATTAAAAAGAAGCAAAACATATATCATTTTCTCCCTCTCCTCCAGCAGAGCAGCCACTGCTCCAGGAACACTTAAATGCGACAGTAAAAAGCACAGCTCTCTAATTATTGCTTTGCAGGGGTTGGACTGCAAACTTTTGGTAAAGCAAACATTCTGGGCAAGCTAAGCACAGGATTTTAGCTAAATGCTTAACAATTTTCTCGAAAACAAACAAACAAACAAATAAAAAGCACTCCAATGGAAAGGATTTCCTTTGTTAAATTATAGCCCATCACCTCGTGCGAGTAAAAGCTGACCTGGCTTCGCTTCTCCAGTGAACATTCCTGGCAGTGGAGTCATTGATAAGAGCGACTGAACTCCTCATTCGGGGACAGATTCTGATGCCATTGCTTATGCTGAAAAACACCCTTCTTATGGGCAACGAGGCGCTACCAAAGAAGAGAACACACATCTCACAGTTTAAAGAGGTTTCATCCAAGAAATGTGGATCCCATCACCATAAGACTTTTTCTCAAAGTAAATGTGGACTTTTCAGGTCTTTCCATCTTGAAGTAATGCAAAATGAGTTCATTTATCAGACAGGAACCTGAAACTGTAAAGTTCAGTTAATGGATGAAATCTTTTCTATTCCCAGCTGATAGAAAGCAGTATCCTGTGACATAAGGATAGAGAATCCCTCTTAGTTATTCTAGCTTGGGTGGATGCTGTTTGGTTTAACATTTTCTGCTCTTCCAGTCTGCCCAGTCTGTAAATACAAATTATTATAGCTCATGTGGTCACTAGAGCTGGTCAACTGTTTCAAGAAAATATTTTTTCATCGGAAAAATGCCAATCCTAGAAACTGACATGTGTCATGGGAGCATACAAGTTTTAACAAACCTTTGTTGGGAAAATTTTCTTGGGTCCAGAATGGAATTTTTGGTCAAAACCACAGAGAGAGAGGGAGAAAGATCTACCTCATAATAACAAATACCACAGTGATCATCTTTCCTCATAAATCAATCCTTTGAGGCTTCTAACAATTTTCCAGCCTGGTTTCCTATGCAAATTAAAGTTACATGATTGCAGGATTTGTCTGTTTATCTCTCAGTCCTCCCTTCAAAAACATTTGAACCCAATGGCCAAATTCAGTATTTACAGGGTCTACTCTGCACTGTTTGGGAGTTTTGGAGAAACCAGGGGCTGAGTAGAGGAGAGAGATGTAGCTGCTGTGCCCACTGTGGGAAAGTCTTCAGCATGAGAACAGAGATGATGTTTTCTTGCTCGCTTGGGAAAGAGTCCAGCAGATGTGAGGTAGGGAATTGGAGATGCTCCAAAGACACTGAGGGGGAAGGCGATCACGTACAAAATGAAGGAAGAATCTGGGATAACTGCAGTGGATGGGTGATGAGAAGAAGAGGCACACGATTCATCCGTAGGAAACTTGAACTCTCTATTAGTTCTTCCCAGAACCCCTTGCACTATTTTTCTGTAGGTTGCCAGCATTTTCCTGACGATGCCGTTTTCAGAACTGAGCAGCACAGAGGAGAAAGCACATAGGAGTACAAAGAAGATCTGCTACTTTTCTTTCTTTTGAGACCAAAGCTAATTTTCTACATCTTTCAGCACTGCTTCTTCACAGGCATGCCTATCTGCCTCAGGCACTTTCTATTTTATTTTTCCCCACGTCTTTTTGCTTTATTTCATATCATTGGTTTTCAAGGCTATATCTCAGGTGCCCTGAAATCATTAGTTTCTGCTTTTCTTGTTCCTTTGATTTCTCCTAATACGAGAAGACTCTCACGTCTGTACTGTGTTCCTCCTCAGTTATTTCCCTTCTCGCCTTCTATAGCTGTAGGAATACAGTCACCATAGATCATCAGGCATGAAGATACATCAGTCAGGGGTATGGTAGTCGTTTCGACAGGTGAAGCAGTACTTGAGAGACCAGGCAAGTCTCACTGGAGGAAAAAAGCAACAAGCTTTTGATCTACCAAGAATGAGGAAGCTTCTGTGGAAAAATACTGGAGAAAGCTATTAGAAATGAGCAGGTGTATTGCTGTAACTAAAACTCTTCCAACACCAGTTTAGCCACAGAAGAGGGTGATTAGATTCAATTCACCCTCTGCGTATTTACAGTTTATGAACAGATATTGCAAAAGGAGGCTGAGCTTCACACAGCCACAGGATACATTCTCCTCAGGGTCTGAACGAGCTTATTTAAAAGAGTGATTGACGTGTATTGGCATCTTCAGAGAAACTCAAATAAATATGAAATAGCTCTAGAGCCTACTCCCTACTGGTTCATCTGAAAATATTTTATGATTGGAAGAGGCTTTTTTTCTTGTAGCCCTCAGCACTAGAGTGGGTGCATTGTCCCTCAACTAAATTTATCAAAGGGATGTGCAAACCCAAAATAACAAGAAGAGAAAACCAGCATTGTTCATAATGAGTTATTTTATAGGGTGTTTCCCATCTTTAGCTTCAGTGTTCTGGTAATTTAACACATGGAATAATACCAGCTAGTAATTTTGGCTTTGAACGTTGTTATTTTATGTCTTATGAGAAGTTAATTGCATCTCAGACACAGTCAAAAAAGAAAAAAAAAATCCCTGAGATATGAGGCAGATTTCTTTATATTGCTGCTTTCTATTCATTCAGCAGTAGTCCATGCTAGACCAAGCAGAACTGAAAATGAAGGGGAAAAAAGTGGACACAGCAGGTGTAAGAGAGAGCTCAGACCACAAAAGGGTGCTATCATTTTATAACACGAGCTAGCCTTCCATAGCGACCTGCAAAGAATGTGGCCTTTGAAATAGCTTCCCTAGAATTAGTAGCCTTTCAGGAAATATTACTATTGTTCTGAATTCCACTTGAAAATTTAATTTGCCCCCTGTTATTTTCAGGCAAATTCCAGCAGAGCTTTATTCTATGAAATCTGCGTAGGTGCATAAGAAACATCGTCTTGACTCAGGAAATTCATATGCCTTTGTACGCAGAGTGATCTATTTATCATGTGTGTGCTTATCTGCTCGCAAAGAGAGAGCTTGTGCAGATGTAATTCACTTGTAGGTGTGTGTGTTCTATATTGAAGTCTTATGCCTTCTATAGCTACATCGTGTTCTACTATGAAATGCTTAATTAACTAGGAATTATTGAATTGTTAACCGGTAAGTGTTGAAATGTTAACTGGTAAGTATTGAAATGTGAAACTTCAGTTTGGTCTTAAAAATATATATAATACCAATACTGCAGTATTGGTATGACATGATGCAGCTTTCATACAAACAATATGCCAGAAAAGCAATTGCCTACTGACTAGAAGTCAGACTTCAATTCTGAACACTCTTGCTTCGAGGAGTGTAAATCAGGTAGCTCTGAGCTGAATCCGCTTGCGGTTATCTCAGGCGAAGGCAGCCAGATGTGATACAGGGATGGCTCCGCTGTCTTTCCATCATTATGCCAGGAAGAAGTTAAGTCTAGCTGGTTATGCCAGTGTGGTTAGCCACCAGAGACCTGCTTAGGCTTTTTTTAACAGCAGCTGGCAAGGTACCCGTGCTGATGTGGCAGCAGTCCTACCAGCCAAGAGCAAGAAGCCAGGGTAGCCAGAGCCCCTGTGGGTTCCCAGTGTCCGCCTCTGGTGGGTCAGGCACAGCCCTGGGCACTGGCATTGCACCTCCAAGCTGCAGTGAAGACATGGCCGAGATCTCAATGCCAGATGCTGTTGCTGATTTAAATGAGCAAATTGCATGCACGTTGCTAAATTGCAGTGACTCCAGTTGCAGGTGACACTCCGATTTTCCCAAAGCTTATAGAGGGGTTAAAAAAAAAAACAAACCTTGACTTGTAACCCATCAGCAACCATCTCTTGACAACTCCTTATTTAGCTTATGAATCTAAACTCTTATAATAATATGAAAGATATGAGGTGTAGGATACAATGTGGGAAACAGATTAGTAAATTGCCATATTTCTGCATTGAAGGACAGCAGCGTTTAGTTAAATATCTCCATGAAACTGATGGTAGCTGTCTGCATGATCTGTGTAATTCTAAGATTTACTACTTTATAAAGACAAAACTGATTTTGGGTTGGATTCTGCAGAGATCATCTAAAAAGTCACATTTGTCACTAACTAAACACAAAGGTGAACAGAACTTTCATTTTTTCTTTGGAGGAATATTCAGCAATATCACTTTGTTCAAACACATTGTGTAATAAGTTTAGTGGACTTGCATTTTTGTGTCATGCTAACTATACTTTTTACTTTCTTCAGTTCTTGTAATCTTCAGAAGGAAATGTGGAAGGCTCTTCCACCCAGCTGTACAACTTCTCAAGTTATGACTGGGTCCCAGCAGTCCCGCTGTGTTATTGCATACTGCCATGTCTGAAAAGATATAACAAAATATGGCGGAACACAAGACATGTCAGAAATTCAGGAGCTGAAACACACATTTTAAAAAAAAATATGACTAGTTCTCTGCAAAATCTAACCAAGTAGCAAGTATGTGACCAACCAGTTGATGGCAAATTTGGAAAGGAACGTACACCACTTCCTTCCCTCTCTGTACAATTAGTGGGCGAGAGGGGTCTGTCAGCAGGGGAAGAAAAATGTGAAAATAAGGGCAAGAAATTCCACAAGAGCTGCTTACATGGCTTCCACTTTGTTTTGGGTTTTGGCTTGCTTTATTTTCTTTTTTTCCTCTGGGTAGATAAATTAATAGCTCACGGCATTTTCTTTTTTTCTGTGGAAAATGTGGGTCCAGAGGGACTGGACATTTTATGACTTCCAATCAATTCCAACAAATTGTTCATTAACAAAAGAATTGGAAAACACCCTAGAAGTTTAAAGATTTCTGGTTTCCCATTTGAAGTGATTTTTAGCTTTGAAATGTATTTCAAATGTATTTTTTCAAACGTCAAAAAGTAAAATGCCTTAGGAATCAAAATAATTCATTTCAAGTCAAAGAAAGCATTTTCTGACTCAAAATATTTTCAATTTTTTCTGTCTGAATAAAAAGCAAAATAATTTAAACTGCCTTGACTGACAACTATTTCCCTTCCATGTTTTCTGAACTGCCAAGCTAAACCAAAATTTATTATTTTCACTGCAATGTACTAAAATATGTATAAATCAATCTAGCTTTTCGTTGGATGTCAGTCAGGAAAAGCAGGTGGAAATTCAAACTCAGTCTGTAAAGGAAAAAAAAAATGAGGTAGATGTTCACCAATAATCCGTTATAGATAACGTACATTAATTTTGGGAAGCATAACTTGGAAAAGAGCTTTTTCTCAAAAGAGCTTGCTAGAATTATTGATAGCAATGCCAAAATGGAAAGCACTTACAAATTTTCTGTGATCTTATCAGAATTTAAGTGAAACCACAGTATGATAAAAAGCATCAGATATACATAGATTTTTTTGAATTACACTCCAGTTCCATTTTTTGCTATAAAGTTTTGCTATAGCACAAGCAAAGGGCAAATTTCCAGACACCTGGGGAGCCACGCTTTGCCTTAGCTCCCTCTCTCTTGTAATAAGGTCATCACTCACTCGTCACTCCAATAATACTGTTGTAACTGCAATAAAGCTTGTAATAATCAGGGTAGATAAACAACAAAAGGTAATTTTTAATAAATTATTTTTTCTTTTTCTTCACTGGATGCAGAAGATATTTACAAGTTTAGCAGTGGTTAAATCACCCGCCTAAAGGGGCTTGCTCTAACTTGGCAAAACTATGAAGAACTTTCAAGAGCGGAACTACCTCTGCCCTGTTTCGGACATTTGTGGGTCTGAGCAGTTTGCATTCTGAGGTATGTGGCAGAATCTGCAAGGTGTGCACGCATGCAGCCGAACTGTAATAACTTTGATGATAAACAGCTCATGAAACCGCTGGGATTTTAGGATCTACTTACCACTGACTTTGGGATCCCTGCTAACCTTAGGTCTTCTTCGCACAGTGGACTGCAAGGCAGAAATCTCCTAGAGCCTGCTGGATCCAGAATCAGCACCAGCGCAGCAGTGTCAGGGCAGGGCGATGGGCGAGAAGCTAAGCCCTGCTTCTCAGCAGCAGCGACGCACACAGCTCTAATGCCACTGACCTCACTGCTCATGGGGCTGGGCTGTACAATGCCTATCTATCAGATGGTATTGGTGCTAGCTCAGGTGTCTCTGGACATAGTTCCAGTGCCTTTATACATACCCTGTGTAAGACACAACTTCAGGTCATGTCTCCGAGCTTCCTCTTCCTGCAGGCTTTGCTCCTGGCCTTCAGAGAGGACCGTTTTTCTCTGTAGTGCCTACCACAGAGACAGAGCACTAATGCCAATACAAAATGTTTCATGTTGGATGTCCAAGCCTGTTCTCAAAAGCAGTTGGTCTGTATCAGTGCTGCTCCTAGTTCGAGCTGCTAAGGTCTCCCTCTCCATAACACACTTAAGCCCAGCTGTAGCACCAGAGCGTTGTGACAAGACTGTTTCCAGTTGGCCCAAGGCGAAACAAGGGCAGAGGCCTTTGAACATGCTGCTGGTACACAGCCAGGGTCTAGTCCTCGAAACACCACTTGGCACTGGCTGATTTACTAGCATAGGCATAGAAACAGAATTCAACTTGCTGCAGCCTTGCATTAGAGAAACGTGAAGTCAATTTGTACATCTGCAGCGGCCATTTGCTCAGGATATCTGAGCACAGGGCAGCTTCACTGGAGCTATTGAGCTTCTCCAACAAGCCTGCCAATTGCCTGGAATTCCTAGACTAACATCCAAAAAAGCAGCAGGACAGTAGATGATGTATAAAGATTTTCTGCCAAATATGGTGGAGTTGGCACCTGTGACTTTGGCTCAGGACTGCAGTTCCCACTGTGAAGATCTGTGATTATTGCTTTAATAAGCAGTTCTTAAGTGAGGTACCTGATATCTGTTGTTGCAAGAGATGGAGTGCCAAAGGCACAAAAGATGGGGAAGTTATAAAAAAACCCTAATCCTTGGGGCTCACCACTCAACTTACCTTGGGTTTTATTATTCTTGAAAAAAATTCTTTGAGTTATTTCACCAAAAAAAAAAGTATACACAAAGAGATTTCTCAGTGGGCTGCTTATTAGTTGAGATTTTACAAGTTGCCAAGAGTGCCTAGGTTTCTGAGCCCCATTTTACAAGAATAAAAACTGCAGGTCTCTAGAACTTGATGCTAACCTGTCTGCAATAGCACAACAGCGTTCTCCAAGGGAAGACATCACCACAGGGTTGGTTCATAACTCACTGATGCCAGAAGGACTCTGAAAAGATTCTTATTCAAAAACCTCCATTAAAACCTGTGTCTGAGCACCAGAAGAGGACATGCATTTATGTAAACATCTTATAAGTAGATCAATTCTGTCAAGCATGTGTGTAGTGAAGTTATATTAACATTAAAAGAAGAATGAAAGGGAAGGCAATGTGATGTTCAGCAACAGGTTATTTGCTGTTTTATCTTTAGAATGGAAACATTAACTGTACAGTCCGAGACTTCATAATAATTAATGCAGATATAAAGAAAGAACATTTATGCAAAAGCACAGCACACATTCAAAGACAAAGGTGTATCAGTGAACTATTTTATATATGACTGATAGTGTCATAATTGGTTTTACATTCTTCAGTTAATATAGATACAATTAGAACAAGAAGTTTGGAGAGAAGGGTAAAAGGTCAGTGTTCTGAAAAAACCTGTCCTTAAAAACAGAGGTTGGATCTCTTAAGATTACCCTTTCTGAAGCACAGAAGGTCACATTCTGCAGTCAAGTAAAATCTCAGAACGATGTGACTTGTGGCATATGTAACCATTATTCCCAGGTCCCATGCAAAAGTTGCCAAGGAATGTTTCCATTACTAAATGGAGAACAGAAGTTTACAAAGGTAGGTTTGTCTCAGGCTTACCAGCAGGTGGAGTTGGAACCAGGGTCTTGATATGCATCATCATTAACATGAATAAGGACCTTTTCTGCAACAGCAGCACATCACCTTTGTACTAGTGACATCTCAATTTATAGTAGAACAAGTATGCAAGATATAAGCGGAGAGAGACTTTTATTCAAATGCAAGTGAAAAAACACACTTGAGAAGCCTGGAATCTGTGCTGTAATGTCTAATGCAATTTGGAAAAGGTAGGAAAAAGGACAGATATGGCTTTTTCCATTCGCGAGCAACTAACTGGGTTATGAAAGTGATGTGTAGGGCTTTAAACTAGTTCCAGAGAAAGTTAGCTTATAACAAAAAACACACTGTGCCAAAGAGTACGTTCTTATAGATCCTCTTTACATACAGTTAATACAGTGAGTTTCTCTCTGACTTCTCTACATTAATGAACTCAATGACAAAGACGTTACTTGGACAGTTTGGGATTGAAAACTTTCAGAAGTTATTTAATGAAATCAAGAAGTTAACAAGATATGAAAAAACCTTACATTTTACCTTCTTACTTCTCAGCTAGTGATGCTTCTGCTGCAGGTATAGATGCTTCTCACCTAACATAATTCTGGAACAAAGAGGCTAATTGCTTCCACTTTCATGAAACATATGAAAAAAGACTCACCCTCTGACTACTGTATTTTGGTATGAGGACATTCCATGAGTCTTTACATTGGAAGAAGCTGTTCCGATTGCAGACCACAAATCTCTTCATTAAAATTCTTGGAACAGAAAATGATTATCTGGCTGATACATTACAGAAGTGGACATTAAGGAAAACTTCTTATCATTATGATATCATGGCTAAGTTATCTGAGAAACAATGTAAAGCTGTACTTTTGCTGTTGACTGTTAGAGATGAAAACGTTGCCACACACAATCCTTCCACTTACTCCTCCTGCCTCCCGCCCCTTTTGGGGAAGTGAGACCATGTACCTTGGAATGAGTCACAGCAGAAATGGAAAAAAACTCCCAACATTATTTTTCTGCTGCCCTTTTCCCCTGCTTGTGTAGGCTTTAAAACCTGGGCAAAGTAGGTGAGAAGTGTTGCCAGCTGGACCGGCAGTTTTTTTACACTCACTCTGCACAGGTGCAAATGGTTGCAAGGTGTTGGGTAGTGAAAGAGCAAGAACACACAGTTCAGAAAGATTCAGGAATTTGTGTACAAATCAGTCAAGCCAGCCTGCTCACCAGCAGCCCCCGGATGAACTCTGTCAGAGTCACTGCAGCACAATCTCCCTCCAGACTTTCTGGCAGATGGGTAGGAGCAGAGTCAGGGGCAAACACAGAAGTCAGTTAATTCTCAGAGGCCCACCTGGGTACCAATTTTGATATTGGAGTGACTGCAACTGCTGCTATGAAGGTGAGAAGGTCTGTCTTTTGAAGAGTAAGAGGCTTAACCACCCTGAAAGTAAACTTACATGATCACCTAAAACTTTTGCTTAGTGTCCTCTTCCCAGATGCTTTATCTGACCACAGGGAACGCACCTAGGAGCACGCTGTCACTAGGCAGAACGGTGAACTCTCACAATTTGAAAATGAGATGCCTCTTTGTTGTCACTTCCATTCTACCTCTAATCTGGTACTCCCTGTTAAAGACAAAGCCTGGAGTAAAAGCTTAGTTTGCCCCTTGTGATCAAACATCACCAACGCACATATATGCCTGAGACACTTGCTCTGAACATTGGAGCCTTCTCAGCTGCTCTTTAACCCGGGCAACGCTCAGTGGTGCTCCTTCCCAGTTTGCCAAGCACCCAGCTTCTTGCCCTGAGGGCCAAGCACATACCTACAGAATCACAGAATCACAGAATGGCAGGGGTTGGAAGGGACCTCTGTGGGTCATCTAGTCCAACCCTCCTGCTGAAGCAGGGTCACCTACAGCAGGCTGCACAGGACCTTGTCCAGGCGGGTCTTGAATATCTCCAGAGAAGGAGACTCCACAGCCTCCCTGGGCAGC
>Ga0181612_132276_pt1 | contig 12600 bp, 8 predicted proteins | sample HoacroProtozoa21_FD_119630 | JGI IMG/M metagenome (GOLD analysis project Ga0181612, IMG submission 119630) | Hoatzin crop microbial communities from Cojedes, Venezuel. Combined Assembly of Gp0051906, Gp0051904, Gp0051908 | reverse complement strand
ACATATTTGCTAGTGACTTTTGGAAAAACTCCCCTGGGAGCAGCATGCGCCCCGTGGTCCCTGAGGGACATAAAAGAACGTTGTCTCACGATCTTTTTAAGCTGCTTGACCTTCACCGGGCTTCGACCTATGATAATGTTCCTACCTTGCAAGCAGAAAGTGGGGAAGGCAGCGGCTCCAGTCCAAGCCCTTCAAGCAGCGGCTCCGATAAGGAATTTCTACCCTGCCCCAGTCCCAGCCACCAGCCAAAGGAAATAGCCAGTCCCACCGGCAGCCCTGCTGAGGTCTCCAAGCCTTTCCAGGAGAGCAGGGAGTTCCTGCAAAACACAATCCTGAAGCTGGAAAAAGCAATGGAGGTACAAAAAAATGACTACGAGGAACAAATTAAAAGGTAACACGCTGCACAGTGCTGCTTTCTGGAGAGTATGAAGTCTTCAGCTCATGCTATTATAACACTAGCATTGCTCAGATTTGTTTACCAGTAATACTATACAGTATGTAATAGTAATGACTAACGATAAAATATAGTATTATAGTAGGCTATCTAAAAGCCAATGCTCATGTGCTGTACTCTCATGACCTAGTTGCTAATGTTATATCACTACAATATTAATATTCTGTAGAGTTCTTGTTACATTATTGTATGGCACCATAATTCTGCAATAATTAGACTGTCCTAATTCTTGTTATTACTACAATATCGTACCACCATACTATCCAGAATTCAGTAATAGCGTTATTATATTATTAGTTGTAAGCATCAGTGTTACCATTGCTTCAGATATTGTTATCATATTATTATAGATCACGTGTATTGATTTGTTGCATTGTGTTATGTGGCCATTGAGGGTCAGGGGATCAGGACAACACCTCTAGCTTATTTTATCTCTTAATGACACAGAAGGCAGACTCCTTTAGAGCTAAACAATAACTTCCCAGCACCATTCTGACCCAATTATTTTACACTCTGTTTCTCTTTGCAGTCTTGAGAAGGAAAACTATGAAGTCTGGGCCAAAGTGGTGAGACTGAATCAGGACATTGAGAGGGAGAAGAAGAAGTCCGAGGAACTGGAGCTGAAGTTGATGAATGTGGAGCGCTCACGGGAGGACATGGTGAAGAAAAACAAGATGCTTGAGGAGGAGATAAAAAACTTAGCTAAATCCACAAGCAAAACTGATGCCAAAACCAACTAAGATAAGACACCCAGCTGTGCACAGACATTAAATGCAGCTGCAGGAACCCACAGGAATTGCCAAGCAGTATCGGAGCCAGGGACTTGTATCGTCCAGTGGTCTGCTACCGACTGTGGGCTGGTTCGGAGGAAGGAGCCCAGAAGTTAGAGGCTGGTTTATGCTTCGAAACAGGAAATTTCAAAAATATTCTTTAGCTTTTTTTGGTGTTTTTTTCAACTCCTTTTTCAGCTGCTCGAGTTACCTGTGGAACAGGCCAATACTTCTTGCTGCTCAATGAGAATATCTTGCACTCAGGAGTTCATAAGGACATGTTATACCTTTACAAAAACAAACCAGGAAGCATCCCTCCTGCCAGCCACCTGGCTCCTTGCCGGAGACACCCACAGTGCTTCTGAGTGGAACAAAATGTCCTTAAATGCTGGATCTGGGGAGACAGAAAAGCTCTGAGGTCTGGGGCGGCACCGCCCGTCACGCAGCATGCCTGGATGGTGGGCTGCAAATGCTGTCAGCACCATGGATCAGGTGTTCACATTAACACATACAGTTGATTACTGCTCTTACAGAGCAAGAGAAGCCCAGACAGCCCATCAGTCCACAGAGAAGAGCTCTCATACAGCATCACTCGCTGTGCTGTGCTAGACTCATCGACATCAAGGCTCCAGGTATAAAATCACAATATCACAAAAATCTCTTCAGTGGCTGTTCAGTTATTTTACACGACTCTTCCTTCTAGCCATGTGTATATAAATCCAGCACAGCTGCTGATAAGGCTTTGGAGAGCACTTTCACGCATCTATACATGGAGTTCTTTGTGCAGAGGGATTCCATCAGCAACTTTACCTGGTACAGAAAATGGGGCTTCTGCATTTGCCTGACGGACAATTTTCAAATAATAACAGATCTGGACTTATTTACCACCTCTGCTTCTGTTTTTCATCATTTCATCTGCGAAGAACAGGATTTCCTCAGCCACTTTGGTGGAAACCTGGCTTTGCACCCCAGCGACAATGCTGGGTCTCCCTGTCACTTGCTGCCATCAGCACAAAGACTAACTGGACCCAAAGGTCTCATAGTGCCAGTGTGGCTATTTGCAAACTTGCCTGCTTGTTTTCCCACTGCTTGCCAGCAAGTCACACTTCCAGCAGTACAACGATGCCGCTGAAGCTTTCGGTGTAGGAAAGAAAATAACAGCACTCTGCAAGCAAACCTTTCACTTCTCACTGATGTTAAGCAGGCAGAGCAGCAACACACAGCCTCAGCCAAGCCTAGAGCCTTCAGGGGAACAGAAAAGGCAAAAACACAGAGATCTATGGGAGTTTTCAAGAAAGATGTCTAGGACCAAACAAGTGCCTCTGTGCCAAGCATGGTGAAATTAAAGCAACAACATTGGATTACTGCTGCTGAGGACATGGCTTTGCCAATATGAAAGTTCAGCTCAACACAGGCTGCAGACCTGCTTGGCAGAGCCTGCAAAGAGAAACGAACTGGGTAGAGAAAGGAACACAGAGAAAATTATGTGAAAAAAGGGGAGCTGGGAGCAGGAAAATGTTACCAGAGGTTAAAAGTCAATATTGGGTATATAGAACTTGCTGCTATCAGCCTTGCTGGGGGGACACTTGTCTAGTCCTAAAACTGAGCCCAGACTCCCGAGTCTCAAACTTAGATTTGGTTTGGTGTGTTGAATCCACCTTTGCTCAGCTGTGGATATAAAGTATGGGTAAAGGAAATGTTTGTGAAAGTTGAGCTGCCTTTAAGAATCTGACCCATCTATAGCTCATTCGACTTACAGACTCTGACTCCAGGTGGTTTTCCTTTCCACAGGATCCCCAGAGACTACACAGCTCCTCACTGTCCTGCCTACAAACCTTCACACCAGGGAATTAATTTTTTCTGGAGGGCTGCATGAGGTTACTGCATGGGGCTACTGCAAAATCACAGTGCCTTCCAGAGGACCCACAGCCAAGGTCCTCTGCTCTTGCAATGATCAAACCTGACTAAAATGTTTCAAACATGATTAAAATGTTTCAAATCCGAAACTTGGAACTTTGAAATCTCAGTGGGGATCACAGTACCCCTTTGCTTTGGACCAGCGGGGCTGGACCTGCTGGCGCAGAGCTCCACAGCCCACAGCCTTGCAGAAGGATAGGTAGGACAGAGAAGAGCCCCAAGGATGACAGTGTGGCCTCCACCAGGCTTAGCCACCTCCAAAGCTGTGCTATCCAAACATCACCTTCCCCATCACCTGCATGTCTCACATGCTACAGCATCCTGAGATGCTGAGATGACACGTTTCTTGTTTCCTGAAGTCTCTTTCAAGCACCACTAACACCACTGATGCGGCAAGTCAAAGCTCCCGCCATGCACCTATGGGACTCACATCTTCTTAACACTCAAAGCAAGAGGTTTCTAATGTGCCTGTGAGATGCGTTTTGCCTGCAATCATTTCAGAGCAACTGTTCCCACTCATGATTCTCTTCTGTGATTTCAGATGACCTTTACAGAGCTGCTTCGGTATTTATTTAATTTTTCTCCTTTGTGAGGAACTCATTACTAGTCTGGGCATGAGGCTCAGGAGTCATTTAGGGAGAAACTTCTCCATTGGCTCTAAGCGAAACATCGTGAACATCTGGGCTGGAAATGCCACACGCTCCTTTCTGCAAAGATCAAAAGTGTGAAGAGGCAAATAATTCCTCCACAGCCCGCAGTAGACTGTAATGACGTGAAAAGGCTTGGCTGAGGCTCAGAAGTCTCAGTGATTAGGACAAGTGCACGTTATTTTCGTATAAACTGCGCATTCCTCCACTTCCGCTGCAGATAGGCAAAACAACCTCTATCAAACCACGACTGTTTCTGAAGATCAGAGTAACTTCTTTGAAGATATTCTGCCCATTAAAATTTGGAGTGTTTATAGTGCTCATATTTAAAAGAGAGACTTTCCAATAGAGGTCAGGTGGGCTGGAAATTCCGAAGTGCATGGGGGGACTGAACAGCCTCAGGGAGTGACATGGGCATCTTACAAGATGGTATTGCTGTTCAGTGCTGTCAGCTTTTTCCAGAGACAGAAAAGCACGGATCTGCCCATGCCAGACCTGTGGGAACTTTGCATCCTTGTCAGTCCCGAGGATACATCCTCTCTGCTCAGCCACGCAAAGCCCAGGGTTGCACCTGAATACTGGCAATGCCAACATCCTACTCTGGATTTAATGCACTTTCAGATCTTCTGCTGGAGACACCAGAACATGAGATCCCTGAAAACTGACTGATGCACAACCTACATTTCCTTTCTCCCTCTCTTTCTGCCACCAAGCCGTGAAGCTTTTTGGGGAAGGAGTAGCAGAGAAAGTCTCTCTTGTTCCTGAAGGTTGCTGTTCCTCTGTGCTGCAAGGAGCATTATAAACTCACAGAGGGTTGTTTGGTGGCTGCTTTTCAGCTCAGCAGGCTTTAAGCATTGATTCTGGATATCCTAGAAAGTGTGAAAATACTACTATCGTATAAAAGTACAACAGACTGTCTATTGTAGAGAATAAAGAATAAACCCTGTAGAAAGATCATTTTCAACCCTGTTCTGGACACTGTAGGCTTGGAAACTGCCCAAAATGCAGTTTTTCACCCTCCCTTAACTCTCACACTGCACAGCCTGAGGACACAAGAGCATCCCCTTCAAGGCGATGGGAGAGTGTGCAGGATAACCTACAAAACATACTGATGATTTTCTTCTCCCTTTAAATGTGATATGGCTTACCAAATTAGGGCAATTAAAACCACGATCTGACGCATCTAAAACAGTTAAACCATGCGTTATGGGGTGAAAATATGACATATTTGAAGATACAATTTTAGTCCTGCTCTCGCTGTCTAGCATTCCTTCCATTACAGCAAAAAATCTGTTTTGCTCTTCTTAGGCATTTACTGCATTCATTTATGAATTCACTATATTTTATCCAGGCATTTGGTAGGCGTGAGAGGCAAGACAGTAAAATTATCCTTCCCACACTATTCTCTTTGGATCCTGACCCAGTCACGCTTAGGCTGACTTATCCCCTCATATTTTATCAAAGTTGCATTTTTGGCATGATAGTAAGTTTCCTTTTTTAGCTTGGCTACTGTATAAAGTAGCAAGTTGGTGTGGGAGGCGAGGTGGACGTGCGGGATAAGTATCAAGCCATAATTTAGGATGGCTTATACAAACGAAAGAAAAGCAGTGAGAACATGTTGTTCCACCCAGGAACTGGAGAGTAATGCAGTCTGTCCTTCCTTTACATGGGAGCCGAAAAATATCCCCAAAACAGGCTGCTCGTAGGAAGTAAAGACTGCCAAATGGAGACTTCTTGTATGAATAATTGTCCCCCAAGGTGGGGAGAAAAAAAGTCTCCAGACTTTCAGCCAAACCTTCCCTGTAAGCAGTCCCACTGTCCCGCTTTCTCTGTGTTTTCCTGCCACCTTGCTGCAGCACAGGGATGCTACGAAGCCAGACCGTCAAACTGGCCTGGAGGAAAGATAACCTGGCAAAAAAGGAGCATCCTGGTAAAGTGAAGGCCAACTTGGGAGCAGGAGGAAGCAGCCAGCATAGCGCGGACAGGAGTTGTCTGAATAAGCAATCCTTTGGAGAAAATGTTTGCCTGTTCTAGCACAAAAAAGCCCTGTAAGTTTAGGAATTTCAAGTTACTGAAGCAGATAAATGCCCTGAGCACTTGCATGGTGAATACTGCACAGAGGCTCCAGCTGGGACAGCTTCTTCCTTGGATAATTCAGTTGTCAGCAGGTCACTGCATGCATTGTCTCCACTGAGAATAGTTTACTCTTCTAGCTTTCTCAGTAGGTAATTCCCGTAAACAGAAGCACTCAGCAGTTAATCGGGAACTTGATTTCTTAAGAAATAAGGCTTACAACTTCAGCCAAATACAGCAACCAGGTGAATGACATGAATTTGGGTGCAATTTTCCTAACTGTGAGGCTGGTGGGGCAGAGCAGAGACCTTAGTGGTGCTGCCACTGCAAGACTCCAGGGTGTGCTCAACCTTTAGCAAACACCAGAGGATTTACCAAGCTGAAAAATCCAACAAGCAGAGAGCTCAGCGAGCAGGAAGCATCCTGTTTACCCCCTGAGTCCATCATGTAAGCAAGCTTCACGAAAAGCCATTCACTTTTCATGCATAACCCTGTCTGGAAGGTCCCCCTGTGCCGGAATGCCCAGCCAGCACTGGTGAGCCCTGCGTGGCATGGGGGTGAACGACACTCCCAGCACCATCAGCGGCCACTGGTGTGGCTTGTGAAAATTTGCTTTATCATGTGTAAAAACACAATGTGATATTTCAGCCCTCTTAACACAACGTACCGATAACAAGAACTGGGAGCAGGGGAATGTTCCTTTAATCTCATCAGCTGGCCGAAATCTTGTTTGCTGCATCCAGGGAGCTATTTCTAAACAAGCGCATTTTAAAACCAGCGAGTCAGGGGCCAGGCTTGGACCTCTTATTAAAGAAATGAGGATAAGCATCAGCTTGGCATCTGCTTTCTGAACATGTGAGAGGTAAATTCTTCCTCTTACAGGCAGCATTGCCTTGTTTCCTTCCTCAGCTCCCTGATAAGGGCCAGCACAGGCTGCCATCCAGCCGGAGAGGCTTCCCTTGCGCTCTGCATGCCCTGGATCAGGTCCACACTTGATCTCTAGGGCCAACGCAGGTTTTGAGTCTTTTCAGTGACACCTTTACCCTGTGTGTCCCTTCCTGGGGCTCAGAGGATGGAATTTCTAATGCTACCAAGTGTTCCTTTTGCATGTATCCCCCTTTCTGATGCTGCTAAAAATCCAGCGCTCATTTTAAGTGCTGAACTCTATGGAAATGCCAATCCAAAAGGAGTCAGGAAGTCAGCCAAGCACCCCAAGGACAGTTGTTCCCAACACAACAGCTACAGGCAGCGCCAAGGAGTGAAGGGTCAAATGTCCACTGGAAACTGGAGTGTTTTCACACCCTGGGAAGCGATGTTTCCACTGGGGGAGTGGGAACACCTTGCTCTGTCGCTACCTTCCTCCTAACCAGTGTCACAAAGGCTGTGTAAAGAAGCCTGAAATGGGGATAAATCACATATACAGTTTGCAGAAGACTTGGGATACAGGTTTAGAAACTGATTAGCTCCATGAGACTGGATCTTTCCCCTAGCGGGCAGTGGGAGGGCATTGGCTTAGGTTAAGGATAGCACAAGAAGTTATGGAAAAACAACAGCAGATTAAATTGCTGTCATCCACTCTGATCCACTTCTGCTCACTCAAATATAAAGCCTCACTGATAATGGCAAGCACGATGGCTTTTAAAAATAAAATTGTAGCATACTCTTTCTTCCATTTTGTGAGGCTGCTCAGAAATCACACGCAGGAACACCAGCTGGGGCAAAGCACCCCGGCATCCCATCACAATGTGGAGATGGAGCTTTAATGCGGTTTGCACCTATAGTGGCTTTTCAGGACACCACTGTAGGGCTCAGATGGTTAGACTGCATTTTCCTTGACCTGCCCCATGTCTTAGCTCCCCATCCTCTTTTAGCTTCAATACCAGCAAGCAAGGAGCCCATTGGCCATGAAGGTGTCTCTGCAACAGTGCAAGCCTTGCAGTGCCTTGGCCAGTCAAGGCAAAAGAGTTTGCAGCAGAGTGCGAGTGCTCACCACTCACCATTCAAGCCAAACTAATTAGGTCCTCCGTCCCGATGAAAGTCAAGCCACTGAGGTCACAGATTTTTACTCTGCAAAACTCAACACAAAAGTAATAAAGCCTTTGAAAATGTTTTCAGAGCACATATGAAGCAGAGCCAGACAAAAGACTTGGGAGTCCTGAATCCCAATCTACACTATAAATATTTGCGATAATAATTAGATCACTGGGCTTGTCAGATAAGCCTTCCTTTAGTTAACTTGAAGCTCGAGGTTTTAGGCCAGAAGTGTTGACAACATTGCTGTCAGTGGCAAAGACACTGGTTTATTCCTTGAGAAGAATGATGCAAGAATGAGAGAATGATGCAAAACCAGGATGGTTACTGACAGCAGAACAGCTGAGAGCGGATATAGAGGTGCAATTCATTTGTTCACAGAGGTACCGTTGTTTCCCAGTGGCTGCCCAGTCCCTTGACAGCTGCTGTGTTCCCGTGTGCGTGCTGACTGCAGCGTGCAGCAGGGTCCAACTTAGCCAACAGCTCTATCTTAAAAGTTACTCCTTCCTCTTGCAGTAAGTGCAGGGGTTAATGCAACTCTGGGGAGCTCACTGAGGCCCTTGTCTAAATTGTTTGCCTGTCCTGGAGCTCATTAGTGTTGCATGCAGTGCCCTGAACAGTGTCACGGAGGAACGCGTGTGGCAGCCCCCTGTCAGGAAGGACGCATGCCCTGCAAAGCGTGGCCTGCTCCCTCTGCCATTAGCTCGCTCCTCAGGGCATGTTGCTTATCTCTAATGCACTAATTAGGGTGGACAGAGGAAGCGCAAGATGTGCAATCAATATTATTGGGCCAAATTTGCAGCTGGTGTAAGTTGTCAATTGGCAGAGGAGTGCAAAAGAACAAGAAATGATGTGAGCTAGAGAAATCCCAAGGGAAAAGAGAGAGTTCAGCAAGGAAAGCAACTGTGGTTGAGTTTATCCCTGCTTTCCCTGCAAGAATGATTGGTATAAAGCTGTAAGTGAAATTTTGGACAGCAGGTTGTGCGTGCATGATGTCACACCACTTTGTGTCTATCATCTCAGCAGCAACCAACTAATGTAAGCCAAAATCAAATCACTTCAACTCTTTCAACACTTGGATCAGCCCATTAGTCTCCTAACTGTGTGGGTCTCAGTTTCCCATGGAGCCCCAGTCTCATTTTAACCCACAGGGGAATTCAGGTTGGGATTTCACAGTGCAGACCTGGTGAAGAGAAAGCACAGAGAGCAGTAACTGGCGAACAGTTATGCCAGCTACCAGTACTTGTAGAAATGGTAAAAGGGCTCTCATTTTTCCTACAATAAGATATGTGCTCTGCTTACAGGTCAGCTGGCTTATGTTTCAGGCTGTAGGCTTCTCTGCAGCAGTAACGTGAGCCGGGCATCTAAAATCTGGTAATGACAAAAGCAAATGGAGCATGTTCAGTATTGTAGGATGACGGGTTTTGCTTCCCCACTCTCCCAAAGCCTTGCATTTCGACTGTGCCCGATTAGCCAGTGGTGACAGCTCAGGAAACGGATTCCACCAAATCTCACAACAACTGATCTAAAATGCTCTAATCTCTGGAAAGATAAAGAGTTGCTACAGCAAAGCCAACATAAACCTGAGAGCTATGGAAGCCTGGACTGTTGTTTGGCCGCTGTTGCTAGTTAGCTACTGTACTTGCTTTCAGAGACCACCCTGTATTTAAACCTTCTCACTTAACTCGACACATATCTTTTCAACACCATCTGAAGCTCACATCCTGGATAGCCTCAACCGCACAGAGCTGAAGGACACTGTTTGGGCAGCTCTAGCGCTGCAATGATCATCCCCTCACCCAAAGTCACTGCAGATATGACAGGCAGCAGCTTCTGTGAAATACAGTTGTGCTAATATTTAATTAATGGTACCACAGCTGCCTATTTAAACTAAAATACAGCATATTGTCTTTGTTGGCCACATCTTGGGGCATCACAGAATATGTAGTAATTGGAGCTACTTTGGAAAAAAACTCACCCTCTTTTCAGGAAGCATTGCTCTATGTCACGGAAATCCATTCCTCTCATATCATTTCCTTTATTGCAGCCATGATGATTGCTTTTATCCCTCATATTTCCTTTGTTTACATTTAAAAAATGCAATCAAAGGTCCCACTAAGCCCTTGAAATGCTGAGCAGGAGGTTGATCGATTTGCATTGCGAACAGAATCACATTGGGCACGTACCCAACAGCATGAACAAGTAAGCAAACTTCCTATTTCCAACGTAAGCTTATTTGCCCTGAGCTGGATGTATTGTAGTATATACGTTAGCAACACCCTTCTATATTTTCTGGCATTGTCTGCTCTAAAAAATAACTCAGTTTGCTGGAATAATTCAGCTGTATCCTAACAAGTTTTGCCAGCAATACTGTGTGGTGAGATGGGGTTGGAAGCAGAAATTTTCACAGCTATTCGTTAGCCCAAATTCTGCTCTTACTGACATCTGAAGCGACTTGAGAGGCAGTGGAGTAAATTTGCATTTACTAGCATGTCTCTGAAAGCAAATGCCCTCAGTTGCTGCAGGAGATGTTACCAAGACCTTGGCAGGAGACCTGGACCCCTTTCCACTATTCAACTTCTTGACAAGGGTATCAAATGGTGGACTTTTCCCTCCACTTTTTTTCTGGGAAAAGCAGTAATTCTAACGGCTGCTCCTTCTGCTGCTTTCAACAGCCTTGCACTTCCCCAGCAAGCTGCTCCTCTGTAAGAGGGGCAGACACACTACGTGTCTCGAGTCCCACTCCCCAGGGAAGAGCTTGCACAGACGTGGCCTGACAAGAAGTGTATCTTGCCTGAGAGAAAGCAGATGAAGAGTGATAGAGGGATGAAGGAGAGCGAGGCAGGGACGAAGGGGTGAAGCAGAGTGAGACAAGATGCTGAGCAGCCAGATTTGTTCGCAAAATGTGCCCAGGGTTCTGAGGTCATTTGAAAGCCTGCCCCTGTAGTGGGATGTGAAAATGAGATGATAACTCTGATAAACCTGCCTGCCCTTTTGAAATTACTGGCTTTACGGTTTACATAAAGAGAGTATGGTTTTGGCTTTTTAATGGATGTCTCTATTTCAGTGGGCCTGTAGTGGAAAACTTAGCTTTTTCTTCTTACTGAGAAGATGATTTTCAAGAAGTTCATTTGCACAACAGTAGGTTTGACAGTCTGTTTTCATTAGGAAATGTCTGGGGGTGCTAGGCCTTAAACTCAGGTCCTCTTTGGGGTACAGCTGTGCCAGCTAAATGTGTGACCAGACCTGGCTGCTCTTCACTGCCAGCTATACTCTCTTAACAACAGGTTGTCACAAACCTGCCTCATTTTGTCTGGAGGATGATCAGGGTAAACACATTTGGGGTGGCTTTTATCTGTTCTCATTTAGGCATCTAAACTCTAGAAATTCAAGTGTGTACGTGTTGTCCCTTTACTTGCAGGTAAGAGAAGCGGGTATCGCCCCGCACTGCCTCTCCTTATTCAGCGTTGGTGCCAGAGACAGCTTGGGTAATTTCTATGCCATGTCAAGGCTTAGCCTCAAATGTGTCCCTTTTCACACCCAGGGAAATCGCACCCTGTTACCTCGTATGGGTCAACACAGGAGAAAAAGCCACATTATTTCTGCCTTACTCTTCAAAGCAGGAATTTAGAGTAAAACGGGTCATGTTTTGCAGCTGCTTTCTGTTTTCTGTGACATAGGCACCTCCCTGACGGCTCTCTGCTCCCGACATTGCCTGTGCTAGAAATACACAGCTTTGGCCAAAATGCCTAGTCCCAGCACTAATATTCAACAATAATACACTCCATATAATAAACCTCTTCTTCCAAGGGGTGCTGATAAGAATTTCCATTTTTAGTCGAGGGCAAATGAACCATTCAGCCTTTATTTGTTGCTGTTGCAACTGAAGAAGGAGCAGAAGCTAATTTTTAAATTTTTCCTGTAAATAGTGCATTAATGAAGACAGATGGGTCAGCAGTATAAACAAAAACTCTATCTCAAGCTAGTTTTGTTCTGGCTTTGTTTCCCAATATAGTAAGCAAACCACCACCACCCCGGTTCCCATCCTATTAACAGTGTTTGCACTCCAAATGTTGAACTGGGTTATAAGGAAGTTTAAATTAACACTGGACTGTAGTTTTTCAAATGCTTGAAGCAGATGTTCAAGTGCCAGGAAATCTTATTCTTTTTTTTTTCCCCTTAAAAAAATTACAGATTTTGCTGGGGTTTGGCTCAGTGTGTTTCACAGAAAATACTTAACTGAATCTCTCCCATTGTGCTGTAGGTAAGCCAGGCACCAAACTACCCGTGGCTGTTACAAACCACAGCATCTTTTGATATTTCTGGAGACTGGTGGAGGTTATGGTTTGCTTTGCTCTCTGAGCAGCGTTAGAAGGGCAGCGCTGTGGTTAGACCTTGGGAGAAGATGGGCATAGGGTTTGGCAGCTACTTTGGATGATGGTTGCTTTGGGAGGTGTTTTTTGCTAAGCGACCTGAGTTTTGGGGAGGCTGAGCCTCATGCCTTTAGCTCGAGTTGCTGCTCACCTGGCATGGCCCACTGGCTTTAGAAAGGGGTATGTGTCCACAATATTCTGCAATATTTTTTTGTCCTAAAGACTGACATTTGGGCACCTCCAAATGGGAGCAGCACGAGCCGCACCAGGCCCTGCTAGGCACAGGGTGTGCCCTGGTTTCCTGCCAGAACAACGTGGGGTAATCGCCTCTTTTT
>Ga0181612_167844_pt1 | contig 12601 bp, 7 predicted proteins | sample HoacroProtozoa21_FD_119630 | JGI IMG/M metagenome (GOLD analysis project Ga0181612, IMG submission 119630) | Hoatzin crop microbial communities from Cojedes, Venezuel. Combined Assembly of Gp0051906, Gp0051904, Gp0051908 | reverse complement strand
GCGGCCTTTGGGCAAAAGATGTTTTGGAAAAAAATTTTAAAAAGAAGAACCCTTTTGGGAACGGGCCTGTAATCCCCTGAAGGAAAATTTTTTTTTTTTTTTTTTTCTTCAATATAGCAGAAGTATTTATTTCTGAGGTCTAAGCAGGGAAATGACAAGCTGCTAACAGACACTACCCAGCCATTAAGGCTGGTTAGGCTTCGAAAACAGGTGGTGATGTGAAGTTAAACAGCATTGATAACTCTTATCTGCAGGTTGGATGGGCTCTGGGGATGTATGTAAAACTGTAGCTTGCTTTCTGAGACTATTTTGTGATCATTCTCCCACAAATTGTACCCACTTGGAGGAACCAGAAAATGCCATAACCAATAGAAGAACAGTTCTGTGGTATTTAGGAGTCAACTGGACTGTATATGTGCATTCATAGCACTAGATTAATGGGAGATGTTGGTGAGGGACAATGCACTAGAGACCTGAAGAAATTTGGCTTTCGTGTCACTATTCTGTTAATTTGATCTGACTGTTACCGCAGTACAGTTGATGCTTGTGTCATAGATTACCATTTCTAATGTCTTTTGCTATCATTCATAAAATCAGGTCCAGCCAGCACAGGTGCATGTAACAGTGGTAACAATTTTACAGCAGTGTTGTAATGTGTGTTTAGAAAGCTGTCGGCAAGGTGATACTGCATCCAATATATTTTGCTTTTTCTTGCAATCACTTTAGATATTGCGCACAATACTCTGTATGAATATAGCTGACTGTTCTGTAATAGCTACAAAATATTTACAAATGTATTTACTAATAACAGGAAGTGAAGGTAATAGACTTCTGAGCATCCTGAAAACCAAACAAGAATTGTTTGGCTGCTGCTTTTCTCTGCTCTCTTGAGTACCCAGAGTTCCTGGCAGTTTCAGCTGTGTGATCCAAGGAATTCTTGTGTCCACATACCAATTCAGAGAGGCACTTTGATTCCTCTTTTCATCTATCTGATTTATACCAACTAGATATTAAATAGAACTTGGAATTGGTTTGATTATTTTTCAAAATAGGCTTTAATTTTTTTTTAAGTGAACAGATTTCAAATGCAAACCTGTGTATATTCTCCTAGTATTATTATAACTCTTCTGAAAGGGATTTTATTAGACCAGTTGTATAAACTGAGTTAAGAATGCTCACCTTTATAAACATATAAAATAGACTTCTAAGTTTTTTGTCACAGATTTGTCAAGCTTTTTTTAATTGAAATTATTAACAATTTTTTGAATATGTAAAAATAGGCCTTTTTTCCAAATCAGGTTTTCTACAGTAAAATAAGATACTTTACTGAAGATTCTTGTGAAATCAGTTAGACCTTCTGTCTTTTCTGTGGCCCTGATTACACAACTACATATTATTAAATATATAAATATAAAATATCAGGTTGGTGGCCTGATGCTCAAATAGCCTCAGTGATACAGAAGAATGCTCATCATACCAGCTGTATGGAAGCCTTTGCTGATCAAGACACGTGTGTCAATGTAACCAGCTTGTATACCTAACTGTGCAGGTATAAGTAAATTTAAAAACCCTAGTAAGTCGTAGTATCTAATGAATAACCTGTTTATTTTGTACATGTGTTAATTACCTTAGGCAAACAATGCATGGAGTGAGACATTTGAGCTTAATGTGTTCATTTATGTCAGAAAGAAGGAAAGATGTGCTACAAAGGAGAATGTTAGGATGATTAAACACGTATATAACAAGTGAATTATGTTTTCCCGTGTGTGAGGCGTAATGTGGTAAATTCTCCAAGATGCTCAAATATCAGCATTCCCTGCTGGGATGCTTTGCCTCTGTGGATTTAATGGAGAGACTATCCAGGCTGTTTGCTAGGTCTAGATAGTTACCACTGAGTAAACACACCTTGGGGGTGGGAGAGGGTTGTTTTGTTTCTTCTCAGAAGAAGTTTGGATAATTTTGTGACACAAATTATCTATGTTTGAGAAGACTTTTAAAGATACTAATTCAGTTTCTTGCTACACCCCGAGAGATCACTGGAGCAGCTAGACCATTGGGAGGGGAATATACAAGAATGTCCTTAGTTCAAGTCATTGTGTCCAGAACTGAAGTCCGGTCCTTACCATAGTTTATGATAGCTTAAGGCTATTTGCAGTGTGTGATTGTGGGAGTTTTACAAGGCCTGTGCTGATACTTCAGACTTCTTGGCAAGTAGCTGTGCTTTTTCAAATCTCCTTGAGTACTGATCTCTGTATTGAGATTACATCATCAAGGGTAATCTTATAGTGACAGAGACATGGGTTTCAGGGCAAGATGGAGCCCAGTATTGATGGGCATGTTAATCAGGCATCAAACCTCTGAATTTCGGAGTTATTTTTTAGTGATTTTCTTTTTTAGAGAAATACTGCAAACAGTAAATGAATCAGATCTTCTTTCAGAAGAGAGCAAATAGGTGTGCAGTGATTGGTCATTAAACGTACAACGCTGTTTTCATTTTGCATACAAACTGTAGTCTCAAACGTTTTACAGAGTTAAATAACAAATGAAACCAGCATTAACATAGGACCAGAAAAAGAGATGTTTTTCATCAGAAAGGCAGAGGTGGTTCCAAATAGTGGGCATTGCAGAAACTAGCTGCTTAGCTTAACATTATTGCTGTGGACTCGCATTGTTCTCAGATTAGTGTGGGTAAAGATGTGAAAGGTAGGCCAAACAAATTCAGGTAGTCATATTTACTGGGTTTCAGGGATGGGGCTCTATCTCTTCGCGTTTACCTTATCCTTCTCCACTGGACTTAGAATATTCAGTCTAAGTAGGATATTGTTTTCTTACCTTCTGTATGGCTTATTATTTTAGGGAAATTTTAGCTGCTTTATGTAGACTTGTCTATCCTTTAAAGTGTGGGCATCAGTAATACATTTGTAATGTACTATGGAAAAAATCCGAGGTTCTTTAATTTAAACCACTGTAAGTCTGAATGAGAGTGGTTTTGTATCTAAGCATCCTGCTATTTCTGAAGGCAACACTGTAACTCCAAAAAAGGCCAAGCCTAATGAGGCTGGTGCTGGAAGCAATTCAGGTGTTTCACCTGCAGTTAACTCTCCAACAGAACACCACCACAAAATGTACCTTCAAAGGTAGGGTAGATCAAATTGTCTAGCTGTCAGTCCCTGCATCTGTCTCATGGAAAAAAGCTAGTGCTCTTACAATGTTTAAGTTGATCAGTATTGATGCTATTAAGACAATGTAAATCAGTAACTGTTCACATGCCTTAAAATAAGAAAAACTTGTGCAAGGATTTATATACCTTTACAAATTAATACACCCCAGGTTATTACCTAGTCAAATTTTAGACCTTTATTGTTTAGTAGGTATGTTTGAATTCTGTAAAGCAATGATTATTAAGTTTAGTGACTGAAGACAGATGATCGAAATAAATGCTCCTGACCTCATACTCTTAGTTCAGATTTTCAATGTCATAAACTGAATAGATATTTAAAACTTTAGAAAACCACCAGCCAGAAAATCAAGATTGAAAGAATTCTATGACTGATGAATTTATCAACTAATTCTGATTAGATAAAAAGAAGGGGGAAAAAAATCATTGTAGGAATGTCAAGCAAGGCAGCAAGGACTCAGATTGTGTAATCTCCATCCTTGGAGATACCCAGAAGTCTGGACATGGCTCTGAGCATCCTAATAAGGTTGGACTTGCTATGAGTGGGAGGTTGGACAAAAACACCTCCACAGGCCCAACCTAAATTATTCTGTACTTTGACTAGTGATTGCAAAGTGTGTTTTGCAGTTCCCCCCTTTCTTTTGCAGCAGTGTTTTTGATATAGTTTAAAATAATAGTGGGAAGGGAGGAGGGGGATTTAAGTTTCAGAGAAAGGTTGTTCTTTGAAAGACCTTTCCCTCCTTACAAGAAGACAGGTAGTCTAGCTGTTGGAGTGTGTTAATAATGAGGTGCATTTTCCTCTTGAGCCAAAAGCTGCTTTCCAGCTGATTGTACTAGACAAGGATTTATTCTTGACTTTGAGATATTTCCAACCACATACTCTCTCCTATAATATTAACATGAGGAGCTACCTACAGTGTGATTCTGTTGTTTGGAATCATTTCATATTTGGGTTTTTTTGCATGTCTTGTTTGCAGCTGGTTTACTATCAGACTCTTCTCCAGCAACCAGAAGGAAGTGGCTACAACATGGAATATTTCAGCAAAAAAATTTCCTTTCCCCTTTGTTGGCTAAAACAGATACTGTCCTGCAGCCTGTAATATGCAAAAGATAACTGGAGGATCTTACCAAATGCAGTAACAAAGTAGTAGATCATGTTCACTGAGAACCTTATTTTTATGAGTTTGGTTTTAAGCTGTCCCATGCTAGCATAGCAATTTCTAATCTGTCACGGAATCCAGTGCTGTAGCACTGTAGAACAGGAGATCTTGCTGCAGAACCCGTTTTCTTCCAACTCAGCTTGCACTTAGCTGTGACATGTCAAAATGTTTCACAAACTGTAATAGTGAAGACTTGCAGCACTGTCTTGACAGTACATCGCTTGCACTGCCATCCACTCATGTGAAGGACTTTCTGCTGAATTATGATTCTTAGCAGTACCATTATTTTCAAGGGAAAATACTGTTTGATCCATGTCAGCCTCATGGACTGTGCAAGGCTGTTTTTGTTTAAAAAATGTATAACACTGTGGCATGGTTATCTCAACTCATACATTTACTCATTCCCTTGTTGTAAGGTGGATGTATTTGTGTGTTTATTACATTTTTTCATAGTCCTGCAGGGTACAGTTGACTCTACAGTTGAGATGTTACTAAAACTCTTCCTGTGTTAAACCTTTTCTTCTAAACTACTTAATCGGCATGGAGTCCTTCAGATCTGTGAATGACTTGAGAATGCAAGAGAACTTCATCTGGAGTAGTAGCTCTTGCTTTGATGTTTTTTGGCAGTTTGGAGAAAACTGGAAGCCTGGGTTTAGTCATTAGTTTAAGCTAATGCAAAGCTTTCTTTTTTTTTCTCAAAAGGTATTAATAATTTTATGTTGATAAGAGAAATATAATTTCCTTTCATTACTGGGAGTAACTATTTAGAGGATTTATTCTCCGGGTTCTCCAAAGCCACCTTTGCTCAACAGGAATGATATATTTGAATAGGCCTAGGTTCCACCAGCTGTCCAGAGAGAAATATTCTCATCATTGAGAACCAGATGATGAGATTCCTTTCCAAAACCATTTATCTGAACCCTATTGTGATGAACATCAGGTCATGGCATAAAACAAGTTTTACATGTTCTTTTGAGAATTAAAGTTCTTAAAACAAAAACATCAAAAATCCATCCTATCCGAGGGGAGAGCGGGAAGTGGTGCACAGAATTAGTGCTTTGTCTCCGTCATGCTACCTTCACCCCCTCCCATTGTTTCCTTATTTGTTGCTAAGATTTTGTAAAAGTTGTTTATATGTCTGTATCAAATGGAACAAACTCAAACTCAGTTTGGAAAAAAGAAAATGTAGTTAAAATATGGTTGTGAAACCTTGCTTATGATTACTACAGCTATGTCAGTTGTAATAGTTTTCATATGGTGAACCTGCTTTAGCAGGGGGTTGGACTAGATGATCCCCAGAGGTCCCTTCCAGCCCCTACGATTCAGTGATGCTGTGATGTAATGCTGTGGTTTTGTTAGAACAATAAATAATAAACTGATTGTTCTGCTTGTGAATTCTGGATCCTAAAATATTTTCAATTTTGCAGGTACAAATGCTGCATCAAGCATCATTAAAAATGGAGGACCTTTTCCACGAGCTTGTCCAAAGTGCAATATTCATTTTAACCTTATGGATCCTCTAAAAAATCATATGAAGGTAAAATATTTTGGGGCTGGTAAGCATTAAAACGAACTTATGTGGGCTTCTGTGTGGTTATGAAAGAGTGCTATGTTTTGCTATGAAGATATTCTGGCTTCTGGCTCTGATCAACTAGAGCCCAAATGCTCAATGTCTTGCTATCATGGAGAGGAAGAATGGAGTAGGGGAGCTCTAAATGTTGCCATTTTTTACCTTATTTTTCCAGTGAATTGAGGCATATTTGCTGTCTCTGTATGATTTCTCTCTGTCACAGCTGTGACATCTTGAAGCATTGGCCACATTCAGGTGAATTTGATGAAGCTAAGTGCCTTCATCATTGGCAGCTGCTTGATCCACATCTTTTGTTAGATTGTTACAGAGACAAAGAGGACATTGTAGACTTACCTTTTTATCTTGATCTGTATCGCCTGGTAGCTAAAAAAGTTGTTAAGCTGAAGGGAAAAACTTAATCTGTAGTTCATACTTAAACACTGTGAGAAACAAAGCTTTCAGAAACTAATCATCACTTAGTCTGTTTACGATACTACTTGTTATTGTTTCTGGAACCTTTGTTTCCTGGAAGATATTTATTATAATTTGGCAAAGATTCATGCAGTTCTCAGGTATGGGTATTCCATTTCAAGGGGCAGAGAAATGGCTTTGCACTCCATACACAATGTGAATAACCCATGTGAAAAGAAGCATGAACTACTGTGTAATAAAAATCTGTGTGGCTCTGAATTACTGTTAAGACAGGTCATTCTGATTTACTGGGCTTAAGGTACTCTAAATAGTAGCTACTGTCCTCTTCAGCTTCAGAATATGATGAAACATAGGTAACAGTAGAAAAAAAAAATCAAGGGCTTTATCTTTCTCTAATAATTTTTTTTTGTGGAGAATAGGTTTTGCACTGACTACATCAACCGAATGAATGAATCATTGAAGAAATGGGTTTACCTAGTATTATTTAATTAAATTTTTAGTTGAACTATATGGGATAAATATACCTGAGTTACACTTCCACAGTAGAAAAGGAACTCCTTACTGGTAGACTTACAGAAAATAGTCCTGCACAATAACAACCATTATTCAGCAGGAGAAAGATCTGTCCTGTGAAACATTCTAATTTTGTTCACTGTTGAAAGCTTCATAGCATCATGTATATGAAGTACTTCATACTTCTTAAGTGTTAAGTTTCATATCGTAGCTGGTGGGTTAAGGTTCATTATGTACACTTGGACATAAAGAAACTTGAACAATGTTGTGTGACAAAATTTCTGATTTTTTCAGTAATGCTGGAAAGAACTTTTGCAGGTTTCAACATCTGTTCTCCTCAAAAAAATAAATGATAAAACTTCCCACTAAGTTATCTGTAAACTTATGCTTGTCAGCAAAATACTTGCATAAAAGCTGCTTCTCTCTTTCTTGTTATTAAATTTAAATGAAGTAGACATTTTTATAGTAAGGCAATACCACTAATCTGATTTCTAGCTTAAATTTATCTTACTTGAACCTATGAGAATAATCTCTTTTCAACTTTTATAATACATAGTGTTTTATTACCTAAACACTACCTAAAGATCCGTTACTGTTCAAAATCTGTATGTGAATATGATGAAAGCTGGTGTGTCAGAGAATAGAGCCTTGCATCCAACTCTAGTTAGTGAGTGTCTTCAGTTTTTAACATGTTGTTGTCATCGATGCAGTTTGAGATACTCATGCCTTTGTCTCTGTGTCTTCTCCTTCCCCTTTCCATCCAGTATTGTTGTCCAGATATGATAAATAACTTTTTCCTGGGAATGCCCAAAACAGAATGTTCAAGCACAGCAAGCAAGACTGCTGAATCGGAGAAAGGAAAATTGATTATGTTAGTTAATGACTTTTATTATGGGAAACATGAAGGTGACACCCAGCAGGTACAACAGGAGCAGAAGACTCATACGACATTTAAGTGCTTCAGTTGTCTGAAAGTTCTTAAAAATAACATAAGGTATTTGAACTCTCTTCCTTAATTGTTTGTTAATCACTTACAGCCCATAGCACTTAGTCTCATGCATTAAAAATTTGTGTCTCTGGAATAAAATTTTTTTTCTCATTGAAAACTGGTAATATTGGGTGACTGAACAGAAATTAAATTAATTCTTAATGTGTATGGCCATAACTTAAACTTCTTACAGATTAGAGTACAAATTCTAATGTTGTCTAACGTAGAGTTTGAGTGAGAGCAGTTGTAGGACTCTGTTGCCCTTTCTAACCCCAAAGTATTTTACAATTTGCCATCTGTATTGATGGCGATATCAGTAGATGCAAGTGTTAATTCCCTTTAGGGATGCAGAATGACTAATGGTGGTTTACTTATGTAACATCTGTTATTTTGATGGAATAATTTTAGTTCCAAGTGCTGCAAATAACTTCAGTAAGCTGTTTTAGTAGGTAGACAAGTTCATGTCATTGTTCCTTTGGAAGTTAAGGTCATTGAACTTTTTTACATGCATTCTTCAAGGGGAGCTGAAGTAGCAGAATGTAAAACTGAAAAATGGTCTATTTCTTCAAAGGAAATAAGGAATGAACAGGTTTATGCTAACATGAGACCCATACTATTGTCCAAAACAGAAGTTTCATGTAATTACAAACATTAAATTTGCTATTAATCATTAAATGAGGGTAAATTTTAAGTAAAAGTGTCAGTAATTTTTCTTAAGCAGCTTGAAAATGTTGTATGTTGTTAGACTTTAAAAGAGTTTACTCTCATGATTTTATAGTTTCTGTTAATTATGGCATTTTTTTCCCTTGCAATTTATCTTTTTAAGAGCAATAAAAAATGTTTGATATGGCCTGAGAGGTTTTCCTTCTGTTTGCGTGTGCATAATATTTTTCAGATAAACCTTTCTTTGAGTATCATGAAAAGTAGACCACAGGAAGAATATTTTATTAAGATACTGGGTTCAGTTAAAAAAATATTTAGTAAGCATTATTTTCTACTCAGCATTATATTGTAAGCTGTTGGTGCTCTGGTGCCTGTATGTTCCACAGCAAGTCTTTAGAAAATAAGCACTTAATTTTTTTCTTTGAATTTCTCTTGAATCGACTTTCAGCCATGTTAATTTTGGCTGTAACTTTGTAGCTTTATTCCATAGTTCTATAACTTCAGAATCTTTATTCCAAGATATCTTTTACACCTTTAACCATTTACATGGACAAAATAAATGCATAGTGCCTCTCTACTTCTAGTGGAACTTTTCTGGAAAAGCACAAAGTGATTAATCAGGGTAATCCCCCGCTGCTTTTGAAAGAGCTATGGTTGAACACACCATTGAAATAATGTTCTGTTAAGGTAATATGCAGTACTAGTGTCAATTCCTTTCATCTGCTTAGGTACCTGGATATATTCAGTTAGATATTTTGGGGTTTTGTTTTGGTTTTTTACTTTTTTGGTTTCTTTATGCTGCTGCATGATATTAGAAGCTTGAGCTCAAGAGACTATTCTCCTTACTCATTTGTTTTTTCCAGTTCCAAGGTCACTACTTTGAGAACTACATTCCTTTTGTGAGTGTGACCTACATTTAATAGTTCCTCTGGCTGTACTGAAATGAAGCACATTCAGAATAGAACAGTTTTTGAAGTTTAATAGTAGTGAGTTGTGCAGCTAACCTGTCCTTGTGCTTCTCCACCAGTAACTGTGACCTGCCAACGTTGTCGTGGGTGCGTAGACTTCTCAGCCGGAATAGGTTTCTACTACAGATAGGTGGACATATTAATGAGGAAAAGGTGGTAACCTGAAGTAATAACATACCACCAACTTTCTCATGCTCTTGATTGTCAGTTGCACAGTGACATTCTTTTGATAATTGTCCTTGATAATTCAACTTCAATCCTAAATGCTTTATACAAAGAAAACTCCTGCTGGTGGTTTTCAGTTACAGCTATGATGTCTTAATTGCAGATATGTTCTTGCTACTTAAGTTTTCACTATAGTTACAGTTATACTTACTTCAGAATGTGGCTTTGAGATCCTGGTGGGGGTGAAGTGTGAACAGCTGACATGTTTTGTTGTTGTTGCCTTTGCTAATTTCCATTTATTTCAAGGCAAGAATTTTGTCTAAGCAAAAATGAAAAATGCACTAGATTGCTTAGTCTTAGAACATGTTTCAGGTATGTTGCATGTTCCTTATTATAGTCCAGTTTTCTTTTTAAGCTTTGAAAGATATTTCTGGCATATTCATCTTGCTTAACTTCGTTGCCTTTTTTTAATGGACAATTATTCCTTAGATTTTTTTTTAATTGCAAAGTCCTTACAGAGTAAAGTTTCTAAAGAATAAGGAATCCTGTGCATCTTGCATGTGAGATGCCTTGTATACTGAATGTTAAAATGTAGTTTTTTTGCACCTGTTCACTATCATTTAAAGGTTTATGAACCATATGAAACATCACTTGGAGCTTGAGAAGCAAAGCAGTGAAAGTTGGGAAAGCCACACCACCTGCCAGCACTGTTACCGTCAGTTTCCCACCCCATTCCAGCTGCAGTGCCACATTGAAAGTACACACACGCCTTACGAGTCATCCAGTAAGTTGGACTGAATCACATTGAAGCTTTTTGTGACCTAAGATTTTTAGATATTTTCAGACTTTTTCTTCGCTGGTTTGTAACTTCAGAATAAAGCTGTTGTAATTTTGAGAGTAATGTAGGAGCTGAGCACTCATTCAATTTATGTTAGAGCAATACGTGTGTAGAAAAAAAATTTAAAAAGCTTTTTGTTTTGTGTTTTTTGGTTTTGTGTTATGAAAGCTTGAATGCAAGAATTCATGTTGTTTAAGACTACTGAACTCCTGGCTTCCTGAAATTATACAGGGAATTTCTTCTGAATAGTATTAGATGGCTTTACAATCATTAGATGGCTTTACCAGTGTAGATTTATGCAGTTCACATATACATATGTGTTTATAATTTATCTACTTATGACCCCAAATTAAATTTTATTTCCTTTTTTTTCACTTTTTCTAGCTATTTGTAAAATCTGTGAATTATCCTTTGAAACAGAGCAAGTTCTTTTACAACATATGAAGGACAATCATAAGCCAGGTGAAATGCCATATGTTTGCCAGGTATCTCAGAGTGACTGTTTTCTATTTAGATTACACCACCTCCCTGTCTTTACTGTCAATAAACTTTTAACAAGAAAGTAAAACTTTTTGTTTTAGGTATGCAACTACAGATCCTCAGCTTTTTCAGATGTAGAAACACATTTTAGAACAGTTCATGAAAATACAAAACATTTGCTATGTCCATTTTGCCTCAAAGTAATTAAAATTGGAGCACCATATATGCATCATTACATGAGACATCAGGTAAGCGGATGTTTTCAATAGTTAGTTTTAGGTAAATGCTAAATATATGTCATGAATCTATCTGGAAAAAAAAGTGTAACTAATTTATATGGTTATTACTGGATAATACTAGTTAATAAAATATAGTAGAAGTATTATGACTGCTTCTTTTGAAAAGTCGTTAAGGGAATTGTTACACTTTGTGATGTTTTTGTGTGAAAGTAGCTTCCTGTTTAAAAAAAATCTCAGAATATCCTTGAAAGAATATCTCTGCTTTTTGGTTTCTTTATTAAGTTGTAGGGATATGTTCTGCTTTTCTTGAGGGTACTAGCAAACCTTTCGCTAGTTCAAGTTGACAAAAAGATTATGAAGTACTGTGTCTTCTTGTAACTTGTAACCTTATTCCTCCTTAGTACTGCCTTGAATTTTCAAGTATTTAAATAGTCTCTCTTTAATTCCTATGCAGTAGCTTGGCTTTATACAATATTAGGAGTTTGTCCGGTTGATATTTTAGAAACTGGATGATCATTGCTTGAGACAAGCTAGGGTTGGAATTTTGTTTATCATGACATTTATGCTTACTATAGATTTTTACTTTTTTGAAAGAAAAAAGGGATATACCGTTGCACTAAGTGCAGACTGCAATTTTTGACTTGCAAAGAAAAAATGGATCACAAGACTCAGCATCACCGAACATTTAGGAAACCCAAACAATTAGAAGGATTGCCTCCTGGAACAAAGGTAAGTGTTAATACAGGAAAATCAGTGGTGGCAAAGGTAAAAAAAATAAAAGGGGGTGAAGCAGGAAGAAGTGCTCTTCTCTCTTCTTTTCCAAAGCAAAGATTTGTTTTGTTTTGTTTTGTTTTGCCACCTCAATAGCTAAAACTCTAAAAAATACTCCCAATTGCAAGAATTACCAAGCACAGTTTATGGTGATCTGTGGTGTTGGTCTCTGTCCCAGTCTTCCATACACGGTATATGCCAGTACTTCAATCAGTGCTGCTGCTTTCTTGGGCTGTTGGTTAATTTGTCCCCTCCCATTTATCCTTTCTTGTGCTAGGAGAAAAGAAGCTAGTCTGGATGTTGGTCTGAGGAGTCTGCATCATTTCTTCTGAAAGAGTTTCAACCTGTGGAAGGTGGTGACAAAAAATCATAGTGTGCAAGATCTACTTCTCCACAGACAATGTGTACTTAAGACGAAGTTCACCAGGTCTTTTAGCTCCATTTGAAGAGGGGGTGGGGAAAAAACCCACAATGTTCTGCTAAGTGTTTTATGAAGTAGACTTGGGTCCCCTCAGAACACTTGCAGAATCGTAGAATCATGAAGGTTGGAACAGACCTCTAAGATCATCAAGTCCAACCATCAACCCAACACCACTATGCCTGCTAAACCATGTCCTGAAGTGCCACATCTACATG
>Ga0181612_181204_pt1 | contig 12602 bp, 8 predicted proteins | sample HoacroProtozoa21_FD_119630 | JGI IMG/M metagenome (GOLD analysis project Ga0181612, IMG submission 119630) | Hoatzin crop microbial communities from Cojedes, Venezuel. Combined Assembly of Gp0051906, Gp0051904, Gp0051908 | reverse complement strand
TTCTCCTACGAGGAGAGGCTGAGGGAGCTGGGCTTGTTCAGCCTGAAGAAGAGAAGGCTTCAAGGGGACCTAATAAATGCTGATAAATATCTGAAGGGTGGGTGTCAGGAGGATGGGGCCAAGCTCTTTTCAGTGGTGCCCAGTGACAGGACAAGGGGCAATGGTCACAAACTGAAGCACAGGAAGTTCCGTCTGAACATGAGGAAGAATTTCTTCCCTCTGAGAGTGACGGAGCCCTGGAACAGGCTGCCCATGGAGGTTATGGATTCTCCTTCTCTGGAGATATTCAAGACCCTCCTGGACGAGTTCCTCTACAACCTACTGTAGGTGACGATGCTTCGGCAGGGGAGTTGGACTAGATGACCCACAGAGGTCCCTTCCAACCCCTACCATTCTGTGATTCTGTGATTCTGTGATATCCCTGCTCACTGCAGGGGGAGTGGTGTAGATGACCTCTAAAGGTCCCTTCCAACCCAAAGCATTCTATGATTCTATTCTAGATGTTAGGAAGAAATTCTTTATGATGAGAGTGGTGAGGCCCTGGAGCAGGTTGCTCACAGAAGTTGTGGATGTCTCCTCCCTGGAAGTGTTCAAGACCAGGCTGGGTGGGGCTTTGAGCAACCCGGTCTAGTGGAAGGTGTTGCTGCCCATGCCAGGGGGGCTGGAACAAGATGATCTATAAGCTCCCTTCCAACACAATCTGTTCTATGTTTCTGTGATTCTAAGATAACAGAAGACTGGTCATCAAGCAAGGCCCAAATACTAGATGTAGAGAAGCTTTACTGGCATACCCCAAGTCCCATAGAAGCATTGGCTGCTACAACCATTTTGTCCTTCTGCTGATATGAAGGAGGTGATTGTAGGTGCTGTTTTTTAAGGAGGATACAGGCAATAAGGCATCTAGCTGTGCTGATTTGCCTGCAGACACCCTATTCAGTTGTATCATCCCCAGTGAAAACAAGTAAACATTTTTCTTTTAAGAATTCTTTCAAAGATTGCTGTTTCAGCTTTTTTCCAAATTTCACTGAAACTTTAGGGATAGTATCTTTTGTGCTTTGATTTATTTTAAAAGAATACTGTATTTTTGACTGACAAGATTTCTTTTGAAACAAGTAGCCTTGTTCCTAAATGCTTACTGCACAGATTATGCCCTGTGAAAATGTTAACTTAAAAAGTAATTCAAGGAAGCCAGAACTAGGAAAGAAGTTATGTTTCTAAATTTACCTCAAGGCAGAAAAATGTATGCTTACCAGAAAATGTACCACTATATCCTTGGTTGAGTGACGGCTCAGTTCTGACAGCTGTATTCTGAATGACAGCATCTTCCCAGCCAGTAAGAACTGTATTTTTTCATCACATAATTACTGGACATTAGATTTAATAGATAAATAAATATGTTTCATTCATTTGAGAAAGGCAGTTCATTGCCTTGCTTTAAATAAAATACAATATTTCATAGCTGTGTTGCTACAGTCACGTATTTTGACAATAACTGTAATTCTGCTGGGATGATATGATGTATCATTTTCCTTTTCATCACTTCTTGTTTTCTTCCACTCTTCCACAAGACAGAACCATCTCTGTGAGCTTCAGCCTGTTGCTACTAAGAAATGTTTTTAGTGCCCAGCGTCTAGTCATCTTATAATTGTTCAGTGCTTTTGGTACTAGTGCTCTGGAAATAGCTTCTTAAATCTCCTACCCTACTAGATTAATTCTTTTAGCACCATCTTAAAATTTGTTCTTGGTCATTTGCGTTAGGCATGTGCCCAATCATGTGCCTAATGGGTGAGGTGGTATTTGCACAGAAATAAGTTAGGTGGAGTCAGCTTAATTTCTGCTGACATTTACTTTCTATTATTTCCTAGCTGATTCTTGGTTCTCATTGCTTTTTTAGGGATATAGACATAGCACATGCACTCCTTATTTAGAAGAATTGATAAGAGCATCTATTATTGTCCTAGATGGGTAAAAGTTTGCACAGGATTCCAGGTCACTTGATAACATTTCCTAGCAGGTTATGCTCTGAAAGCAAAAAACACAAAAATTGAAAAAAACAAAAAACAAAAAACAAAAAAATCAAAGCATGATAAAAATTGCTAAGGTCCTTGATTGTATTCCACTTTCTGTATCTACTGGGCAAGATATATCACTACAGTATCCAAAGCTGGACAAAGGATATTTGTGTCTTCAGCAGTGCCCATCACCTGAAACAAGACTGGAGCCTTTCACCCTTCTATCTGCTTCTTACAAGGACAACTGAGACCTTGAATTTTCATGAGATGGGTTTTTTTATTAGTTTGAAACAGAAGGTGTATTGATAGCTTGTTGTCTGTGCGGCACATATTTTTCTATTTTTAAACCAAAAATCTGGTTTATTGAAATATGTACTCATCTATGGTATCTCTGTTATTGTATCAAAGGAACTTCAACATTATTCCTTACATTAAAGCTTGATTTTGACCCTTTGGATATCTGAGCAGCCTGATTGATATTTCCTAGAGGGATGCTGGAGAGATGACAGAGACAGAGTACAAAAAAATTCACTATTTGTGAAAACTGATTAATTATGTAGAGCTGCATTGTACATTATCTAGATGTAAGTACTGGAGATTCCATTTAAATTATTCCCTTACAGACAACATAAGCAGCATAAACTATCTTGCAAGAAAAAGAAAGTATTTTTATGCTACTCAGCAATTATTCCTATCTGGTGTTTTATGGCCAAACTATACAGTTGCATTAATATTCTCTAGCTGCTTGGATAGGTTTTTAAGTTGTGATGTCAGATGCTATGCATATTTCTCATGAACCTGAATATTTAAAATGTTCCCAGTTTTAAAGAGAAGCTGCATGTGGTATTGTCTGAAAATCTTTTGGAAAACTCCAAAGTGCTTCTATTTTTTTTTATGTTTTCTGTCAAAGAGAGCTCAAACACAGACACATTTTGCTACCAGAAGAGCCTGCATGTCATTCAGTGATCACTGGATAACGTCATAACAATAGACCCTTTTCTGTAACAGAAATTTTCTCTACAGAGTGTCTGTATTAAATCCTGCATTGCAGAGCCTGCTTTAGTTTATAAATGTGAAGACATCCATAACAGATTTTTTTTTTCCCTCTCAGTTGTGATATTGTCTTCTTTGTCTATTATGCAAAAGGGCTGCTCCTTTCCTTAACACAGAATGGTAAGACTAACAGGTACATTTTGAGTATATTTGACCTACTGAATGAGGTTCAAGCAGCAGTTCTGTTTACTGAGAGCTGTTCACCCACATTTAATATCTCTTCCAGATGTACTGTTAAACCCCAAACAATGTACGTATGATGACAAATACCTTAGTCCTTGCATTGTCCCATTACCAGACTGGTTGTACAGTAGCTTGCTCTGGGTTTGATCCCAGTTTCTAGAGGCAAAGGTCATTTTCTTCAATCACAGCGGAGAACAGTTGTGTATCTTGGCACGTGCACAAGCTTCTCCGTACTTGACCTGTAGGGACTGCCTGCAAATTTTGACCAGAATGTGCTTTGGTGGACAACTCCTCTGCATTTGACTGGATACACTAAGCCTTTTCAGAAGGACCTTTAGTTGTTCTGTACTGACTGATAAAAGAAAGTCTTTCCTCTGTCAAGTCAGGTGCATATGTTGAACCTGTAGTTGCTTCTGAGAGCTGTTAAGGCTGTGCTTCATTCACATCTTATGTCTTCTGGTTTCTGCATGCTGCTGCAGCCAAACCTGCCTGGACACCTGGTACTTTCAAAAGGTCTTCCTTCTCCACCAGACTGGCTGCTAACTTACACAGACAGTCTGATAACAGATGTCCAATTTTCCTTTTTTTGACAGAATGACAAGTTATGTTCTTCCACATTCCACCTCTAAATTACAATGGATGTATCTTGGATAAATCTTTTATCTGTTAAATGCAGGTGATTCCAAGGATGCAGTTTGTCTTGCTGTAAGCTCAGTCATCGCTGTCACCTCCATACAAGCAAAGATGATTTCAAATGACTAAAAACTGGCTGTGGTTTTCATTATTTTCTATTCTATCTTGATAATCAGTCTCTCACATCACATTTTCCTTTTGTCCTCCCCACTTTCATGTATGACCTGACACAAGATTACCTTAGTACTTGGATCTTCCAACGTTGTTCACATTATGTCTGGGTTTTTTACCCATTTCAGAGAAAGACTGCGAGCTTCTTTACAACTTAACTCCGTAACTTCAGCAATTACTTCTGCAAAGACTAGCATACAATAATATAGAGGGGCACATCTGCAAAGGTACAGTCTTTCCTCTGCATTTTCTGTAGTGTTTTCTCATTTGTTCAGTGCTGTCACCCTGATAACACTCATTGCAATATGCTTGCTTTCAGCAGTCTACTATTGCTCTGTGACTGATGCAGTGATTTTGCTGTTGTATTGTTTTACCGCAGGAACAGTGCTGCCGAGTTGTACTGGTGTGAAATTGCTAACAGTACAGGCACAGGTATTTCAAGAGTAATAGGGCATCTCCACAGAGGGCTCAAAAAATAGTACATCTCCCCTCTCTCAGAAGGCACTGCATGTATGTAAAGATGTTAAAGTTTATGTAGTTTAGCTAGTGATTGTTAATAAAATGAAAGGTTCTGTATGTTCTGTGGTAAGGTCTTAGATGTTGAGAAAAAGATAAAAAGTATTCCTTGCAGTGGACTGTGTAATACAGTTTTTCCTAGGGTAGATAAGGACATCAGTAGCAAAAACTAGCATCTGCAGTGTCTTCTATGACTTTATCTTCTCTGTTAGGATTTTAAAGCAAAATGCCCCGAGTTCTTGATAACATGTAAGATAACTGACTCCAAATTTTACCTTAAAAAATAGTGGTTTTAGAAACTGATTAAAACATATTTAATCTGTTCCAAGAAAAAAATCTTGAAACAGATTTGAAATTCAACACAGCAGTATTCAAAAGGACTTCTAGGAGTACCTTACGTGCAGAATAGATCTTTGCCTGTGAATTCAGGGGAGAGAATACTAATGTCTTTTCTGTTACTCTCCAATAATGTGAAGACTTTCTCTAACCAAATTTTCTTGGACTACACTGAAAATTCAGTCAGACAGACTTACTCAGACTTGTGCTCAAATACTGTTAGTTTTCAAGTCAGAAGATGGATGTTTCCTTTAATGCCAAGTTTCTGTGGGTTGATGAGGCTAAGGACAACTTTCAGGCTGGAAAAGCTGTAGTTCCTTAGTTTTTATTACCAACACCATGGCACTATCCAACATGGACAGTGTGCAGTACTGCTATGACATGGCTGAGTTAAGGCACTTGTGACCTCGAGACAGTCAGCTCAGTTTCAGAGCTTGTGAGCTTTCCATTGCAGTTCTGCTGCACTTCTGATGCTGGGCTGTGGAGTGTCCTGTAGCCGTGGACCTCTGAGAGGGTAGCTGGGTTTGTTGTTGCTAGTGTTTGGGACCTGTTCAGGAGATCACTCCACCTGTAAGTCGCAGTTTTGCCATAGTTTCAAGCCACTATGCCTTATAGCCCTTTCAAGTTCAGAAATACTCTTGGTATTCAAGGATGTGTGTGCACATACCCATATGTATGGATGTATGTGTATTTATATTTGCAAGTTTTGTTAAGAATACTTTTAGTATCTGCTGCAGATATTTCTCACCTGAATTCCATCTTCTGGAATTCAGATCTATCGGATAGGAAAAGAAATCATCCAGTGTGCATGAAGCACAGGGAACAGCTCAGTTGTGATATCTTGCTTATTCACCTAAATTCATCCAGTCAAGGCAGAGCTCTCTTTAGTGTTCCTCTGCTGAAAAATTCAACAAATAGAGACTCCTGTTTCCCTTCCACACTTTAGCTTTATCATCTCTGTATTTTAGAAGTGTAATGTTTTCTTTCCCATCATCTCTCATTTATCTGTGTTACTTAATATGCTACACTAGAACTTGGGAAAAAAAAGTATTTAAATTATTATCTTAGGTTATATACTGGGAAAAAAAAAAGCAATATACATAGCAATATACATCCTCACTGTATTCTAATACCTTTAGTCTTTGGACCAGGATAGAAATTATCGATTATTCAGAATGCTAAAATGACTCTTTCTGGACGTGCAATATCTGTTAGGTCAACGTCATAAGCCCCGACTCAGATCTTTGGCTTGCTGTCTGTCACCTTATTAACTTGCAGATTAGCAGGGACGTCTTCCCAGGCAAGGGAAATGAAGATTAATAGCAAGCTACATAGTTCTGTTGAAGATGATGATGATGTCTTTTTGACATTCAGATTCTTCTTCATTCATACAGCAAGAGCAATAGGAACTTCACAAAACTACAACTCAGTTTGCCCATTAAATATAGAAAGCAAAGACACGACCTGTCCGTTTTACATTTTTTTTTCCTTCAGTCTGTGTGGAATGGCTATTTCCCTGAAAAAAAACTCCTCCAGCAGCAAAAATATGAGATCCTGTATTTTCATCCTGGATAATTTTCCATATCATTAGAAGAAATCAAGACTTCCAATAGTAATTTATGTACATACATATAAACATCTCCTAGAAATTAATTTAAGAAGTTAATGGTTTATTTAGAAAAAGACATATGCTGCTATGGAAAATATATTTAAACTGACGTTATATATACTGACACGGAGTCATGTGGTGGAGAAAGGAAAGACAAAATGAGAAAGAAATGGGAAGTGTCAAAACTAGGACTCAGCTTTGTACCCTCAGGACGAAAACTAGCATTTCACATTTCACCACTTGGTGTCACTGCAGCATCTGACGATTGTGTTTGCTTGCGCATGTTGTTGCTGTCGGGTTTTTTTCTTTGGTCTATTGTTGGGGTATTTTTTACGGTAATCACTGCAGCTGTTTTTTAACAAGTAAGAATGAAAGGTAGCAATTAAACTGAGAGCTGCTAATAGCTCTCAGATCTGCCAACAGATTTTTTCAAGCATTAAACCAATAGTGTAAAGCCCCAGGCACCAACTAGTTTGCAACGAACTGATTCAGAGATGTATAGGACTTCTACAGTTCATGGTCTGGAAATCTGTCAAGTCTGTTAGTGTAACGATCTGTGAACTTGGTCAATTTCGTAGTACTCTTCCCCTCACATCTACACCCTTTCCATTCATGTCAAAAATATGTATCGTCTGACTTCTTTGACACTTTTGTAGACATCTTCTCTCTGGAGCATGGACAGCATTTCACATATAAACTGTTTTGTTTAAAAAACTAATTAAACTGTAAATTTATTTCAGGCAGTGATTTTCTCTGTGTTATGTACAATGCATGGCATGTCATATAGAGCTCCTTGCCCAGAGCCTCTAGACATTAGCTAAATTTTCTATGAATTATACAGATTCACAGAATCACAGAATCACAGAGTGGTAGGTGTTGGAAGGGACCTGTGTGGGTCATCTAGTCCAACTCCCCTGTCGAAGCAAGGTCACCTACAGCAGGCTGCACAGGACATAAAGAGGCAAATAAAGGAAAAGACATAATTGCACACTGAACAAAAAGCATCCTAAAATGGAGGGTGGCAGATGACGATGTGTTGTATCAGTGATGGAGCAAATACGTTCTTTGGTGTCCCTATCTAGCCAGATGCAACTGATTCTTTTAATTTGTTTCTGCTCCTTTCCCTTCTATCTTTGCTTGCCTGTTCTGTTTCACCAGCCTCTTTTCTTTGTTGAACATAAATATTTTTGTACTTTGCCCTCACTGGTCTCAAAAGTGAAAGTAAAAGTGAAGCCTCTAGCTTAAATACGAGACTAAAATTGTGTAGGTCAAATATTCTAACCCCATGATTTCTTCGTTCTTAGTTTTGAGAGAAAACTGTCATGCTGGGCTTTAAACCTACCGTTCTGGTAGATTGGCAGTGCAGTGTTTGAAGGCACAGATATTGGAGTGTTTCTGTCATCAGCCAGTGCAAGGCAGGCTGAAAAGCAAGGGACTTCAAGCCAACTATCATAACTAAAGTTCGAAGTAATCCAATTTCCAAATGAGAGAAAGGAGTCAGTGCAGTATTGGCAAAGATGCTACATCTGTGAAACCCGTAAACTGAATCACAAACATAAACAATTCCTGCTCGTAATTCCCTGATAACAAAGAAGCATAAAGGGAAACACCTTTTACATGCTAAATAATCGACCTGTTTCTCTTGAATCAATCAACTCAATTTAGTTGCTGTTGCTTTACAGCCCTACAACCGTGTAAGGTAATGTGGCTTTAGAGTGTGTGTAAAGCTAATGCAAGTAGGGAAAATTGGCCTGTTGGCTCTTAAAAAGGGGGAAGGAGTGAAGAAGGCTGAGAAAGAAGGTAGAGGTCTGTGGAAGGTTCCCCAGTTCTTTTATTGTCTTATCCCCTCTTTCTGAGTAGGCAAAATGCACAAACACTTGTATATAAATAACACAAGATAAAAACACTAACTTTCCTTCCTACAGCAAACAAAACCACAAAAAAGTAAGAAGGGAACACCATGTGTAAGAGAAAACTCAGAGGTGTCAGAGCTTAAAAGGCTGGGCAGCCATGTATTTGTTTGTGCAGTGCAGACATGACACACATGTAGCACCACCATGTCCACCCAGGGTGGGTGGGCTGATGGATTCATAGCCCCCAGCTGTGAGTCAAAACCTGTGTGGGTGAGGGAGGAGGAAGAGGAGTCACTAGCAAGTTGAGTGTGGGTGGTGAGTCTCTGAGTGGAAAATGTAGTGAGAACAGCAAGTGCGACTTAGTTGGAAGAGGTTAGCAATGGCTAGCCCAGGAGTTCCGCCTGGTTCCTTGCAACATGGCTTTGCATGACAGCACTTGTTCCAATTTATATCTATGATATGTGAACATTTGTGAAATTTCATTGCTATTTTGGTATCCACCCTCTCTCCTGGAAACAGAGTTCTGTTAGAAGATAATATGTTTCAAAGAAGCTACCTGGCAGGCAGGAACTAGTCTTATTATATGTCACTTGTTTCTGATTAAGTAACCGAGCCACCATGTCTGCATGGAAGATGACATGCACGGGTTTGACTTTGGATGCCACACCGACCACCATGTCATGCAGATTTCTACCCATGTTGACCATTCAATTAATCGATGTATAATCCTGGCAAGCGTATCTGTCTTAAAGAACACAGGTTTATTTTCCCAGGAATGTTCCCACTGTGATGGAAAAGGATGCCACGGCTGCTTTGTTGTAGGTGTCAGATGAGGCTACTGAATCATGCCCTTAAGATGGGCCTGCTTTAAGAATCTGAATCAAAACCAGGCTGGATTAGTGTTCTGCCCAAGCCAAGAAGATGCTCTATGACTTTTGCAAAGGTTGCTCTGAATCTGCCAAAACTAATCCCGCCAAAAAAGAGAGAGAATGAGGCATGGGGCACTGTGAGTGGAGGAAAGTGTGTGAGGTGTGAGTAGGTATAAAGTCGAATTTTGTATGTTTATAATATTAACTAGGAGAGTGGTTTACATTTTCCCTCACTTGAGCAAATTTTAACCATTTATCTAATTATGTCAAATGATTATACTCATCTCTGCTTCCAGATAGGTGAGGGCTTTTGCTAAACTCATGTATGAGGTCCTCATAAGTGCTACAGCACTCCAGTATCGTGCACTGCTAAATGTCATGAATACTTAGGAAACTGTGACATCTGCAGTAAATGGTACCAGCAATAAAATTATAACTGTGTCATACTTCCAGAAATACAATTTCAGGGAATAGAATTGAACCATAACTTGATGTTTGGAATTAACAGTAATTTAGTCCATGTTACAGGACATTTATATCAAAGAATATAGAGCCTAATATTCTCTCCATATAAAAGTAGTGAAGGTAAAACAAGACACATGGTAGTATTGAACAACTTTAGTCAAAATGACCTTCAGTCAGTCTGAAGTATTTTAAATCCATCAAACCATCATGAAAAGCATGAGTACAGAAATAAGTGCAGCCATTGCCCAATCCTGCTGCCAAGATAAAAGAATGAATGATGAACTTTATGGGAATATTAGATTATGACTGCTAAAAAGTAGTCCAAAGCCTTGAAACATCCATAAAATGGAAGGAAATGTGTCACTAGGAGCAAGGAGAATTGAGCTGCTACATAAATCACTAGAATATTCTTGGTCTGTGGCAATCTTAATTACTGTAATTTATACATTACCTTATTACACCATATTTTGGGAATAGGTTTTAAAAAAATTTTGGCTAAAACTTCCAACTTATTTTAACACAGGAGATTGTTAGGAAAGTTACAATTTCTCTGTTCACTTGTCTGATATCATGGAATGTGTAATTTAGAAACACAGCTGCATTTTTGTTCATTCTGTTTATACTGACCTTACTGTGATGGTGTCATTGCTACACCACTAAAATAAAATAAATTATTTGGGTAAAAATCCTTGTCTTTCTCCTTTTTAGAAGAAATAATATGGTTCCCAGTGAGCAAAACAAGTTGATAAGCACTATGTAATACTATAACAAATGTAATAATTATTCAAAGACTGCAAATAATTTTTTTTAGTGAGCTAGGTAATTGGAGAACGTAATTATTTTTCCATGTTTCCCATTGTTCATGCTATTTGAGGAAAAATAATTTTCATAAGGTGTTTGTAAAAGGCATGTCTGTATTTGTACATTTGGTATAGTGCCAAACTGTGATACACTTTTCAGGTGGACTAAAGGAGAAGTCTGCTTGTCTTAACTTTTCTGAGTGACAGTTTTTCCCCCAAGCTGTCAATCCATTCATTGCTGGCACCAATGCACACACAAATTGTTCCCTCTCCCTCTGAAAAGGTTTTATAATATGTGATCCAGCAGAAACTTTCTTGCAGGAGTAAATGCAGACAACCAAATCCCATACAAAGAAGAAAAATTTGTAGTATATATTTATACACAGATAAATAATACGTCTAAGTAGCTGAACAACAAAGGTAGATGTTTTTTCAGTCCAGTTCTACCACTGCCATGTCCAGCAGCATAAATCTCTTCTTCATTTCCTAAATTAGTCATGCACCTGGTGTGCTCATATTAGCAAGGCCAGCACGCCTCTTAAAACCCATTAAGTATTAATTTATATCAACAATGAATCACAGTACACACAAAGCTTTGCAAGCTGTTCTGCTGAAAAAGCAGGTTAAAAGTTAGAAGCAGAAGTAAACAGAAACAACTGAAGTTAGCAACAGCCTGTGAACCTCTCTACTTAAAGAGGTTTTGTATATGACACTCTAGATTCACTAGGGTTGATTCTTTGTCATTAGCTGACTTTCTAATGAGTTGTAGACAAAGATAGTATAGAATAATGTAAAGCACCATAACCACAGTAGGCTGTAATTAGTGACAGCACTGCAACAGTGAAATACAACATCATGCTGGTAACCGTTAAAGATCCAGGCCAAAACATACACAGTAACTTTAATGGTGGATGTACTTACATGGGTTAAGATGCTAAGGCTGGATGTACATTTAGGACACAGCTGGGATGTTGCTTCACCATACTTCCAGGTGTACCTCTGGGGCAAAGGAGTGGGAATGGATGGATTAGTTCTTGGAGTTCAGGGAAGTAAAACCAAAGTTTTCACCTTGTAGCAGTCACAAAACTTTGGTAGAGGGCTTGGGAAAGGGCAGCAGGAAAACTGCTCCTTGTAGCAAAGGATAAACACTAGCAAGTGTATGTGGCTTTGAGGATGACAGAAAACATTTACACAACCTAAGGGAGAGGTAAGATGGGAGGCTAGACTGCCTCATGCCTGCTGTCCTGGTGTAGTCAGCAGAGGGAGCAGACTGTCAATTCAGGATGAGGCACATCTTCCAAGAGTATTTTGCAGCCAGATGGGCTCTGTGAGTTGGTGTAGAAAATGGAGGTAAGTTCCAACCCTTCATTTCTGTGCCCTTTAGTAGACCTACAAAAATCTTGAATATTTTGGCTCATGAAAGCCGTTCTTTTACTTCATAGACAATGGTTTAGGATTCCCAAAATAGAGGAATAACTCATTTCAAACTGCAGCAAAATGCATTTAAGTGATAGGAATACGCCACTTAGGAGACTTGTGGGACAAAAGTGAAGTTTTCAAAATCAAATATACCAAATATACATTTCTTGCTGCCAACGTGTATATTTAATAGCTCTGACAAGAGAATGTGAGACTGCACATCAAAGAGGAGAAAATGTGCTTTCAACACTAATCCTAGAGAAAGAGACAGAATTGAGAAATACTTTTTGCATAATCCTTACGAAATCCTCCAATTCAGTCCACAACCTAGAAGAAGACTGCATTTTAAGTAACAAAACAAATAAATCCCCCAGGTCTGTGTTCAGAAAAAGCTGAGAAGTGCTCTAGAACAGGGAAATCCCTTTCTCCTATCACAGCTTACTACTACAATTGCTGTCAAGGAAGCGCAGACCATTCAGAGCTACCCAGCAGCTTTGCTGATAAAGGCATCATCCAGGATGATGATCCAGGACAAGGGGCAATGGGCACAAACTGAGGCACAGGAAGTTCCATCTGAACATGAGGAAGAACTTCTTCCCTCTGAGGGTGACGGAGCACTGGAACAGGCTGCCCAGGGAGGTTGTGAAGTCTCCTTCTCTGGAGATATTCAAGACCCGCCTGGA
>Ga0181612_147302_pt1 | contig 12602 bp, 6 predicted proteins | sample HoacroProtozoa21_FD_119630 | JGI IMG/M metagenome (GOLD analysis project Ga0181612, IMG submission 119630) | Hoatzin crop microbial communities from Cojedes, Venezuel. Combined Assembly of Gp0051906, Gp0051904, Gp0051908 | reverse complement strand
TGTTGGTGACCGTGTAACAGCTCGTGGTTGTCCCCGCGGCAGCCAGCTGTGCCCCCAGTTTAATGCCCCCCCCCCCCCCACTTACCAGTTAGTTTCCGTCCATCTGCCCCTCTCCAGTTTCCCCACAGTGACTGGTGCTGTGCTCCCAGCCGGTTACTCCCTAGGGGCAGGTGCCTCATCCCCTCAGCACTGTGTCTCAGACTCGCACTGCCACTCACCAGCACCAGGAATCCACTCGGTTACTAGGGCAATAAATGTATTTTGCTGCTACGCGCAACTGAGCTGACTGATCTGCTCCAGAGCAAGCAGTTTCCGTAACGGAGCGAGTGGGAAATGGCCTTGCAGCTTCAGATGTGTCACGGAACAGCGAAAACATACAGTTAAAGCACATCATTCAGCCTGTAAGCTACAGGAACTTTTAACGACTGTAACTTCAGTCTGCCCTGGCTAACCACCCACCCCCTTCCCACAGCGCAGTGCCAGCAACAGCCGCCTTCCCTTGGTCACCTTCAAGTATTCCAAAACCCACCCACCCCTCCCCCATTTGAAACTGAGAAACTGAAGGCAATGCAGTCATCACATTATCATTTTAAAACTTTTAATAAGCTTAAAAATGTAAAACATACACTTGGTTTACACAGTGTACAAAAGTATTTACAAGTTTTTCTATTAAAGTATAGAAAGAGCCATAAGACAAAAACACTGCACATAAGTATACCATGTAGACAGAAAAAACATTGTGCCTTAGGAAAAAAAGTGCTTTGTGCATTTAAAAAACCCATTTGTGAACTCAAGATTAGCAATTTTCAGTGATTACAGTGATTTCAAAATCACTTAAAGAAATTTAAGTGGAATGTACGACTAACCAAGAACGTTTAACTGCCACAACAACACAGAGCAAGGCCCCCTGCTTTGCCCCCCTGCGCGAACACCGAAGGACCACTGCACAACCTGCATCTCACACGGTTCCTCTCCTGGAATTCTACAGCACCATTTGACAAGAACCTTGACAGCTGCTTTCTGATACATATTTAACTCTAAAGGTAGTGCCTTAAGGAAGTTGTGGTCGATTTCCACATGAAACGTTTACTTACACGTAGCAGCGACTTGGGCCTGCCTGCTGTATCAAAGTGCTCAGTAGTTCTGTATTTGGGTGTCAAAAAAAAAAAAAAAAGGAAAGCATTCTTTATAGCAGACCTACCTCTGGAGGTGTTTGGTTCTTTTCTCACACAGGCACCTACATGACACAGCCTGAACTGCTCAGTGTAAAACCTGTGTCTTTCAGACGACGCATAACAGCCAGTAACCGTTAGAAGTAGTTCTTCCCAAAAATGGAAGAAGCAGGGAAAGTTTCTCTGCAAGACAGGCAGATGAGCATGGACTCGATGAACTTCATTCCTAATGGTAATTTACATATGAATGTCAAGAATCACTTGTGCTGAAAACCAAGAATGATACATTGGGGGAGGAAAAACAGACAAAACATTCCTCAAGCTATGCAAAACTGGCAACTGTAGCAACCACACTTTCAAGGGAAGTTGGATTATTCCCAGCAAATTATGCAGACATCTAAGGACTCAGAACACAGGAAAACTAAAACCAGAAGCAGAAATTTTACTGCAGCAAGTATTTTGCTGAACTGAAAGCCTGCAGAGATGTCTTGTGACACTTCCAGTTAATCAGAAACCATAGACCATTACAGTCAAATTGTATACACTTCTGAAAAGGCGAGAAGTCCAGCTCCTTGGTACCACCTATCTTCCTTTAGAGAAAGATTATTCTTTGCCTCCCAAAGACCACTGTGCATCCAAGTCTCAACAGCATAAAGTTGCATTACAGATCTTCACATTCAAGAACACATGAACAGCTGATGGAAGGTACTCCTCCATGTTTGGTTCAGCCTAGAAAACAGTGCACACCATCCACGGAGTCACACGAGCAAGCCATTGTTACCACAGCCAGGTTGCCTTGAAATCACTCCCAGCTTGTTCTCATTCACAACAGTCTCATGGTGACCTCTTCGTTTGGCCAGCATCTCAGACAGTAAAAAGCAAATACTCTAGACAACTTACAAGTTGCTCTAAACTCAAACAGTACGTTAACAGAATTCAGCATACAGTTCAGCACGTCAGAAGTCTAGTTTCTTCAGCTGTTCATACGTCAGGAAGAACTGGAACAGCTGATTAAGGAAAACTGTTTCCTGTTCATGCAGTGCAAAATGGTCACTTCACTATGAAAGGAGAGCTGCATCTGCGTGAAGCTTGCTCCCACTCTTTGCTCCCTCCTATGCAATGCTGCTGGTTGACAATTTTTATTATGCAGTACTAGGCAGAACAATGAAGCTTGCTTTAAGGCTGGTGATGCAAATTACTTTTCCATCCCTATTCCTCATCTTCTTAAAACACAGGACTGAGGTGGCAGGAGAATACTGCAAAAAGCCCTTCAAGTTTTTACTCACTTATATTTGATAGGCTAAAGCAGGTTTGCTCACGGTAAAAAAAATTACTACCAACCCACTTCCCATGGCTCTGATCAGCCAGCTCTTGAAACAAAAACAAAACTGTGTGAGACCAAGATAGACAGAAAGATTTCATGGCTGTCAACAGTTTCCCCCGTTCTTGAAACAGCCCCCATTCCTAACTCATCTGGTCAGTTTTATCTAAAAACTAGGCTCCAAACTAAGGAAATAGACAGGTATGAAACTGGAGAAACAGAAAAACATTCTGCAAGATCACATTCTTATATTTCATCTGTGCGAGTCACAAATTCAATCTGACCAGCAGCACCTGACTAAAAGTGGCCAGCTACACAATTTTCCATTCATAAAAAGGGATTATTTGTGCTGGCACCACACCTGCCACACTGAGCATTCTGTGAAACTGTCTGTCAGTACTTGTTGTTGTATGGCTAGCTCAGTTTCACACACCTTTGAAAAGGATACAATGATATTCCAAGGACCAAGCCTTAACCAGTTTGGCCAAAACCCTTTGTATAGAGCAAAAAAGCCTTCATTTTTCCATGTCTGAAAAAAATAAACACACTTATGTAATTATTCATTAGTGAGAAATCTAGACAGCATCTCAGCTAACAACATGCTATACCAGACAAGAGGATGGGTTAGTGGTGTAACCTTGATTTAAACATATTGTATGATGGGACAAGGAAATATCTCACAACAAAGCCAAGATTAGTAATGCCTGTCTAAGTCAGTCAGTACCCAGCACATATTTGTCCATATTGCATTCCTGGACTTTCTTCCCCCAAAAAAAACCCTGCAGAGCACTGCATGTAGACCTGCACCTCACATCAGGCACCTGCTCAAAATTTTTCAGTTTGCTTTACAGACTTCAAAGTTGCACTGGACAGCGTGACTTGGACTGTTATACAAACTGACTGTTCAGTCAACAGTTTGCACACCAATAGCTTCCTATCCACTCTTCTCCATGTGAAGTGTCATATACTCGCACCTCATACTCAATTTAGTGATTTAAGAAACCAAGCCAAAATAATCAGAGACTGCCATTGCCTTTGACTGTAGCAGCCTTTCCATTATGCAGAAAGCAACAGAGAAAACCATCTGTCCCAGAAGATGTTGTTCTTCAAGAACTAACCTACGAAAATTATCATTTCTTATCACTATCCTAACATCATATAAAGTTAAGTAAGAAAATGCTGCTGAGAGACTTAGTCTCCTCATCCAAGCACCAAAGGGAATTAAGTGCCTGCAGTACATACCTACTTTCTCCCTGTCTTTCTGTCAAGACAGTAGATACTTTACACACCCAAGTGCACTATTCACAGTATAGTCCTTTTAAGAATTAGGGCAAAACGCGTATCTAAGTTACCTGGATTAATTTCTAGCAAAATTTAGAACAACTTTGAGTTCTACACCAAAATCATTGCTTGATAGCATCAGTTTCCACTTACATTGATACATCAACTACTTACTTGTAACAAGCAATCCAAAGTACCCTTGTAGTTCAAGTGTCCCCCGTGCTGTTGGTTTCTCTGATTCATCATGCGTGTTCTCACAACATCAATGGGGTTGGACGCAAGGGCTCCAGCTAACCCACAAGCAAAGCTTGAGCTAATGTAAAGGAAAGGTTTTATGAGATTTGACCTACCGCATTTCAAGATGCACAAGAAGTCCTCCCCTCCAGAAAGTGTGCAGTAATAGTGAGTGCTTAATGCTTTTAGTTACAAATTACATCAGCGAACAGCTGTGAAAAATTTTTCACTTACTACAAAGCACCATTTTCAAGATCTGATATACAGCCCTTATATACAGTTTCTGTATACTTGTGCAGAAGTTTGTGCCTCTGAGAATAGAAAATATTCGACTGGAACTTTAATCTCAGTTTGCAAAACTGAATGATTCAGTTCATCCACAAACCAAAATTCCATATTCAAAAGAAAGTTAAATCCAAATCCTGAGCAGAATTAGCTTCCATGCTATGTGCTACCCACTTGAGATGCTCCGGCATTAGAAAGTATAAACACAATAGATGTGTATCTACATGTAGACCAAAGAAAAATCAAAGGATTCACCCCCTCTAACAAGAACTAACTAATGAAGAACTATGCAAACAGTTACACAAACTTACAGGAAATGAGTATAAACTGTATCTCCCATAAATCCAGACATAATTATGTGCTTCTTAGTAAAGTCATACACTGGCAGTTCCACTCCAACAACAATAGCAGCTCTCTGTGCTGTCAATGATACTCCCTGGCAAAAGGAAGCATATAGCTGAAGTTTAAAATTAACCTTTGTGCACCATCAGAAAAGCCTAGTTTCTATAATACAAAGCAACACACCATGAATGTGTTAAGAACATTGTGAATTCAAATAAGGCTAATTAAAAGTCTTAGTTGTATGCGCTCCAAAAATGAAGATTCAAATTAACAGATGCATTACTTCTCCATACTGAGTGGCAATTTCAGTTCCTTTATGCTATTTCATCTCTGCTTAACATTCAAATTCTTACATCAACTGTAATCTAAGACCTCAACAACCAGGTCATACTGGCTCCCCATGCTGCTAACTGAGAAACTGACAAAGTAAGGAAGATTAACAGAAAAATGGAGCTCAAGAAGCTTTGCAGAGAAAAATCACACTAATAGAAGAACATTTCTATTTTCCAGCTGTTTCAGAACAATTGTTCATTCTTGGTCTTCAGTTGAGACTGAGACACACTGAGACACCAGCAGTGAAGTAGTCATGACCAACCACAGACATTAGCTACTGCTTTCTCCATATTTTGACTGAACATTGTAGAACGTGAAATTCTGCTGAGCAAAGTGTACATAAAATGTAGGCTATAGTTCAAAAAACTTGCCTTCCATAATCCTTTAGTGCCTTCCTTTTGGTAGATCTGTAAGAAGTTGCCCATCATTCCTCCTCGAATCACACTACCTTGGGCTTGCATTCTGATCTGAGATTCATTTGAAGATAAAATTAGAAAATAAATACTTTTCAAACATGTAACAGATAAAGTGTTAGCATAACTGCATTAAACCATTAAATTACAATCTTTTAAGTAATAAAGTCAATGTGTCTTTGAATACAAATTAATAGTTGACACTATTATAACCATGATGAAATCTTTTGAAGTGTCTTAACTATCTAAATAGAGCTGCTAATTTTGAACAAGTACGTGGTGTAGTTCTTAACTGCATTAAATCATGTCTATTTCTGTACTTGTACACTACTCCATTTAGATTAGACTGACAGATGGGTTCTGCAGGATGTCCTTCACAGTGTTCTCACAGAAACACATTAAAATGAAAGGTTAAAAAGATCAAGGTTTCAGCTAGCGAGAATCATGGCCTTCCACCCTGTGGACTTCTAGGAATGTCCTTGGGAAACTGCCATGGTAACTACCAAACACAAGTTTAGTGACAAGTAAGTTGGTACGGTACACAATTTTGAGAAGTAACTAATTGAAGCCACACTTGAAACAGAAGCTTATGTTTGAAACTCCTCTACATAACCACACTAGCCCCTACGAAGGATTAAGTTTTTAGCAGTTTCAGAAGAACAGAAAGAATTTTCTTGTATTTTTCATTAGACACAGCCAGGTAAGTCACATGCTACAGTTTTCTAAGTTAAATGCCATCAAAACTTTTAATTAACAGGAAGAGAGGTCATTGACTGTGATTATGCTAACAGATTCTTAAAGACGCAATGGTTTCACCAATTCACTTTAAGTGACTGATGCTAGAACACTATTTCCATGGGACACTGGATTGCAGAACCTCTCTACAGGATTAAAGAATCATACAGTACAAGTAGCACTCACTGAACTCTCGCCTCTCAGTTGATCTTCACCTATTTTGAGCTCTAGAAACATCCTAGTATAACAGTGATCCCAAGCAATATAACGAAATACGCAGTGTGGCTTCCACACGAACACTACAGCATGGAAGTTACAAAAAGTGATCTTAAATTATTCTCTTTTCACCCCCAGAAAAAGTTATATGGATCCAACTACCTCCACAGCCATCAGTTTCCTGGTCCACACTTTCAAATAATTACTCAGGACCAGAAGATGGTTCCAAGAATTCAGGACATCACTGATTTTTTTATTTATTTTTTTGAAGTTAAGAGATGATAGTAAATAGCATCACAAAACAACAAATCCTGTATTCATCAGGAGAATCTGCATTTCCTCAAGCAGAGGACAAAAACTAAGGACAAACATTACATAACACATAACTACCTTTAAGACATCTGTAGGGTTCGCAATAGATGATGAGATCACTCCCGAAAGAATGCCACACAGAACATTTATCATCAGGGTTTCATCTATTCCGTAAACAAAGAAAAAAGTTCAGCTGCAGATTTACAAAGCTTAAGATGCATCAGGGCAGGATGATGCCAACCCACCTTTAACCAGAGAGCGAGCCAATTACAGAACCGTTTAAAACTGCTCTGACAAGCTTTCCCTGCTGACTCACTTTGTAACTCACACAAGGAATGTCTTCTCAGTAGACTTGTTCAAACCGCTACAGGTTGATTCTATGATTCTACGCAAGACACCAAATGGTAATAAGCTGCTTCAAGCAAACTAGTCGTCAACTAAACTGAAAAAAAAAAAACACACTCACCTTCTGGATGCTCCACAAACATTCTTTTTAAGCTCTGGTAAGTGCCTATTTTTATAGTTCCATATGAAGCTTGGCGTAGCATTGCAGGTGCAATCCTGTAAAAACAGGCAGTGATAATATTTATGCTCAAAATTGCAAAAGACTGACTAGCAAATACTTTTAGAGAAGGAGAAACTGAACACAAGATATCAACCACAGAAAGGTTTGTTCATTTAAATCAACAATTTAAACTCACTACAGACAAAACAAGGTTTTATTGGTTTCTTGTTGGGTTTTTTTGATGCTTTTTGTTCTGTTTGTTTTTTAAATAAAGCTTGCAAGAACATGAATGACCTGTGGAACAAATTATGCCTCAACTTGTGATCTATAAAATAGTTGGCAAGCTTGTCTGAAATGTAGTCTGCAGATTACATCTCTCCCCCACCATACTGCATGTCTTAGAGAAAAGCATGCCAGTTTATACACAAAGGTTAATTCAATTTTTCTTCTAACCAAGAGATGGAACAACCATAGCAGCATTGTAAAGAATACCTTCATGTTTAGCTGTTTTCATTGTAAGTAGGTTTGTTTGGGTTTTTTTAAGTATGAAATGCTATCACAGAGTGCAAAAATTGAAACAATCTAAGCTTGGGCTTTCAACTTCCAGATGAACTGAGGCTAACAAAGTACCGTGTAAATCTGAAACTCAAGAACTCACACACTGTGGGCTTATACTTCTCAATATACTGGTCACAAACCATTACTGCAAGTCAGTTAATTTTACCCAGAGTATAAGGCTTTCAATCCTTCTTCTCTGCATATTCTGACTAGTGCATGCACCATTCCACGGTAGCGGATCTCTTTGTATTTGGCATCATTAACTTGACCTTGAACCTGCAGACGTGTTTTGGTCAAATCAATGGGGAAAGTACCTTAAAGAAAGACCAGAGACAAAATTAATCAAGTATTTACCTACTCAAAGACAACAAAGAACACAATATAAGAAAAAGCAGCCTGTATTATATACTAAAATATACAAAAATATTCCCAGGGAAAAGTCTCTCTTACCAAGACTTTCTTTTAATGAAGTGGTTTGTTTTATGTCACCTTGTTTCTTTTAAAAGCTTGTCAGAGGCCCTGCCTACTTCCTATGTTTATGTTTTGCACTCACTATGTTTTCAGGCAACATGGTTTTGCTGAGCTGTAAACAGCCACACTGAATAGGACTCTGCAGTCAATCAAGTACAGAGTTTGCATGTGTATTCTATCAACATCTTTGAAGAGCAATTCACTGAAGGCAAAGAAATAAAATTCCATGGGACAAGATATACAGATTCTAGTCTAGAATCTGAAAGAGCAATAGTAGCAGTATCCATTTCTGCTGTTGCTTTCCTGTAGCCTATTGCTATGTCAAGTTCATACTATCCATGCTCCCTTTATTAAAGGGTTTAGAAAGCACATTCCCCTAGAGCTTATCTTTAGTAAAGGGACCACCTCAGCATTCAATACTCACCTAAACACTAATAGGAGTCAGGATTAACTGCATATGTTCTAACGAGGTTTACCAGGCAAGCAAGGCTTTTATGAATTGTTTGTCTTCCTCAGAGCTTTTGGCATTACCATCCACGTTCAGCCAAGTCAAATACGAGTTTTTCAAACTCAAGTTTGAACAAGATTCATAAGAGAAGGTAGAAACTTAAAACACAGTAGTATAAAACTACACTTCAAACTACATCTACTTTATTAGACAGACTTCACATGCAAGCCCACCACATCATGTTATGTTCTGCTACTATGCAAATTCACATTTTCACATATGTGCACTTCAAATAAGACTTTAAAAGGATGTTCGCATTCTAAGTTTGTCTTTAGACACTAAAACATCAGATGCATTGTCTCACTACAGCAATTATTCTATGTTGCACACTACCATTAAGTGTTAAAATCCATCCAATTACTCATGTTCAAGAAAAGGGAGTTTAAACTGCAACATATCTACTCAGAAAAGCCAAGAGAAAAATTTTACAAGTCAAGAGCTTAACTTGTCTGTTCTCACAAAACAAAAGCTGTGTATACTTATGACCACTGTCTAGGAACAGATCAAAGACCAACAAAGGCCAAATAATAGAATCCAAAGGCAAAGTCTGTACGAAAACAAGACTCGCAGGGGATGAGTTCACAGACAGAAGCATTCTGGCATTTTCACAAAACTCTGAGCAACTCCTCAGTCAGCATTAAAGAAAAACTGCTATCCTGTAGACTACTACATACTACTGTCTCACTGATAGTATGGAACCAAGCTTGTTTTAAAAGGGACTGAATAAAGAAGCCATGTAAACAGTTAAAGGAAAAGTTTACCACATTCTGCAGTGATTGATGCTAAACCTCCGTAGATGAAGGGCTTCCAGTTTAGTGCTGACATTATTGATTCTTCTTTCTGTGAAAGACAATGATTTAATGCTTCTGTAAGTACGTTATGCAAATGTACAGGCTAACATTTAATAAACTTTGTGCCTTGTCCATTTAAGATGCACCTTCCAAACATGTTAAGGGTAGAAACATTTAATACCTTTGACAATGAGAAGAAAGTCAGTAATACTGCACAAAGGCATCTGGGTTCAAATCAATGTCTCTGCTATGTATTTAGCCAACCACTATTCTCACTGTGAAGGGTTAAAGCAGTTTGTCTCCCAGGCATGATCTGAATAACCTCCAACCATTCTTACTAAGCTGAATTGGTTTGACTACATTCTGCAATCAAATGGAACTTTAAGATAGTCATCACTAAACTTGTCCTGTTTTTCCTGGTATCAACATTAACATGAGCTGGTATACTTGAACAGAATAGAGGTGCACATAACATTTTGCTTCCATTCAGGCCTATTTCTAGTACCAGTGCTCACAATACGCTATTTTCATATGACTTTCACAGGAATTAATAATCAGGTGCATCAGGCCTTTTACAGTAAAAAAGGTTGCTCTTAGAAGTCAATTAAGTGAATTTGACAAAGTGACCACAAATCATAATTGGCATATGCTTGCTAAAGTAACCAAATTATCTTAGAAAAGATATAAGAACTGCAAAGCCAGACCAGTCCAACCCATACAAGACTGCCCTTCTCAAAAGCAAGTGGGTTTCTCCACAGCTTATTTTTTCCCTTCCTCACAATATACATTACTTAGCATTGCCTTTTGTAAAGATGAACCTTCCTTGGTCACTTCTTCTACAAGTGCCAGTAATCCAGTGTCTGAAGTTAACAGCAGCTGCAGACACTGAGCATTCCTGAAGAGTTACTGCAGCCCTAGTTTTCCTTTTATCATCTTTACTTCACAGGGAGTTACCTGGGTCTTCAGTCTTCTGACACCCAACACAATAAAGACTCAAGGGAGCTCAAAGCACACAATTTAAAACACTCAACAACGAAGTGCACAGAAATCCATTTTACTCTTTAGGCTCTTGCAGAGAACACCACTGATGGGGAAAAAAGAAAACTAAAGAAAAGGCAAGTAACAGCCCCCACTATATTGGCAAAAAGAGTGCCATGCAGAGGTCAGGAACCACAGACATACTATGCCAGCTTTTCAGTATGAAAGCAGCAGAGCCATATGGGTATGACGCTGTGCCAGAGGCAGGCCACTTCCAGCTCCAAGCTCCTCATATTCCTGTCCTGCCACAATTAATGGCAGATCATTTAATTAATGGAGAAAAAGCCAAGCTCAGTTTCCCCACTGTCAGCCACACATGACCTTTATTTTTGAGAGATTTGTCAAAACTGAAAATACCACTGAACTTTTTTCCCCTCAACACATCAAATTTCTATCTATCACAAATACCATAGCACTGATACAAAACTAAAATGTGTCTGTAATTGTGTTTGTTTTACATTTCACTCTGCCTAGACAATAAAGGCTACTCAGCTTTTCTGTGTAATGCTGGGGGCACTGACACAACATAGGAGTATGCAAGCACAGACAAATAAAATTTTAAATTTGTACACAGATTCGGTAATATTAGCGAAAGTTTTGACATAGGTGTACAATACCCTAATACAGAAGTTTTACAGCGCACTGTTCCTTTGACCTATTCCAGGGTGAAGGCCTTACACAGCACTGTCAAGGTTTGTGCCCCTGAAAGTCTTACTAGTCTCCTCTCCTGCCATCACGGCCAAACTAACCATACAAGTCTTCCCAGGTATTTCCGCCTTCATCCCTCCTTCTAGCTTTCCATGTTTATTGGAAGAAATTAAAGCAGCGTGGCAGAGCTTTTATAAAAAAAAAAAATCCAAAAAACGCACCAGCAAGTGACTTTGCCATTTCACCTCAGCCATTTCATTCTCTGAATTCTTGTTTTGCTTCTTACTCAGAATTTCTTCCCCACACTGGTAAAAATAGCAAGCATCTCCTTCGAAGAATTCTGTATCAGATGAGCGAGTGGCAAACTACTCAAAAACAGAGTCCATCCCTCATTATGGAATAAATTGAGGTCTTCAATTTAACTAGAAAGAAATCGCCCTTATCAAATACACATTGTCATGCCTTGAACATCAGTAAGGTGACAGGGGTGATACTTCCCCTAAAGGACACCGGGTTAGATTAATACCGAGATTCACCCACATGCTCTTTGCAAAAGTCAGAAGCAAGTCAGATTGCTTTAATTGGCAGTGTGACTGAAATAAAACCAAAAGCCCAGGCTCCATAACAGAATGCACCACTTCAACAGATATTTAGGTATTTCCCTGCTAGAGAACAGACTTTAACATATTCTTTATTGGTTAACAACATTGCTAGCATACTAGGCACACAGTCTACTCCAGCTTACAGCAGCTTTAGTTATTTAAAATGGATTGAACCCTTGAATGTTACAGAAGGCTTACACTGAATAAGTTATTAGTCCTCAAAAGCTATTACCTGTAATAAAGCACGCACGTGTAAGAGTTACCCAAGCAACACTTTCTGACTGCATAGATTACGCTGCAGACACCCAGCTCAGGCTCTGCATTCAAGCAGCAAAGCATCACCAGCAAGAAATAAGTAAAAAAACCTCAGGGCTAAAGCTAGCAGCCACCGCGGCAAGCTCTTGCCAAACACCAGCTGCCTCACAAGTGCGGAAAGCAGCGAAAGCCCCTCACGAAGCTAAAGGGTCCGCCGGCCACGGTCCCTCCCTCAGCAGGGCCGCCAGTCTATCGGAGCGAGCAGCCCCGACGGCGGGGGCCGGAGGGTGCCGAGGAGAGCTCAGCAAACCCCCCGCCCTCCGGAGCGAGCAGTCGGTAAAGCTCACAGAGAAATACGAGCGCCCAGACAAGAGCTCGCACCCCCGCTCCCCCGGGCGACCTGAGGAGCCGCCACCTCTCCACTCACCACCGAGGCCTCCTCAGCCCCCGCGTGCTCACACACCAACCTCCGCCACGCGCCGCCGCCAGCCCGCCGGTTATAAAGCCCCGCCCCGCTCCCCTCAGCCGCCGGGCCGCGCGCGGCCCCGCCCCGCCGCCCGCCGCCGTCGTGAGGGGGAGACA
>Ga0181612_140872_pt1 | contig 12602 bp, 6 predicted proteins | sample HoacroProtozoa21_FD_119630 | JGI IMG/M metagenome (GOLD analysis project Ga0181612, IMG submission 119630) | Hoatzin crop microbial communities from Cojedes, Venezuel. Combined Assembly of Gp0051906, Gp0051904, Gp0051908 | reverse complement strand
TCGCCATTTTACTTTCTCAGCAGTGTTCCGCGTTCACTGCTTTCCAGGCTTATCTCCGGTACAGAGCCTGGGTTGCTCAGTGGCACCAAGCTATGTCCCCTCTCGTCCAACCAGGACTCCACATACTACCTTTCTGGGTAACTTTGTTTCTGTACGAAGACAACACCCATCACAGATCACATCAATGTAACAACGTAAAGGCAGATAAGGAAAGGGAGGTCCTCCAGACCTTAAATGATGTGCAAAAGTATTTTTAAAAAGAATATATTTTTTTTCTTAATTCTTTTTCATTTACAACAAAAAAAAGACATGAATTCCTCACCCAGCTTCAGTTCATTCAGCTAAGAGCATCTCATCTACCTACAGAAAATCAGTCCTGAAAATATTTGGGCTTGATTCTACAGTTAATGCTTCTCTTCTGACCTGCTGAGCTACTAGGTCTCTGCAGCCTGTCAGGTGTCAGAAGTCTGGTCAAGTACAAGAACAATCTAAATGAAAATATATTGAACCAGGATCCTTCATTTTTAGATGGGAAATTTCGTTCCAAGTTTCAGATTATTATCCAAACAAACAAAAATAGTCAGATTTTACCACAGTAATCTGTTGAAAATCCAGAAAAAAAATAAAAGGTATTCATTGTGCTTTGTTAAATCTGTCATTCTGAGATCATAGTTTAATCAATTCTAACTTCTTTTTGGCCAGATTTTTTTCCCAACAACACCATAACTGTTCATATAGAACAATATAGTTTATAGGATCAATAAAACAGTCTTCCTGATTCACTGAAAGATTTGTGGTATGTTCCAGACCACCAGCGTGGGACTCAGGTAGAATTTAAGTGCCTTCTTCACAATACTGCTGGACTATCCAGGTACACTGAGTATCTGCCTTCCTGGAAGTTTTTGTAAGTTTCTAATTTTAAGGACATATATTTTTAGACACTTTTTATATGGAAAGATGTGCACCAAGATATGCCCTTGCTCCAGGTCCTCTACAATGCTTAGGTATGCATGTGCCTGTTACATACATGTGTCAGACCTCAGAATAACCCAGTCTGATAGGACACTGAGAGCACATTTAGCATTCTTTAGAAGAGATCTATAGAAGAGAGGGTGGAACCCATTTCTTGCTATAATAGTTCTAAGACCAAAAACATTGCCAAAGAAGGGCAGATGAGAACTCTGGGGTGTCTCAGTTACCGTGTTTCAGAAGGCACTTAAACTGACTAGCATTTTGACGATAGAAAATAATTTTTACTTGTCTTATTGAAGCATGGCTATAATGGAGCCATAGATCTGGGGTCAAAGAATAACAAACAATATAGTCAGACTCAGCTAGGCAGTTCAGGTAATACTGATCTGTATTCTACAGTATATATAGATTTCAAAATAGAATTTTAAAATACACACACACAAAAAAAAATCCAAACCAAATAGCTAGAAGTACTCCAGTTGATCTGAGTCCCTCATTCATTGATGTGGATTTGAGTTATCTCAGATAACAGAAACACTGGGAAATGTGGTCAGTCAAGAGCTAGAAATTTTCTTATGATCTAACTATTTTTTTGTAATTAACATTGTTTTCCTGTGTGGTTTCTCTTGATAAGATCACGTGAAGGTGTTATGTTTATCTTTGCTACAAGATACATCCAGTCTTCATCATTTTTTCAGAGTTCTCTTTCCCAGTTCCATTGCTGAATATTTTTTAAAATTTCTTTAATTCATGCAACATAATTAGTGTGCTTAATCAGACCGTATTAGATTTGTTCTCTAGAAAATGAAGTCTTCTGTGCCCTGAAACAGTATGCGTGTTTTTACTTATCTTTCACAGTTCTGGGTTTGTTTTTTTTAGATGTTTTCATTGGTCTTCAGGAGTTTTTTCTGTCTGTATGTTTCTTATATTTTACTATTTTTCCTACACTGCAGTAACGTGTTATTCTTGTATGCCTGTGTAAGTTCCTCAGCTTTCATCTAATTTTTGAATATTTTCATCTTGCTTTTGATGTCATTTCCTTAAACTCTCTGCTTTCTAAGATGTAACCTCAATGTTTTCCAACAATTTTAACTCAACTTCCCTCTTCAGGGACATAGATATTTTCTTTCTGATGCTCAGGCGTCGATCTGTATTCACCACTATGCCTCACTGATGTCGTGGATTTGGAGTAGAGCTCACCGATTTTTTTGTTTTTTTGTAACGTAGTTTAAAGTTCTAAATTCTATGCTCTAAAAAATATCCTTCCTGATATACTTTGATCTTCTGAAATCCCCCTTGCAGTAATAAGAAACCTTTTTCTTCAAGGTTGTCAATGAAAGAATTGTTTTGGGGATCTGGCTTATTAAACTCTGTGTTTTGGTTTGTGTTGTTTTGTAACAGAATTTAAAACTAGTTTCTTTATTATTACAGCCATAATCCAAGACGGATTTTTATATATATTTTGCTCAAGTGCTTTGATATTAATGACCTGAACTACTTTATGAGTAAAAGCTAATAGACCCCAAATAGGAAGTCTATGGCTTACTAACCTGGTTGCACCTATGCTTTATGATGTCATAAATAGAGCAAACAGGACGAGGGTTATTGTCCTACACTACTTCAGCATCAATCAGATGTGTGGTAGCAGAGAATAGCTCATTTTCCTCTATCATCCATCACAATTGGTTTTGTGGTGGTTTCTGTACTGCTGCTATTTCTATCATATCTTCCATTTGACCAGTCACATGTACAGCCCATTTCTTGTCCAATATCCCAAACGACTTGCTTACAGTTCGATTTTCCAGCCACTTGTGTTCAACTATCATTGTTGTATTCCCTTCTGTATTCTGGACAGGGCTATACTTCTTTTTCTTTCCTCCCTTTTCATCCTTAGCAATAAAGTTAATAACAAGAACTGCTACTAATACACTGTGACCAATCTTGGTGATTGAGATTATCTTACTCAAACTTGTCTTTGACATGTGACCAGTCTTGATGGTTAAGAATATCTTACTCAAACTTGATTTTGACATGTGAATGTTCTACAGAAAAAAACACTCATTCTTCACAGTATAACTACTACTCCATGTGAGAATTTGATAAGCATGGAATAGACTCTTTATCCAACTTCCTTAAAATATGTGTTTGTGCACGCAATCATATCCTGTCATAATTGTGTAAACGGGTTTGAACTAGAAAACATAATTAATTCCTTTGAGAGATTAATCCCTTCTTCTTCCTAGCTCCGGTTGTAACTTATATAGGATTTAGCAGAGCGTAATTTTATGTATCCGTTTTTTAAAGGCAAGAAAAAAAAAAACCAAAGAATGATCCACTAATTTATTTAATTATATGGGTCTTGATACACCAAAAAAAGGAAAGCATAATCAGTACTTTAGGAGTGTGAGTTATTTCACTGCATCAGTTGTCCAACTTGATGAAGTACCAAACCTAAGCCCCGTTTGTCTGCACTGTGAAGTGAAACGTTGTTGTGTGTAAGGAACAGGTCTACCATAGATTTCCCTTGTGCAGAAGATCAGTTTTCAATGAAAGCTGAGTAATCTGTATTTATTGACTGTGGGATTCACCTATTTAAGCTTCTTTGGAATATAGAATAAACAATAATCAAGATAAAGTGCCAGTTAATTTATGCAGGAGATAGCCATCTCTAAAGCAGTTTCTTTGCCATTTTTGTCTGCTACATTGACCTTTGTAAAGGATACAGTTAATCCTCTAACATCACCAAGAGTAGCAGCTGATATCCCGAGAATACAGTCTTGTGTTTAAAACTCACTACTGTCCCCGAAGTATATGTTCTGTAATACGTATCTGCATACAACTATGCATCTAAACTAGCGATGTTTTCATAAGCTTTCAGTCACTTTGGGGAGAGGGGAGTCTTTCTAGTTGTAAAGGAAATTGCAGAGTATGTCAGCTCACAACAGGCATGATGAATGTTCATGTGAGTTTTAAAGATAGCACTGGTTGAAAAAGTGCTCTCCATTTTATGCATGAAGAATGTATTTGAATCTGTATTTCGTTAACCAATGCTGTCAAAAACATTTGGTGATTCTGAATACTTCAACCTCTGAGTGCTTAATTTAACTTGGTCTCACGTTCAGAATATGGGAACCTTCTCTTTTCTGAAAATTAAGTCTTCCTTAGGGTCTCAGTTTGGAAATCAAAAGTATTAGGGGTGTGAAGTATCTTCTTGCAAGTTCAGCTGCTTAAAAGCTAAGCATCTCGTTCGAAGCAGTCACCCAGCTTCCTCTGTAGCTGGCAGGGAGAGATAAGTGCAAGCTAAAGTGGTGATATGAAAGCTGGAAAAATACAAAATCTAATTAATGCAAATGTGCAAGTGATGTAATGAAGAACCTGAGAATGTGATTGACAAGCTGAAAGAAAATAGACTAAAAAGCCCATCAAAGGTCTGAAAAGATCTACTCAAACACCTGTGCTGTGGTATCATAAGTAGGAAGATGCTTAGAACTAGTAAAGTGCACACATGATCTTTAAAAACATTGAGTGTAGATTAAACATAACTGTGCTCCTGATTGCTAATGTTTGTATGTGCATATGGATAAAGCAATATTAGTTAAAGCAAGTGCAGACTGATAAACAATTGGACAATTTATGCTACAGTAGAGATGAATCATTACAGTGAAGTTCTTCTGGGGAGATGGAGGACCTGGTGTACCTAGAGAGACCATTTACCCCAGGGAGCTGGGAGTGGTCAGTGGGAGAACACAGCTGGGGGTCAGGAGAAGGTAGGCAAAGGAGAGAACAGCTAATCAAAAACATCTTAGAAAGCTGGTTCATCCAAAATGACTGGGAAAATTACTCATTGTAGGTGGTGATCTTCCACTGATTACAGACCAAGGCTAATTGGCTGGTTTCAATTAGATCTTCACTTTTGGGCATTTTTAGTGGAGTCCATTCCAAGTGCACTGGAGTTAACTTTTGATGCCAGCAGAATTTGCATTAACCATTCAGCTGAAGAAACAGCTTTAAAACTGAAATCAACATTTAAGTCCAGCACACGCACCTCTAATGATCATAATTAGTGCTGCAGGACAGATACCTGGACCTTCAGTCACTAGTCATCTACAGATGGTAGTAGCTATGCAGGAACAAATTGTGCTTTGAAGAAAACTAGAGACTTCTTTTGATATTTTGGTCAGATGCGCTGTACTACATGGAACTTACACTGGAGGTGAGTTAATTATTCAGCCTTTCAATGATTACTGCATAAAATCAAAAGAGAAGGAAAGAAAAAGAATATTATAATTTCCCTCCCGGGAATATTAGACATTTAATAGATATCACATATTTATCAGATAGACAATAATATGACCTTTTACTTTATGACAGAATGCTTTCTGACTTTCATAGGCTTGTTTAACCAGTGTATTTCCTTAATTACCTTTCAGTTCACTAACACCTCAATCATCCCAAAGCTGGTCCATCTGCTCTTCCCGATGTTACATGTGAGATGAAGTGGAATAATTCGTTTCAAATAGAACTGCAGAGTAAATCATTTGATCTGCTTCTAGTGGACTTGAAGGTCAAATCTTCAAATCTCTGAAGAAATTTAAATGAAATGAAAGTAAGTTCTTATCATTATTTGGATTCTCAGTGCAATTTCAGGACTTCAAAAAATAAAAAGTTCCTACCATTATCAGAAATTTTTACAGAGAGTCAGGATTTCACTTTTTATATTTAACATATACAGACTATACAAACTCTCAAATGTCAATGCAGAAAGAAGAACAATGTTGTTCCATAGCACAGCAAAACTGAATATGGTTTGGTACACAAAATAACAGCAAAATCAATGGCTGTATTACTAGGACAATATATTTTATAAGGTGTAACAAAAGCCATTAAAGAAATTGGTTTGTGTGCTAGCTTTTTTTATGTCCCGTATTTTAAACAAAAGGCAAGGAATGAAGTAAACAGACATTATTACTGCCATATTTCCATTAGTTTCCTAGTGAAACTAAGCCATCCTTGAACTGGTTTTCTATTGTGTCACTCCTGTTTTAGTGTATTCTCTTACAGTAAGTAGAGTTATTTAGTGGTGAAATACTGGTGAATGAGTCACTTTTAGTGGTGTCTAATTTATTTACCTCTAGATGACAGTTTACAAAACAGAGAAGCTCCATTACATGCCATCAGTGTCATTCCTGCCACGTTTTTTTATTGTGTGAATTGGGCTTCTCCATTGAAGCCTTTTAGTAGGGAAGAAGGAAATTGAGGGAAACAAACAGAAAAAACATTCTCTTCAATAATCTGAAAAAATATGCTTTTGTAAATAGACAAAAAGTCATGGAGTCATGATTCATACACTTGTCTTTACTGCAGAACTGTGTTAGGTGGTGTAGAGATCACTATCAGCTGTCTTACAGATGAGTTTGATTCGTAGCGAGTTCCTATTCCTCTGTAGCTTTTATGGAAGAAGTGAGTGGTCTGAGTGACAAGCTTAGATTCAGATGCATGCTTTGTATATATATCTAGATGATATGCAGCCCACTCCAAAGCTTTGCATTTATGTATAGCACTCATTTAAGCAGCATTCATTTTACTTTCTAGTTATAAAGAGCAGATAATATGAAATGAATGCTGCAAGTTTACATGATTAAAGGCTCGTCTTCATAAACATGAAAGATCAGAGAGACATGATGGTGGTCAGTGAACCTTCAACATTTCAGTCAGAAGAAGAAGCCGCTGGCCCAGCCCTAGGGCTGTCCCAGGGGAGGTCCAGCCCAACAGAGCAGGGGTCACCCACCACCATGATTCAGTGGGGAGCCTCAGTGGGTCACCCCACAGATGGGGGCATTGCCAAGGGGTACAGGGCTTGCTGTGGGAAGCAGATTTCAGAAGATGTATTATCGGATGTTTATGTATGGAAAGCGAAGGATCAAGACTTTTCGAGAAGGAGCAAGTGTTATTTATGTTCACATCGATACCTGGCTCCCTAGCCGTGTGTTGAAACAGCTCTACTAACGCATGCTTTACCAGAAGGGTATGTCTCAATATCCTCAATTGTTTCATTCCTCAACAAGGTCTGTTCCTCAGCTATGCAAAAAGAAATAAGGCTGACCTAAGTTGTCTCCCACTTTTCCATAAATCCAGGTGGGGAATATCATCTGTCCTGCCATCTCTCTGCCCTTTCAAGTATTGCAACTCATTGTGGATGACTCCATAGACAGAAATGCCATACAGTGATCAGACTTGGGGCTTTTTTGCATGAATCAGATCTTTAAATTCACCTAGAGTTTGATGATCTGAGTCAGAGTTGGTAAGGTTACTTTCAGCTTGGGTGAGGGGGAAGGGGGAAAAATATGTTCAGCATTAATCTGTGTTACCTAGATGTCGAAGAAGTTCAGAGAGTCTTGGAAATCACACACAAACATCATCTACTTCTTTGCAGAATGTCTTCTGTGTTGAATAGCTAGACTTTTTTTTTTTTTTCTGATCACTTAATGTAGTGCAAATACAGTGACAATTCCCAGCAGGACTGCAACTGTTTTAAACATAGGTCAAATTTTAAGCCCTGCACTACTTTGAAGTGTCCTTTCAAGTGACAACATGAAACACTAGTGGAGAAAAGCAAAAGAGCTCAAGGTAAGGGTTGTTACCTCTCTAAAACCAGAAAATACAAGAATTCACAGAGTTTGGCTTTTTAATTTCACCAGGGAACAAGTTCATACCTTTCCAACCTGTCACTTGCCTTTGCAATTCATCAGACACCTCACACTGTCAGACCTGTCACATGGACTTTCTGAGAAGTTCCAGAGAGACAGAGAGAGAGAAAGGGGAAAAAAACCCAAAAAATAGTCTTTTGTTAGGAAATACATGTGGCCTTTGCCCTGAGCGATTAGCAAGCAAAACTTGAGGTTGCCTCGGTTAGGAGAAACTGGTAATGGAGTTTTTGCTACCTTGAAAAGAATTCCTGAAGAGCTATTCTCTGAACACGGTAGGAATCACACAGTAGAAGCATAGATTAAGTGTTATGAGCAAAGAGACCTTCATAAACTATTTGCTTCATAAACTGGCTGTTATACAGACAGTTTCACAGTTAAGGATTTATCTAAGGAAAGTCCAAATATGTTTGTAGGATGCATAACATTTTCAAAATTGTTCAGATATCTTACAACCCACCAGAAAAAGTGAATCAATCAAAAGGAGAGCCAAACCAAACCAAAAAGACAAAAACATTTGAATTTAAATAAAATTTTATTTAGAAGAAAATAATAGGGACTCAGGTTCATTCCATTTATCTTTATGTACTAGAGCACTTCCTTGGTTCATTATTTCTGTCTTCGGGCTCCCTCTATAATCAAGGCAGAGAGAAAGTATGACGTTTATACTGTCATTGCAGTTTACTCTAGGGTACTCAAGGGTCCTTGCACCCTCTGTCATGGGAGCAGGATGGCTTCTGCCTGCTCTGCTGGACATTAAAAGAGATTAGCCTCCTTTAAAGCAGATCAGCCACTTCTTATCCAAACTTCTTCACACTGTGAGTACATAAGTCTAACTTGGTACATACTTGCCTATATGTTGCACATCCAGTATTTTCTGCTCTGCACCTCTCCTGTGACTACAGCACAATTGTGTTTCACCCCCTCACCATGATATTGCCTTGTCAGATCCCATTAGACATCTAGATAGATTATGATGCTTAGAGCATGTGCTGAATGCAGACTGGCTCAGTATCAGCCTGCTGCTATGCTGGAGATTTTGGGAGCTGGAGCAGGTGACACATGGCCCCACCTTTATTGCTGGATGAGGTGGGCACTGGACTGCTCAGAGGGTTTCATCTCAGTGAGACTTTCAGGTAGTCCAGGGAGATCCGAGGAGCAATCTCATGTGTACATAACGTAGGCAGTGAGGAGAACATGCCATGGTGAGCAATTTAAATAGAAATGTGGCACAGTAATAGATCCCTAAACTTTCATGAAATTCAAGTCAGATTTTTGGCTGAATACTTTGTCTCCTGGCTGTGAAGTCACATATCTTTTAATAAGTGCAAAGGATGTTCTTATATAACGCTTTTTGGGGTTATTTCTTTAGCACTTCTGAGGAAGTAATGCCTTGTCTCCAGAACGAGGAATCTTCAACAAACATCAAACATAACTGAATGTTGAATACTAGTACATTGGACTTCACCATGTCTGCTGTATCCTTATTTATATATAATTTCTGTGTATTTTGATTCAAATAAAATACTTTAAAAATATATCTTTATACAGTGTTTGTTTTCCATGTATGTACAGATGCACGAACAGCTAAAGGCATTTAAATCTTTGCTATCTAAAGGGAAACTGACATTCAAATACAAAGTCCTTGAGATACAAATTAAATCTTGTGTTAGTCTTTCAACTGAGTGAAACACGTCAGCCTTTTCCTTTATGTCTGTGGTATGCAACTGCTGGCTGTGGTACAATCTTCTGTGTAGTAACAGAGTCATTTTATCTTTTCTTTTTAATATCTGCTTGTCCATATCAGAAATCATGATCTGAAAAACGTACTGTAGCATAAAATAGATATAGAATAGAATAGAATAGAATTTAACCAATTTCTCATTTGGTTTTCTATTCAGGAATCAAAAAGCATGCACTGCCTATCTAATAAATTAATATAATTTGTCATCATTCTCTCTATGAGTCACAAATTCAGTATAAGGCAGCTGAAATTTTTTCTGTTTTTCCAAGATGGCAGCATCAACCAGCTTTAGTTTGTGTTTTTTCTCATCTTTAGAGAAAGAAGCATGAATGTACAGTATTCTAGACATGGCCCTAAAAGCATATACTGACTTGGCCAATTTAGCCAGAAATTTTGCAATTGCCCCTGCCTGATTTAGATAAAAAGAAAATTTAAAAAGACAAATAAAGATTTTTGGGCTTCATTTTTTTCCTGGAAAATTAGAAAATGTTGGTTTAACATTTTAAATGGGACAAATTTTTTTATAAATACTTTCTACAACCAAACTAGATCAACATTTTTAAAACAGCAAAGTTAGTATACATTTTTTTATCCTCATTACAACCTATAAACCTGAAGGATTCTGAAAATGCTAATACTGGATACATAAATGAATTTTGTCGGAAGAGTCCAGGAAGCTTTTCTTCTGAAACAGAGAAGAGAATAAACAGTTATCATATCACATGTAAAGACCTTGTGCTTGTGTGAGGCTGACAGATGTCCTCAGCTAGTGTATTGCATTTTGCTTGTGTTATACGTAACAACCTGATGAGGCAAAAATAGTTTCTTTCTACAGATCTCAAAATACTAACTAAATCAGAAAGCGCCAGACAAGTATACTGTCTTAAACAATATAGTTTACGCTGCCTTTGTTGCATGTATATAAATTGGTATCCAATCTGTTCTGAAATACTACATCTACTTGTTAAATTTCTAAATCAAACAGGTTCAATGCCAGAATGCCAGTCCGACTGAGTCTTGCCTAATCTTATATGCTGCATAACAATACAACAGCACAGGCAGGTAGATAGGTGGGGCATCTGCTCTGAGGAATACCTCAGGTCAGAAATCAACTCTGATGTCTTTCAGTTCATGCTGTTTTCAGCTTCTCTAATTTTTCATTCATATAATGTTGCAGATGCCAACAAAGTTTAGTCTTGTGAGACAAAATATGAAAAATGTAACATTAATTCACTGCCTAACTGGAAGATTTACAAAACGATTGGTGGAGATATGGTGGAGTAAATGAATTCACATTGAGGGAAATTATCCCAAAGCACAGGACTGTTGAAGTGCAATTTAAAAATCCTACTAAATGCTGCAAAGGTCACGTTACTAGTGGTTTCATGAGCAGTTGCAAAGGCATGCCTGGGTAAGGTGTCGATCTCAATCAGATAGTGGAATTGCTTTTACGCTCACTGTTGCCATCAAGCTTAATGTTAACCAAATGTGTTCTGGCAAACAGGGACCAATTACATGTTATTGCATGTAAAGAGATAGAACTGGATATTCTCATACTGAAAAAATTTCTCATGTAACTTTACCTCATGGTTATAGTGCTGAAATAAATTTATTACTGTCTGTGGAGAATTCAGATGGCGCAGTGTTGAAAACCCTATGGCTATGAGAAGAATAATAGATTTGTATTGAGGAAAGATATGGTATACAATAAATAAGACAGAACCCTACACTGAAAAAGACAAAAAGAATATATTGAACGGCAGTTCATTATCTGAACACTGTCCTAGTTAGATCATTGAATAAGCTACAAGACCTATAGGAAAACAGCAACATTTTGTTGTATAAAATGTATGTATGTATGTATTCCTATGTATATAGGAATATTGTAATATGAGAATTAAAACCAGTCTTAATTCTATCAGCCTTAACCTTGCACTTCCAGAGCTTCTAGTATTAGATTTGCAAGCTTAATAATGCTCTTTTCAAACTTACCTTTATGTTGTGTATAAAATGTAGGATGGCAGTTGATGGAGTAATTGCCTAACAATCACTTTACAAAGTGAACACAATAAAGGATCTCTCTAAATATTTTATTATTCCTTAATAATGTAAGCACAGTGTATAAACTGGATTGTCATATTGATTCTCGGTAATTTAGTATTTCAATTAATAATGTATGTGATAGGTTTAAAATATTAATGCATTAATACAATACAAAATATTACTACATTGGCTTGCCTGACCAAAGGATTACAATGTTTAAAATAAAGTTAAAATCTAGTAATGGATACTTACTACTTACACTTTATTCTTCTATAAGAAGCATGATAGAAACAGCATCACAATTCAGTTCTTCCATGTCAGAGATGGAGGTAAGCATGGGCTAAACACTTTATAGCTTAACAGACCCATTGTATTTTATACTTTCTGTCAGTGACATAAAACCCGATTGTGAACACTAGTTCTGATGTCATGTTTTCAGTACAGAATTTTATGACAGAACTTTCAGTAGTATCCATCTACATATAAATGTCAAATGGAATTTCATATCTGCACAACAGCTATATGATGATATTTGAAAAACCTCAGTAAATTTGAGATGTACAGTAAATTTGAGAAGTACAGCTAGAATATTATGGGTGCTGTGTTAAAAGATCAGTCACCAAAGTAAATAAATAAATAAATGAATGAATGAATAACTAACTAACTAACTAACTAACTAAAATCCATTAACAGTATTCAGTTTTGTCCTGAGTGTTGCTTTTTATGGGTATCCCTGCTGAGTTTTAATATTTAGCTTATTTTTGAAAGTCGTGTCATATTCACTACTAATAGTATTATTAAGCACGTCTTAAAATGCCTGCTAAATATAAATGGCCTTCTGGATTGCACTTCGGCTTCATCAGGGACTGATTACATATACAAACCTATATGCAGAAGCAATTTCTTCTTTAGTCCTGAATCCCTTTTTTAATCTTTTGTTTTTTTTTTCCCTATGGAATGGAATCCTGAAATTTAGTGTTCTCTTTTTTTCTTTTTTTATTTCTTAAAGTCATCAAGTCAGGTTCCTGGTTCAGGAAAGGTTAACATGCTACCTATTCGTGCTGAGATCAGCAGATGAAAAAATGAAACCTAAGCAGTTTTAAATTTCAAAGCTTCCTATTGGATGCCATTTATATATT
>Ga0181612_117468_pt1 | contig 12602 bp, 8 predicted proteins | sample HoacroProtozoa21_FD_119630 | JGI IMG/M metagenome (GOLD analysis project Ga0181612, IMG submission 119630) | Hoatzin crop microbial communities from Cojedes, Venezuel. Combined Assembly of Gp0051906, Gp0051904, Gp0051908 | reverse complement strand
TGTTTGTCTACTGAATTTGCAAATTAAGCAGACATCAATACTAAAAAGATGATGTATTTTATTGACATAAAGTAGCAAGTTATGCCAAATTTAGAATATGAACTAAAGAAATCTCACACTTGGATCTGAAAAACATAACTGCATTAGGCTTTATACTGCTTAGATGGGCATAAAATGGCTCGGACAAATGTGTGGTAAGGGTACCTGCTTGAAGTCCCTTACCTCCTCAGCTTCTAGCACAAGGAGAGGCAGATCTTGTTTGGCAGGTGGGACTCGCACAGGTGGGAAACCAGACCAGTCCAATTCTCTCAATACTTGTATGTGTCGGCACCTACATTGCTTGAAAGCGAGCTATTTCAGCCACTATATGTTGGGAGACTGCATATCAGTGTTATTTTTAAAGTCCTGACTAAGATTTATTAGCTTGGAATAGGGAGCAGACTTTGTCATTTTCACTATTGTAATGGTCTGGGGAAAAGCAATTTAAAAAAATCTGCCGTTTGTTTCATTCTTTATTGCCTGGCAAATGCTGTCAAGGGAAGGTGAGTGGACGCCCACTCATCAATACAAGGAGGTGATAAATATGTCAGATCATGTTTTGTGCACATTTCCCTTGTAAACACTTTCTGTTGATGTAAGTAAGTTGTTTTTTAAATTAGATGCATTGAAAGGCACAATTCCTCTCCTTCGCTGCTTTCTGTGTCTTGAGAAATAAATGTAGAGTTTTATAAGGAGATGTCTCTGTGGATGCACAACCAGAAGCGTATCAGCATGAAGGGATGGCAGAAGGGAATATTATCCTGCTTGTATTCAGAGCAATTTTGGCAGGTTCTGAAGGCATAGTTGTGTCCAGATGCGTTAACTTAAAGGAAAAACTGTGCCCTTGAGGGGACTGGGAGACTCTGAGTGGTGATGGCTTGGTTTGGAGCAGTGTGGTTTGAGGCAGACGTACTCCCTCCTCTCGGGCACCGTTGTGGGTGCCGGGGGTCCAGGCCCAGACCCTGACTCCAGCCCGCGGTAGCCCTCTGTGCCGCTTCGAGCTGCCAATGGGTGCTTGCTCTGCCGCTGCTTCAGGCATCCTTTCGGTGAGGTGGAAAGTTATGCCTTTTCAAGCAGATGTTGATGAAGTGGTCTTGTAGGAAATGTTGGCTCTGGGTACAGCTCAATCCAGGAGGGAGAGAAGAACATCTTGGAAGCACCTTACGCAAGTAGCCTGCTGCATCTACAAGTAGGTAGGGTAAGGTAACTCTTCGTTTAATGGATAAGTTAACATGTTTGTGGGAAACTTTTAAATCACACAGTGGGAGGAAAGAGGAGTGTCACAAGTGACTCAAGACAAGACACCACAGACTGGGTTTCAGAGGTATGCAGTATTTAATTACTGTGCTGATATCAGCATAATCACAGTATCTATCCAGTGCCCATGGAAAACAGTTCTGTTTTTAAGTGCATTTGGGGAGGTCTGGATCAGGATACGGTCCACATCTGTGTTCATTTGCCTAACAATATTATTTCTGAGGTGTGACTAAATAACATTAAATATTTGTGTAATGTCTCCTACCTGGAAAATTCCTCTAACTACTGAAAATTGATTTAAAGCAGATAACTGCTCGGACTGATCAAAAGCCCAGAAATGTCAAAAGCTGTGTGTGCTCCTTTGTAAGCTGCTGTGAGGCGCAGGGTTTGGGTGCTGAATTTTTACCCAGAAAGGAAGCTCAGGCTGGTTGTTAGGGTATCTCGCTGCACCGGGCAGCAGGGTGCTAGAATGGACACGGGCCCATAAAAGATTGAGAGAGGCAGCAGGGTGTGTGTTACAGCGCACCAGCCACCTTGCAGCACCTGCCTGGGGGGGTGTTCTCACCTGTAGCGTCCCCGGTGGAATAGAGTGCTGCTGGGCAGAGCCTACACCAGTGATGCTCCCCAGGGACACAGGAGAGGCCTGTGGGCTGCTGGCTCACACCACAGAACTTGTCAATAGTTAGTTTGCATGCTGGGTGCTGACTTCAAGTATTTGTAACAGAAACGCTTTGTAGATTTCAGAGGAAATTTTGAAGATACCCAGTTGCCCTGGGAGAATGCTTTGAAAAAGAGAGAATTCTTTTAAGAGAATTAAATACTATATAACTTGGGGGACTGATCAGTCCGATAAATTTGAAAAGTGTCCATAATGTTAAGGCATAGCCACACTGATATATTTTAAGGTCTTTATTTTCAGTCTTATCGCTTCCCTTGCTGCTATTAGACCCTTTCGTCCCTTCCCCATGGATAGGAGCTTTGGTGTGATTGCAAACAATAAAACTCATTCTTAGAGAGGAAAACACTTTCCTCTTGTGAAGGATAATCTCTTCTTATGCTGATGTTTCTGCTCATGCCCTGAGAGATTACTGGAGGGTACTGGGAGTGTAATGTTTCCAGCACAGAACAAGCTTTCAAACTCATAGTTGTTGTCACTTACTAACTTCAGCTGAGAAACCTGACTATTGAGGCAATACATGGTCAAGGTGCGGGTGTAATTATGTGCCAAAGTTAGGAAGAATTTCTTTGCATATTAACAAATTGGTTTTTAAAGTTATTCCAAGGTCATTCTGCTATTTTAGGTGATGGAAATTAGCTGTCCAGTCAGTGTGAATTTAAAGGAGCACATTTCCCTTGCTCTTTACTATCACGAAGCACATCAGAACCTACAGGACTTCTAGGGCATGTATCATGTCTGGAAAGAGGTTATTTGATGTAGAAAAACCCGTTAATGAGTTTGTTCGTGCTTTCTGTTTATGACTAGTAATCTGTTTGTTGCATGATGCAAACAAATACTGTAGGAATATTTCTTTCAGCTGAGGAAATTGCCAGCCACTCTGGGTGAAATTTTTTCTTTCAGTGGTTTTTAAGTTAAGGACAGATGTAACAAAGATGAACAGTTCTATTGCCCAAATGGGACTTCATGCACAGCACATTCAGACACACACCCAGCATGTTTCTGATCCCATCAGGGAAAGACGCTGGTCTTGGATCATCTGACAGTGTAGCCATTGGTAGCCAAGATGTAACTCGTGTCATAGGATTATGGTCCAGGACTTGATCTGTTTTCTTTTTCTGTACCCTCTAATACTTCCGATGTTAGAAATCTTCCCCCAATTCTCAAAAATTCTCATAAATAACAGCACACGTTTCAAGGTACTATCAGCAAGAGGAAAAAGATAATCCGAAGCACAGACAATTCCCGAGCGGCAAAGACAACATGCTGACCTTCAAGGAGGTGCTGTTGGTATGAACACCTGATGGGTAACTGAGCACTGATATTCTGTGGCCTTCCATGTTAGTCATGTTGGAAAGCAGGCTTGTTGCTCTGTGTCCAGTGGCTCCTTTGGCTGGCAGGGTGACAACTGCAACAGACTGTCAATATCACATGCTCGGCTTTACTTTTTCCCCTTAGGGTATTGCATATTTAGCTCAGCTGGTAAGACCCAGCACACCTATACTTGATCTCCATTTGTCCTGATAACTACATGTGCTCTGTAGTACGCTTCTGGACTTGTGCTCTGGAGCTGCATTACTCCTCTTACTGCAAATACCGCTGCAGCAAGGAATGAATGTGTCATTCTAGTGGTTAAAATCTGTTATCTTGAACTATTTTATTTTTCTTGGCTGCTTGCCAGTACTATGCCAACAGATATCCTTGGGCTGTGACGCGCTCTGATTTCTCGTATTGAATTTTGGGCCCTACCTGAGGGGAAAGGATTACTCCATACTTGCCAGACAGGGCAGCAGTGCTTGTTCTCCCCTAGTTATACTCGCCACGTGTCCAGCTTGACTTACTTTAATTGTACTTTTTCTAATTCACAGCTGCATGCCAAGTTGAATCTTCATCTTTGAGTCCATTTTTGTTGCTACCCTTGCTTTCCAAATGTATCCCATGTAACATCATGTATTTTTGAGTTTTAATGCTATTTCACATCATCACACTGCATCATTCTGTGTTACCTTAACTTCCTGTCCTGCAACCTTTCTCTTGCAGTACAGTGTGGTGGGTTTTTTGTATGTGCCATTATGGCACATTGACCAACTGATTCTAGACTGTTACTTTATTCTTTTCAGTCCAACTCTGACCCTTTAATCAGACCTAAATAGATAGTTCGGTGTTTTATTGTTAGTCTGCTTGTGATCCATGACTGATGGCCACCTTTGAAGGCAACGATATTACAGGAGAATGTGCAGAACATTTAATTGCTCCTTGTCTTTTAACAGCTGTAGCTTTTTCTCCACTTCTTCCTGTAACTATTGCGAGGTCTGCTGTGCATTTTGACCTGTATAGCTAAAATAGCATTCCTACTTTTTCAACCATGGGATAAAATATCTTGGCTTAAAAATCACGTCAGATTTGTCCTCTTAACATGGACAAGGTACTTGAAGGGTCAAAGACTCCTACACTTGCTGTGTGGATTGCGAATGCTCACGAAAATGTGTTCATTAATATTCATGGAATGCTCTCATTCTGCAAACGTTTGTGTGAACAGTGTTTGTCAGAATCTACTTATTATACCTAAGCCTCCAATAGAAGTTTAACATCCTAGGCCAGTGTTTCTTTAAAGGCTGTAACAGGTTATTCACTTCATCACGCAGGCTGTTTGCCACACTTTGTGTTTAACTGCATGTCAGCCATAGGAAATCATCGAGAAGCTACAAGATTGGCTTCTCTATGGGAATTCGTGTCGGCTTGCACACAACTTCTTTAGCTAACTCTATTACTGTACAGTTATTATCAAGTAGGTATATGTGGTGCTGACAGCTCCTGACTGGAGAATGCTTTATTACATGGAAGTTTGCAAAGAAAAAACCTGAACATTACAACATGAGTCTTTTGTGCCCAGAAAGCTACATATCGGACAAGAATCCACATAATTAATAGTAATTGTAATAGTGTGACAATCGAGAAAGAATAACAGGAGATTCTGCTCATAAGTCAAGACCTCAATAGAATGGAAGAAACAGAGCCAGCCAGAGATGGATGATGGAAGAACACTGGCACTGAATAATTCATGAAAGAACACAGTATATTGCATGTGAGGTCTGGAGCCTTTTAAAGGCCTATGAATAGATGATAAAGTTCACTTAATTCAGGTAAGTAAGGGAGGAGGAGGATGGACAAAGTACATATGATGTAGCATAAACTATTAATAACAATTAAAAGATCCTATGTCATAGGTGAATGATCAGGAACAAAAACAGCTAAAAGATACATGTAATATGTAACTTTTAAGGAAACAAAAGCAAATATGACCTCTGTAACACCTTTGATCACTTAAAGGCTTGTTAGCTGCATGCTTTTGGCTCCATTTTGTGAACAATATGTGCATAGGATACTAAAACAATGTATGGAGCATAAAATATATGGGAGCAGTAAGTACTAGATGAACCACATCCCTTCCAACCCCTAACGTTCTGTGATTCTGTGAATGTGTAACAGAATGAACAAGTGTTGTGTAGTTTGAGTTATAATAGGAGGCAGGTGTGAGAAGAAAAATTCTACTTGGTGTGTGAATGTTATGATCTCATTCAATATTGCTTCAGGAAATTATGGTCATGCTCTTTAAACAGATCTTAAAAAAAGGAAGTCAGGCTATGGGGGATTGACTAGAAGAGATGTCTTGTGCCGAATGAGGATTCCACTACAGACAGGGATGAGTGTATTTCTGGGGAAAACATAGTACCGTAGAGAGACTGACTTGAAAGAACAATATGATTGAATTTTAAGGCTTGCCAACAGGATTTAGTCATGTACCTTTAATTCTGCAAGTTTCCTGGAAGTCACTTAGCTTTAACTATCAGCCTTGTCAGTGATCAGCCAGGTCTGTGCTCCCTTCTAGGGGCAGTGAAGAGGCATAACTGGCATTTACAAGGTCTGGTGGATGTTATGGGGCAGTCCCTTTAATTTGCTCAAACAGAACAAATCAAATAATTAGCACAATACATAAGTGTGGTGAGAGAGGTTTTGGTTAATGCTTTATCTATGCAGTTAGGAGTCTGCCAACTTTCTCCTGGCCAGCGAAGCTGTTGATTTTATTCTTACCAAGAAAAGTAGAAAGTAAGAAAAATCTTTGGTAAATGTGAGCAAGATTAAGCAAGTAACCTCTGGGCTGAAGAACATGTCCCTGCAGTGGTGTGAAATGGCAGCCCTGGGGTTTGTAACCCCCCAGAGACGGCAGCTGGCCTCAGCTGGTGAGAGTGGGGCTGCAGAGGGCAGGCAGCTCCAAGGCTGGCAGCACTAACACCTAACACTGCTTCCTGCTCTTTGGTGGGGACACCTGTGCCAGTAACAGGCCTTGGAAGCCTCCTTTCTTTGGGATCACTGCAGGACAGTTACCTTCAATGCAATTGTTCAAGAGTGTCTGCCTCTGGCAAAAGCCAAAAGCATACGAACCTGTTCTAAGAAACAGTAAGCATGTGTAGTCTACGGTGATTGGTACAGCTCAGATTTGATGAGTGAGGTAATATTGTGCTGACAAAATTGGGGGGGGTTGGTACCGACTTGGTATTCTGCTGCAGTGTGTCCTGGTATAATCAACAAGAGTTTTCATGAAGTCTGAAATTTACTGATGTGGTTATGATATGTCCTCTGTCAGACACTTGGATAGTAAACAGAGTTGATTTTACACTGTCCTCACTTTCTCATTTCTGATGTGACAGATTTGTGTTAATGTATATAGTTGCACAGTAGAGGTTGTCTCAGGGAAGTGAGAAGTTCTGGCAGATGAGTAAAGACCATTTGGGAACCATCAGTGTTGGGAGTGGTGTGTGGGAAATCATTTGGAAGCTGGGTATGAGTGTGTTGTTTCAGCTTTCAACGCTGAAGGAGCAAACAATATAGTTTCAACTTCCAGTTCAACTGAAATGCATGGATAATTCACGCTGTGTTACTGTTGACTGTCAACAAGTCCAAGAAAGTTGTGTTGAATGGGTTCTCATACAATTAGCGTTTTCTTGATTGTCTCAAATTACAAGAATTAAGGATAAAATGTTTCAGTTAGCTCATCTGGGGTTGTAGCTAAATGGGAGCACTAGCCTGTTGGTCTGCCTGCTACAACACCTAGAAACATACAGCAAAATGTTCCTTTTAGCAAGAGAGCTGACTTATTGCTGAAAGAGTGAAAATAAACATTGCTGTTAAGAGTTACTTTACCTGTGTACTGCACTAGCTTGGATATATGGGCAAAGTGTTCAGAAGCTGGTTTGATTTTTCAGTGCACATTTGTATTTGAAAAGAGTTCAGGACTAGTAGATTTCTTCACAGCATCATATTCAGCATTTTGCTGTGGTCATTTCTACTAAGGAGTTGAAACTTCAAAGTATACAGAAATAGCACGTCTAGAAAACAGGGAATCAGTCCCTGTCTAGGGAGTTAGGAAGGCATCCGTAATTATGGCAAGGTGATCACTGAAGCCACTTGCAGATGTGATTGTAATAGCAGATGGGAAAAGGCACTTAACTGAAGAAAATCTGTTTCTGTAACTGAGGTCTGCTGCAGGAGCCCACATTAATCCTAGCTTTAGGTGGAGATAAGCTTTTGAATAACCAATAGGACTTGGCTGGCAAGATGGTCTTTTACACATGTATATGCTAATGTAAATGTCATAATGCAAATTTAAGCACTCAAGAACATTATGTGGATTTGGGAAAATCCCTAAAATTTTAATTCCATAAGGAAAATACTATTTTGGCAGCACATGACAGAAATAATCCTGCTCCCAGATGTTTCATACTCTTGCAGCTGAGACTAGTCGCATGGTCTTCTTCAAGACAGCTGTAAAATAGCACAAAAGCTTCTTGGAATATGAAGCAACTCAATTAAACAGCACAGCAAAGAACCATGTCTGAACTCTTAACATTGTAAAGTCTTCTGGAGAAATACAATGGGGAACAGTTTCCACAAAGTTTTAAAGTATGTCAGTTAGAGGACAGTGGGAGAAAGCTATTGAAACTGAAGAGGGGAGAGGTAGTTTTCTGTAGCTTTTAGTGGATGCCATGACACTGTACATGCCTGTGGCCTCAGGCTGGGTGCTGACCACTGACTTGGCTGTTCTATAGCTGACATGGAAAAGTCTGAGCATTCGGACTGCTTCTCGAGCATTAAGACTTCTGTATCCTTCTCAAAGGAAGAGAAGTGAAAAATAATCTCACTACACTTGGTTAGATGTCTATTTTGTCAGCAAGTTCAAATGCAGTTATAATTACTCCAGAAAATGGATCTTAATGGAAATCACTAGGTGCTGAACACTTTGGAATGCGTTGATGTATTACTGAGAAGTTTGGGTATTATCCATTGCTCGCTCTTCAGAAACTGTGGGGAACCTTCAAGCAGAGAAACACTTTTTTAAAGCAGTAAGTAAATTTACATGTTTACTTTTATTGACCTGTGCTTCAGTGTCATAAATTGAACCACATGAGAAGTGTACATTACTGTTCATTGTGATCCTTCACTGTTGCTAATGACTAAATTAGAAAGCAAGGTGTGTAGGTTTTCTTAATCTAAAGCTGTGTGAAGAGAGCCTTAGCCTTTCTCCATCTGGAAGGTGCAGGAAATACCCTTCAGACTGGTTCAACTGCCTTTCATCAAGTGGCAGTAAAAGCTGTGGCTGCTCCCTCAGTGTACTTCAGGGGGTTGCTTTGCAAGTCCCCTGCTGCTGCTGCAGAGCTGCACTGCCCTTGGGAGCGGGTGCAGAAGGGTGGAAGGGATGTGGTGGGCAGGCGTGCTGATCCTCGTGAGCAAAGAGCAGACACGCTGCAGCAGGCCATCCCATGCCAGATCACATCTGCATGCAGCCCATTAGTGTGGAGATGGGCAAAGCACTGGGTTTGACTTGTTTTCACTGGGTTTGACTTGTTTTTCCTTCTCTGGAGATATTCAAGACCAGCCTGGATGAGGTCCTCTGCAGCCTGCTGTAGGTGACCCTGCTTCGGCAGGAGGGTTGGACTAGATGACCCACAGAGGTCCCTTCCAACCCCTACCATTCTGTGATTCTGTGTAATTGGTAATTAATTACCAAATACTTTACAAAACAAATACAAAAATATGGTGCCAGCTAAGCTGAGTATTTCTTCAAAGCTCTAACAGTACACTGTCAGGTGTTTCAGTACTGGAGTTTTAGCCCTCTGAAGGGGTCTGTTCGTGGCCGCAGTGCTTCTGTGTGTCAGGCCGCTTCCCACCTCTGGGCCTCTGCCCAGGCAGCTGAGCCCCTGCTCCTGGCCGGGCTGGTGCCCTGACTCTCCTGACAGAGCTGGGCGGGTTCCGCCATGGGGCCTGCCTGGGTGTGTGTGAAGAACCTGGCCTCCCCCAGAGCAAGCGGACATGGTGGCCGGGCCTGCCCTGTGGGGAGCTGGGCTGGGACCACCCCCCCGGGCTGAGGGTAGGGCTCCCAGGCTGCCTCTCCTCTGAGCCCCTCGGCTCCCTGATAGGCCTGGCTGGCGCCTTCCTCCGCTTACCAAGCTTCCCTTCTGGTATTTTGACTCTGAAATGGCAGCTCGATTGCTTCCCTGATGTCCAAGTCCATCACCACCTTGCAAAGTGCTTCTGTTTTATGGTTATTTTAATCTATCTAACTGTAGAGGGTGAGTGGCTTCTGGAGATGTACTGCTCAGAATTACGTGGCCTTTCATATTTGATTGTGGCTGGTCTGCAGTTTCAGTAAGGTCATGTTCAACAGCCTGATGACAATGTGGCAGTTGTCCCAGGAAAATGGCAAAGTTTAACAAAGAGAAAGGGAGAGATATGTGCACACATGGTGGTGACACCAACCGTCACCTGGACTGCCACCATTGGTGAGAGCCTTCAAACCAGTTGTCTTGCTTACAGCACACTTCAGCTACTTGCATTCCTACAAACTGTATTTTACGGTAAATATACTGTTGTTTTTTTCCCTGCTGCAGCGTAAATCCTGCCTGAAGTCAACTGTGGAATTGCAAGAGGGGATTTCTGCGGTGGCAAGAGCCTGGTTAAAGATGGAAATTCTCCCTGTGGACCAGCACGCCCCGCTTTGAGTAGATTTCTCCTGGAATGCTGAGGACTTGTGTATAGTGAGTACAGTGGTTACAAGCAAGATATAAAAGAGTAGGCTACGGAAATAAAGCCACAGACTGAAAATAAGGAGATGTAAGAGCTTTTTATAAATATTGTTTTATATAGCATATGTTTTCTGGTTTTGCTTTTCAGCAGTGTTTAATTCTAAGTATTGCATATGCTAAAAATTATTCCTTTACCCCATGGGTGAGGAAGAATGACAAGTGAACACGTTCACACTGTAGTTTAATGGTACAAAGCCTAGCAAATTCACTGTCGTGTGCACCTTTTCTCATTCCTTCTGCCCTGGAGTTACCCTGATTGTTTACTCTGTCATACTCTAGTGCCTCGTACAAAAGCTTTGCTTGGCTGCCTACTTGAAGGGAGGTGTGAAGGCAAGGAGAAGGATGTATTCCCCCTCCTGCATTTGAGTCGCAGTGGAGAGTACTTAAGTATACTTTATTTTGGAGGGGATGGCTCATAGTTTAGTTTGCTACAGCTTTGTGGGATTAGCAGAGGCTTCAGGAGCATAATTTAATGAGTCTTCTGGCAATACTGCTGATTCTAATGTCCTTGCGATGATCACTATAGAGAATATCTGATACCTAAGACTGAAGAGAACTTATTTATAATTACAGAATATTCACCAGTAATAAAATAAAAATACAAGTTGAAGGGGGAGAACAACTATAAATTGATGTTTGATCATACAATAGTCACCATAAGGGAGGGCTGAATATAAGGAGCTTAGAGTGAGGCTGGATTTATTCCAAACACCTTTTACACTCTTATGAAGAATTTAAGGAAATAGCATGTTGAGCACTTCAAATTTTATGGGGGGGGAAATCAGAGTGCCTGGCTGAAATTTCTTGGACGATAACAATAACATTCCTTTCTGCATGTCTAATGTATCTAAAGTAGTATGCAGTTAGATGGAGTTTATTTCAGACAGAAGCTAGAAAATTCTAGATTTCTTTTTGAAACATTGGTTTGAGTTTAATTACTTCCTATAAGGCACTTTTCCCATGCCCTAATGTTAAGTGAAGAGGAAAAGTAAACATTTTATTTCGCTATTCTCCGTATGATCCCAGGGTACTCGGTAAGCACTCTCCTTATGTACTTCCAAGCTAACATGCCCAAGCTATGTTAACAACACTTTTACTCTGTACTTAAACCTCTCTTTAATTTTGGAAAGACACTAGGCTGCCCTCAGAATGGGAAACTAACTCAAGCTGTAAGCCTCACTTTTGACCTACGACAATACTTCACACTTCTGTAGAGCTCCCCATAAGAGGATCTCCACATGCCTCACAATTGTGAACAAATTTAACTTGCCAGGTGACTTGTGAGGTAGGAGAGTACTGTGTTAGTATGTTGCTTCTACAAATGGGGAAACTGAGACATAATTTCTGTTTTATTGCCTGAAAAAGCACTTTGCAGAAAGACGTGCTTGCCTGGAGGACACTACAGCATACAGAGAGACATAACATAACAAATAGATACAAAAGAACAAAAGAGACTGGGGTGAATGAAAAGAGAAAGGCTGTAAGACCATGTTTTGGGACTGATACGCAAATCTTAGTGCAATGGCTGTGGACTTAACTTTGTAAGACTTCAGACTTCTCAGTGATGTCATGTTTGTAGAATTGGAAAAACAGGGACAGGTTTGAGAAGCATCATGGACACAGGTAAAACGATGCTAAGCAGTATATAGTTGAAATAGGTAGGAAGAAAGCAGATTAAGAGTGGTTCATCTACCACAGGCAACAAAATAGAAAGGCTGGCGTGCAGAGACTTGAGTGAGACTTGGCTGCCTCACACAGCGTTTGGGCCAAAGTGTGGGAAAAGGCAGAAGTCTGTGCCTTCTGCTGGCACAGTGCTAACTGATTTGCTCAGGCCAGCCCCGTGGGCCTGCCCCAAAAGCTCATGCCAATGGTTCACTGGAGAATAGAAGCAACCAGCTACAATACCTCCACTTCAAGCTGCCTTTTTTGCATTTTCTGAGTGATCAGCCTTGGGTGATAGACACTTACTAGACGATTCTGAGGAAAAGGGAATGTTCTCTAAGATGATGATAGAACGATCTGTGGGTCCAACAGCTTTGGAAATCTGGATCTATTTCCCAGTGTGGCAAACTCAATTTGACCTTTGTTGTGAGCCTCCTACTATTTGTGATTGCATTAAATAGTTAAGGAATAATAGTCATGGTGGCTGCAAAGCTGGAAAAGGTTACCAAGGATGTTCTGAAGAGTTATGAAAAACCCTTAAATTTAAAAAAGCAGAGAGGGATCCAGTAAAATTCCCATGAACACTGGCGGCAGTGTAATTCATGCTTATTTGGATGTAAAAGTATACTACTACGAATTTTTGTTGCATAAAGGAGAGTGAAGATTTGGATGGTAGCAATCTACCATACTTGCTTTGCTGCTAATGCTTTTGTAAGATATACTAGGTCTCGGATTAGCAGTTATCACTTGTTTTGGTGCCAGCAGATACAACTGCAACCTACTTCAACAGCTAAACAGCATTCTTCCTCTCAGACTATAAAGTGAGC